>ERZ1643250.3448-NODE-3448-length-10823-cov-4.520710_pt1 | contig 10823 bp, 14 predicted proteins | sample MGYA00579262_ERZ1643250 | MGnify/ENA primary metagenome ERZ1643250 (study PRJEB29033, sample SAMEA4952265) | chicken gut metagenome | biome: Broiler Chicken; feature: Gastrointestinal Tract; material: Caecum | place: Ireland | collected 2018 | study: Broiler...
CGCTGATGATAGTATTCAAACTATTAGTCAATTAGTTGATTTTGTTAAGGATCAAATGGACAAGCAAAAATAATGAAGTTCGGTTTACTATTTAGCGGTCAAGGTGCTCAAAGGGCAGGTATGGGAATTAATTTCTTAGCTGATCCGCTTTTTAAAGAAACAGTAGAAATTGCTAGTGAAGCTAGCGGTCAAGATATTGTTGCTGATTTTAAGAGCGAGCATGATGAATTGAAAAAGACAGTTCATGTTCAGCCAGCTTTAGTTGCCTTTGAAGCCGGAATTTATCGGATGTTGCAACGTGATTTGCCAGATTTTAATGCTGCTGGAATGGTGGGTTTATCTTTAGGCGAATATGGGGCAATGATTGCCAGCAAAGCGATTTCTTTAAAAGAAGGAATTAGTTTAGTTAGTGATCGTGCAAAATATATGCAAGAAGATGCTGATCAAGTTTCTAGTAGCATGGCTGCGTTAATCAAGCCAGATGTTGATAAAGTAAATGCAATTTTGACGGCATTGCAAAATACTGACCAACAAGTATATTTTTCTAATTTTAATTCACCTAAGCAAATTGTAATTGGTGGGGAAGAGTCAGCAGTTAAAAAGGCTGTGCAAGAAATTAATGATCAGGAAGCAGCAAAGCGAGCTGTCGAATTAAAAGTAAATGGTGCTTTTCATACGCCTTTATTTAACGAGGCAAGCAAAAAAATGCATCAACGACTTGCTAACGTTTCTTTTGCTCAAGTTGAAATCCCAGTAATTTCTAATACTACGGTTAAACCATTTACTGATGACTGGGCTGAAATTATGGAAAGACAATTAGCTGTGCCAACTCATTTTGGTTCTTGTGTGCAATATTTGATAGATCAAGTAGGAATTGACGCTACTCTTGAAATCGGTCCAGGAAAAACTTTATCTAGCTTTGCACGACAAGTTGACCGCAAACTTGAACACTATCATATTGGTAATTTGACAGATTATCAAAAATTTATTGAGGAAGAACATGGAATTAAAAAATAAAGTAGTTTTGATTACTGGTTCAACCCGTGGCATTGGTCAAGCGATGGCTTTAGCGTTCGCTAAGGCGGGTGCAAAGGTCATTATTAATGGACGACATGAACAACTGAGCGACGAATTTAAGGCTATTCTAGATAGTGAAAACGCGGAATATCAGTATTTATCTGCTGATTTAGCACAAACAGATTTAAAAGAGTTTGCTAAAAAAGCATGGGATCTATATGGGAAAATTGACGTGTTAATCAATAACGCTGGTATTAATCGCGATAAAATGTTGATCGGGATGCGTGAAGCAGATTTCGATCAAGTTATTAATCTTGATCTGCGAGTTCCTTTCTTTTTAACTAAGGCAATTATTAAAAAGATGAATAAAGAGCGTAGCGGCGTGGTTATCAACATGTCCAGTATAGTCGGCTTACATGGCAATGCAGGACAAGCTAATTATGCTGCAGCTAAGGCAGGTCTAGTCGGTTTTACCAAAGCAGCAGCACGTGAAGCAGCTATGCGTAATATTCGTGTGAATGCCATTTCACCAGGAATGATTAATACTGATATGACTGCTGAATTATCAGACAGAGTAAAAAAGAATATTTTAGAGCAGATACCATTAACTCGTCTAGGTGAGGCTAACGAAGTGGCAGAGACTGCTATTTTTTTGGCACAAAATGACTATATTACGGGTCAAACTATCGTGGTTGATGGTGGAATGACAATGTAGGAGAAATCTCAATGCAAAGAGTCGTAATTACAGGAATGGGAGTCATCGCTCCTAATGGAAATGGCTATGAAAACTTTGTCAACAATAGTTTGGCAGGTAAAATCGGCATTAAAAAGATTAGTAAATTTGATGCGAGTGAAACTGGGATTACGGTTGCCGGCGAAATAGATGACTTTGATCCTAAAGAATACGTTGGTAAAAAAGAGGCTCGCCGAATGGATCTGTATTCTCAATATGCAGTACAAACTGCATCAGAAGCAGTGAAGATGGCCGGAATCAATGAAGAAAATACTAAGCCTGAAGATTTAGGTGTGATTTTTGGTTCAGGTATCGGTGGATTAACTACAATTGAACAACAAGTTATTCGCATGCATGATAAAGGTCCACGTCGAGTTTCTCCATTTTTTATCCCTATGGCTATTGCTAATATGGCAGCCGGAAATATTTCAATTCGTTTTAATGCACAAAATATTTCTACCTCAATTGTGACTGCTTGTGCTTCGGGTACTAATTCGATCGGTGAAGCTTATCGCCAAATTCGTGAAGGCCGAGCTCAAGCAATGATTACTGGTGGTAGTGAGGCGACTGTCAATGAAACAGCAATCTCCGGTTTTGCTGCTTTGACTGCTTTATCACAAAATACAGATCCTGACCGTGCTTCTTTGCCTTTTGATCAAGATCGAAATGGTTTTGTCTTAGGCGAAGGCAGTGGAGCAATGGTTTTAGAAAGCTTGGAACATGCACAAAAGCGTGGTGCCAAGATTTTAGGAGAAATTGTTGGCTACGGTACAACAAGTGATGCCTACCATATTACATCACCTGATCCAGATGGTAAAGGCGCAGCTCGTGCAATGCAAATGGCAATTGATGAAGCTGGGATTACGCCGGATGAGATAGGTTATATTAATGCACATGGTACAGCAACTCATGCTAATGATAGCGGAGAAAGCAAGGCTATTAATCAGGTATTTGGATCAGATAGCAGCGTGCGCGTTTCTTCAACTAAGGGCATGACAGGACACTTGTTAGGTGCAGCTGGCGCAATTGAAGCCGTAATTACTGTAGCAGGTTTGATGAAAGATAAGTTTCCAATGAATGTGGGATGTTTTAATCAAGATCCTGAGTGTTCAATTAATTTAATTAATCAAGATAATCAAAGCTTTTCTACTGAATATGCGATTTCTAATTCCTTTGGCTTTGGAGGACATAATGCTGTATTAGCATTTAGAAAATGGAGTGAAAATTAATGGATTTGCAAGCAATTTCAAGTTTAATGGATCAGTTTGAAGATTCTGATATTAGAGAATTGAAAATTGACGAGGATGATTTTCATCTTTACTTGAGTAAAAACAAGATTAATAAGATGCAAAGTAAACCTGCTCCAGTAGTTGAAAATAAAGAACCAGCTTCTAAAACATTAGCTAAATCTGAAGATACTGAAGTGGAAAGTACTTCTGATGCTAAGGATGCGGCAGTTAAGGCTCCAATTGTGGGTATTGTTTATCTGCAAGCAAAACCAGGTCAACCAGCCTTTGTAAAGGTGGGTGATCACGTAGAAAAAGGTCAAACTGTTTGCATCATTGAAGCCATGAAGATGATGACAGAAATTAAGAGTACTTTAACTGGAACGGTAACAGCAATTAATGTTGAGAACGAAGATTTAGTTGAAGTCGATCAACCCTTGATTTCAGTAAAGGAAGATTAAAATGGCTAAAGAATTAGACATTGCTGCTATAGAAAAAATTATTCCGCACAGATACCCGATGCTTTTGATAGATCGTGTAATTGATCTTGAAGAAGGAAAAAGTGCTACAGCGATTCATAATGTGAGTTTTAGTGAAAAGTTTGTGCAAGCTTCTTCAAAAAGTGATCCAGCTTTCCCCTCGCCGCTAATTGTTGAAGCAATGGCTCAAACTGGAGCGGTAGCTCTTTTGAGTACTTCAGATTTTCAGGGCAAGACTGCATATTTTGGTGGTATTCAAAAAGCTGATTTTATGAGAGAGGCTCGTCCAGGTGATCAAGTAGTGTTAAAAACTGAATTAACCAAGATTCGCAAAAATATTGGTGTAGGTAAAGGCATTGCTACTATAGATGGACACAAGATTGCAGAAGCAGAATTAACATTTATGATTGGCTAGGTGAAATTGATGTTTAAAAAAGTTTTAGTAGCAAATCGAGGCGAAATTGCAGTTCGCATTATTCGTTCGCTAAAAGAGATGAATATTAAGACTGTCGCAATTTACTCAACTGCTGATCGTGATAGTTTGCATGTACAGCTTGCTGATGAAGCAGTCTGTGTAGGAGGACCGCAGCCTACTGATTCATATTTGAATATTAAAAATATTTTAGCAGCAGCTGTAGGGACAGGTGCGGAAGCAATTCATCCAGGTTATGGTTTTTTGTCAGAAAGTGCTGAGTTTGCCCAGATGTGCACTGATTGCGGCTTGATTTTTATCGGACCAAAAGCTGAAACAATTGATCGCATGGGAAATAAGGAACATGCACGTCAAACTATGGTTGCTCACCGTGTACCAGTTACTCCAGGTAGTACTGGTTTTATTACTTCAGCTGATGAAGCTAAGCAAATTGCGGAAAAAATAGGCTATCCAGTTTTGTTAAAGGCAGCAGCTGGCGGTGGCGGTAAAGGCATTCGCCAGGTTACAAAACCCGAAGAAATGGCTGCCGCATTAGCCTCTGCTCAAAGCGAAGCTAAAAATGATTTTGGCGATGATCGCATGTATTTGGAAAAAGTTATGCAAAATGTAAAGCATATTGAGGTCCAAATTTTTAGGGATAGTTTTGGTCATACTGTGTACTTCCCGGAGCGAGACTGTTCATTGCAGAGAAATAAGCAAAAGGTGCTTGAAGAGAGTCCTTGTGAGTTAATTACTCCTGCTGAACGAAAGCATTTGGGTGAAATTGCAGTCAAAGCAGCAGAAGCAGCAGATTATGTAAATACTGGTACCATTGAGTTTTTAATGGATCAAGACCATCATTTTTATTTTATGGAAATGAATACTCGTATTCAGGTTGAACACACTGTTACTGAAATGGTTACGGGTGTTGATCTAGTAAAAGCTCAGATTATGGTTGCTGCAGGTCAAGAGTTGCCTTTTACTCAAGCTGATTTAAAGGCAAAGGGACATGCAATCGAATGCCGCATTAATGCGGAAGATCCGGCCAATAATTTTATGCCTTCAGTAGGGAATATTGATTATCTTTATTTACCAATTGGCAATCCAGGGATGCGAATCGATACTGCACTTTATCAAGGCGGCATGATTTCACCATTCTATGATTCGATGATTGCCAAGGTAGTAGCTTTCGGTCAAACTCGTACAGAAGCAATTGCTAAAATGGAACGGTTGTTAAAAGAAATGGTTATTCGCGGAATTACTACAAACCAAGAATTTCATTTAGCAATTTTAAAGGATCCCGGATTTAAGAGCAGCAAATTTACTAATACTTATTTAGAGAAGGAATTTTTACCTAAATGGAAGGAGCGTGCACATGGTCAAGCTGTTTCCGCATAAAAATACGTTAACTGAAAAGCATGTGAAGGCGAATAAAGTTGCCGATGATCGCGTTCCTGATGGCATACTTAAGAAATGTCCGAAGTGTCATACTGAAATTTTTGCTAATCAGTTAGATTCATATTTGACCTGCCCTAATTGTGATTATGGTTTTAGAATTCCCGCTAAAAAGCGAATTGAATGGTTAGTCGATGATTTTGAGGAATGGGACAGCGAGATTTCGCCTTCAGATCCACTCAAATTTCCCAATTATGATCAAAAGATAGCTAAAGCAAAGAAAAATAGTGGCCTTAATGAAGCTGTTTTGACAGGACAGGCTAAGATTGACGGTCAAAGCTTTGCACTAGGCATCATGGATCCCACTTTTATTATGGGTTCATTAGGTCAAATGACTGGTGAAAAAATTACCCGTTTATTTGAAAAAGCTACAAAAAAAGGATTGCCTGTTGTTTTATTTACTGCATCTGGTGGTGCCCGCATGCAAGAAGGTATCTTATCATTAATGCAAATGGCTAAAGTATCCAATGCCGTTGCTAAGCACAGTCAAGCTGGTCTTTTGTATATTGCTGTTTTAACTGATCCAACTACTGGAGGAGTAACTGCCAGTTTTGCGACAGAAGCAGACATAACTCTAGCTGAACCACATGCAATGGTTGGCTTTGCCGGTCGACGTGTAATTGAGCAAACAATCCACCAAGAGATTGCTCCTGATTTGCAGGATGCGGAGAATGTGCTTAAACACGGCTTTATTGATCATATAGTCAAAAGACAAGATGAAAGAAGCACAATCGAGTGGCTTTTGAAGTTTGGTGGTGAAGCAAATGACTAAGAAAGCAATGGAAGTTGTTCAGGCAGCTAGGGATGAAAAACATATCTCAGGTCATGAATTAAGAAAAGTCCTTTTTCCAGATTTCTTTGAATTGCATGGTGATGGCTTAAGTGGTGATGATCCAGCAATTGTTGGCGGATTAGCAACGTTTCATGGTCAACCGGTAACTATCATTACTACTAGTCGCGGCCATAGTCTAAATGAACGAATGGAAAAGCACTTTGGCCAACCAGAGCCTAGTGGATATCGCAAAGCTTGTCGCTTAGTAGAAAATGCAGCCAAGTTTCATCGACCAGTATTTTTATTTGTAGATACTGCGGGTGCTTATCCAGGTAAAAGTGCAGAAGAAAATGGCCAAGGTGAAGCAATTGCGCAAAATCTTTTGCGTATTGGCCAAGCTAAAACGCCAATTATTACCATAATATATGGTGAAGGTGGATCAGGCGGTGCTTTAGCTCTTGCCTGTGGTGACGGAGTGTGGATGCTAGAAGATAGTATTTATTCTGTTTTGTCTCCTGAAGGTTTTGCTTCTATTTTATGGAAAGATGCTAAAAAAGCAGCAGAAGCTGCGGAAGTGATGCGGTTAACACCAAAGGATCTGTTACAGCAAAAGGTAATTGAAGGTATTATTGACGAGCCAGCAGACCATCTGCAAGTATGTCAAAATATTGAGCAAGTTTTACAAACTGAATTAGATAAGCTGCAAAATTTATCTGCTGAAGAGCTATTAGTAAGACGCTATGAACGTTTTAGGAAGTTTTAGGTGAAAAAATGAGTGGTATTTTAACAGGAAAGAAGATTTTGGTAATGGGCGTTGCTAATAATCGTTCTATTGCTTGGGGATGTGCACAAGCAATGGAGCAGCAAGGCGCAGAAGTGATTTATACATATCAAAACGAACGCTTAAAGAAATTTATTTCCAAGTTAGTAGCGGATGAAAATCGTTTAATTGAATGTGATGTTGCCAATGATGAAAGTATTGCCAACGCTTTTGATCTTATTGAGAGTCGTTTTGGTAAAATCGATGGAATTGTTCATGCCATTGCTTTTGCTAAAAAAGAAGAACTTGGCGGCTCGATTCTTAATTCAACTCGCGCAGGTTTTAGTCAAGCTCTAGATGTTTCCGCATATTCATTACTCGCTGTTGCCAAAGAAGGAGCTGCTATTTTAAATAATCCTGCCAGCATTGTCACATTAACTTATATGGGTAGCGATCGTGCCTTGCCTAATTACAATACTATGGGCATTGCTAAGGCAGCTCTTGAATCTAGTGTCCGCTATTTGGCACGTGATTTAGGTGAAGCAGGTGTTCGCGTAAATGCTATTTCAGCAGGGGCAATGAAGACCTTAGCAGTTTCTGGTATTAAAGGACATGCTGATTTATTGAAAATCTCTCAAAGCGAAACCGTTGATGGTGTGAATGTCACTAAAGAAGAAGTTGGAAATACTTGTGCCTTCCTAATGAGTGATCTAGCAACTGGTTTAACTGGTGACGTGATTTTTGTTGATAAGGGTGTTCACTTAAGATAAAATGCAAGTTTATCAATATGATCAGGTTGAATCTACACAAGATTTGGCTAAAGATTATTTGAAAAATAAAAACAAGAAAAAAGCGGCTTTTGTTGCCCAAAGCCAAACTAATGGTTATGGCAAACGAGGTCGCTTTTTCTATTCGCCCGCTCAAACAGGAATTTATTTTAGTATGGCTTTTCCTAATTTTGAAATTGTACGGGAAAAAATCAATTTATTAACGCCATGTATAGCCACCAATGTAGTTGATGTGCTCAGAAAATTTTATCCTCAAAAAGACTTACGTTTGAAATGGGTTAATGATATTTATTTAAAAAATAAAAAGGTAGCAGGTATTTTAACGGAATATGAGAATAGTGGCTTAATAATTGGTGTCGGCATCAATATCGCAACGCACGATTTTCCAGAGCAGATAAGATTCAAAGCAGGGTACATTTCGGATACTCTTTTTGAGCATAAAAAAATGACCAATGAACTTTTACAAGCAGTTGATTTAGCAAGTAAAAATTATGGTCAAAATCAGTTTATGGAGCAATATCGCAAACTATCTTGGCTCATAGGTAAAAGAGTGAATCTTAAGCTGGGTAAAAAAGAAGTGACAGGATTAGTTAAGACTATTGATGATGCAGGAAAGTTGGTTATTTTAACAAATAATGAAGCTCATAGCTTTTCGAGTGGAGAAGTGACTAAGGTTGAGTTAACTTAAATTCCGTAGTTTCAACATAGAGCATCATATTTTTGCGGTAGTAGTTCAGAGATTTAAGAGGGATGCGCAATGTTTTGAGGATTTCTTCGTCTGAGAGCTTAGGATTAGATAGAATTGAGTAAACAAAGCTCATGCGTAATTTATGACTAGTTAGTTGCATACCAATTAGATCACGATCTGGTGCGATTTTTTGATTGATATTAAAATCTGAAGCATAGTGATCGCCACTTTTGGTTGCAAAAATATATGGGTTAGCATCTTGTGAAAAGTCAGTATGGGCTTGTAGATACTTCTTTAATTGTGAATCAGAAACTTGATCAAGCAGAGTGTTAATGCGCATAGTTAATATTTCAGCTGGCTTGTAGCCGAGTGAAATAGCTGTCATCATCTTAATAGTTTCTGGATGTAATTTAGTCATTTTAGTCAATTCTGACAAATGACCCATCCAGTTGATAACGTACTTTTGTTTACGATCAAATTTATTTCCACGTAATGTGAAAAGTGGGTAGGAATTTATAAAGCCATATTCGGCCAAAAAGACAAAATACATTTTTAAGTGACTGAGATACTTGTTAACTGTATTGCTCTTGAAGTGCATCTTTTGTTCAAGAGAATCTAAAAAGTTGCGAATGTCGCTCGTGGTAACTTCATTGATAGAAGCACTGGGGCCGATATTAGTGGCGTAATAATTCCAAAAAGTAGTGATTGATTTAGCAGCAAGTGCAATTGTAGAAGGCGCTAATTGCTTTTTTTGTTTGCAATATGTTTGAAATTTATCTTCATAGGGAAACATTGCAAAATCCTTTCTTGAATTTTTTATTTTATTATATCATATCATTCTTAAGTAGGTTGTTACTAAATTCTACTTTAAAAAATAAAAAGCTAGGTTTCACTTCGTTCAACCTAGCAAATCAAAAAATAGTAACTTGCGAAACCTGAAATTAAGTTGTATCATCATATTTGTTAACTAAATAGGTGATGACGTTCACCATTAACCGAGTAATCTAATGACGTCTACTTTATCCAGAGGGATAGAGTGGACGCTTTTTGTTTGGGGGAATGTTTTTAATGAAAATTAGCAATTATATTAGTATAGCCTGTTTTGCCTTTTTTGGTGGCATGGCGCGCTATAGCTTAAATGCTCAATGGAGTTTTTATGGTACCTTCTGGGGAAATATCATAGGTTGTTTTTTATTAGCCTTTTTCACTTACTTTTTTATGGAATTTAAAGATTTCCGTCAATGGTTAACTGTAGGAATTGGTACGGGCTTTGTGGGGGCTTTTACAACGTTTTCTACTTTTAATTTAGATATTTTAAAAAATATTCAAGCCGGTTTACCATTGACTGCTTTAATTTATTTTTTGAGTTCAATTATTTTTGGCTTTATTTTTGCCTTTTTAGGTATGAGAATCGGCAAAAACGTGGGAATGTTGCTTAGAAAGGAAGATTAAAGTGGAGATTCTATTAGCAGGACTTGGTGCGTCAATTGGTGCGATGATTAGATATGCAATAACTAATTATGGTAAAAAACATTGGGAATGGATAGGTAAACAGTTTTCTAATTTGCCAACTCCCACATTGTTTATTAACTTAACGGGGGCACTTATTTTAGGCATTATATTTGGTCTTGGAACCAATGTCTTTTTCTATTCCTTAGTTGGAACCGGTGTATTAGGCGGTTATACAACTTTTTCGACAATGAATACTGAATTAGTTGAATTATATAAAAGTAGAAATTACCATGGCTTGATTCTTTATGCAGTGACCTCATATCTGGGGGGAGTAATTTTAGTTTTCATAGGCTTTTGGATAGGACAACTGTGTAAATAGATTCAATAATTAAGTTATTCTAAATATGTAGTATATTCATTGACACTATGTCACTTAAGAAATAAAATCTTTATTAAAGATGTAATAGAGTGATATAGAAATGGAAAAAACAATGAGACAACACGTTCCTGAATTAACTGATGATATTGGTAATGATGAATTTTTGGATTTAATTGTAGATTGCTTTCATTCAGCAATTTTTGGTACAGTAGATGAAAACGGAGAGCCACATACCAATGTTATAGACATCGATTTTAATGAAAATGGTCGCTTAATTTTCGCTACTACGAATCAAAAAAGTTTTTACCGTAATCTAAAAAGACATAATCGTGTATCTATCACAGCATTACGTGGTCGAGAAACTTTAACTAGCGTAGGTTTTACTTTGCAAGGATATGTTGATGAAATTAGTCCGTCTTATTTGAATAAAATTTTTGAAATTAAGCCGGAAATGCATCATATCTATGCAAATAAGACAGAAGACTTTGATACATTAAGAGCTTTTGCATTAACACCTGTGATTGGATCAGTGTATGATTTACGTGAGAAAAAAGTTTTTCAAAAGCAATTCGATTTTATCAACCAAAACAAAGAGGAGATGGCTTAGAGCCATCTCCTTTTTTATTATATATTCATTTCACGTTTTTCTTCGCGCTTACGTA
>ERZ1643250.3449-NODE-3449-length-10820-cov-5.788574_pt1 | contig 10820 bp, 7 predicted proteins | sample MGYA00579262_ERZ1643250 | MGnify/ENA primary metagenome ERZ1643250 (study PRJEB29033, sample SAMEA4952265) | chicken gut metagenome | biome: Broiler Chicken; feature: Gastrointestinal Tract; material: Caecum | place: Ireland | collected 2018 | study: Broiler...
GCAGCCTGCCCCGGAAAGAGGCCGGTATGCTTGAAGCTGAAGGGTTTCAGATTGAAGGTGAGAGGGGTGGAGCCGCAGAGGGGATAGCGGATGGTCCACTGCTCCGGAAGATTCCGGAATTCCCATTCTCCTCCGCCCTTTTTACTCCGGTGGTAATGACCGTTCGGCTTCTTCCAGCCGGACAGTGTGCGCGGTGTATCCCAGATGACCTGGGGATCAGGGCGTACCAGCTGGTAAGAGCCCCAGCGTTCCAGCTTTTCTCCTTTGGAAGTATCCAGTATTTCATAATCAGTCCAGTTGTTGGCGATCCACATAAGATTCTCCTTTTTTCTTGAAAAACAGACGGAACAATCCGTCCATGACAATAATAGACATGGCAATCATGCCGGCAGCCACCAGTGTCTCTGTCACATAGTGGGATGTCAGGTTATCCGCCCGAAGCATGGAATCTACGATATGATACATTCCGGCGCCGGGAACCAGCGGCAGGATACCGGGAATCACAAAGACTGTCACAGGAGTCTTCAGAATCCGGGCCAGAAGCTGGGCGCAGAGGGAAACCAGGCAGCCGGAGATGAAAGTAGCCGTCCCCACATTCAGCCCGCGGTCTTCCAGAAGCAGATAAAGAGCCCATCCGGCCGCTCCGGCCAGCCCGGCAAACAGAATATGGCGGCGGGGAGTATTTAAGATAAAGCAAAAAGCTACCACGGCCAGAAAAGAGCCGGCGGTTTCCAGAAGCATGTCAGGCACCTCCTAATGTCTGCAAAGATTCATCCGACGCCCAGGCCGATGCCGATCCCCATGGCGACAGCGGCCGCGGTCACAAAGGCTTCCAGCATGCGGGCGGTTCCGGACAGATAGTCGCCATGCAGGGTGTCGAAGACAGCATTGGTGATGGCAACGCCTGGAACCAGGGGCATGATAGAAGCGATGACAACAGCATCCAGACTGCCTGCTCCCGGAAATACGCGAAAAAATCCGGAAGCCAGCATCGACGCGGCGGCAGCGCTCAAAAGCGTTCCGAAAAAAGATTGTATCCGAAGCCGTCTGCAGGCATACAGACAGACAGCAGTAATCAGGCCGGTCAGAGCTGAGACAAAAGCCTCGGACAGAGAGCCGCCGTAAGTCAGCGCGAAGGCTGCCGTCACCACCGGTGTGGAAATCAGAAAGGCCCCGGGCTTCCACGGATGCTCTTTGAGAACTTTCACCTGCCGGAAAGCTTCCTCCAGCTCCAGTTCTCCGGTACAGAGCTTCCGGGAAAGAGTATTGAGCCTGTCTATCATATCGAGATTGGTGCTTCGGTTTGTAATACGGCGCACCACAGTCATAGAATGAATGGAAGGGTCGTCCAGCGTAGCTACGAAACCTGTCATGGTCACGAAGACTTCCGCCGTCTGAAGTCTGGAAAGGGAGAGAATCCGGTGCATGGTATCTTCTACCCGGTAGGTCTCCGCCCCGTTTTCCAGCATCAGCTCCCCTGCGGCCACAGCCGTATCCAGAAGCAGTTTATAATTCATGGTGTTTTCCTCTCAGAATTGCCGTTCCGGGCAGAAAAGCAGCACTTTGAGACTGTCTGCCCGCCATTCCCGCTCTATTATACCTGTGCGGGGAGAGACGGTCAAGGGAGAGAAGGGAGAAATGTGTATCTGGAGAGAAAAGGCTTTTTTCTTCATGTGGATTTCCGGCCCGAAATAGTATATAATCATCCTTGAGAAAACGGACGTATCCGGCGTGTTTTCGAAAAACAGGAAGGATTGACATATATGTTTGACATAGAAGAAGAACTGAAAAAGCTCCCGGCCCGGCCCGGCGTCTATCTGATGCACGATGAAAAAGACGCCATTATTTATGTAGGCAAGGCCATTTCCCTGAAAAACAGGGTGCGCCAGTATTTTCAGTCCAGCCGCAGCAAGGGCGTAAAGATTGATCAGATGGTGACCCACATTTCCAGGTTTGAATATATCGTCACGGATTCTGAGCTGGAGGCTCTGGTTCTGGAGTGCAATCTGATCAAGGAGCACAGGCCCAAGTATAATACCATGCTTATGGATGACAAGACGTATCCGTATATCAAGGTGACGGTAAATGAGGATTATCCCCGGGTGCTTTTTTCCAGGCAGCTGAAGAAGGACAAGGCGAAATATTACGGGCCTTATACCAGCGCGGGCGCGGTGAAGGATACGATTGAGCTGATTCACAAGCTTTACCAGATTCGTACCTGCAGCCGGAATCTGCCGAAAGACATGGGAAAAGAGAGGCCCTGCCTGAATTATCATATTAAGCAGTGCGCGGCCCCCTGCCAGGGCTATATTTCCAAAGAGCAGTATGCGGAAAATGTGGGAAAGGCCCTGGAATTTCTGAATGGAAACTACGGCCCGCTTCTGAAGGAGCTGGAAGAGAAGATGAAGGCGGCCTCGGACGCCATGGAGTTTGAAAAGGCCATCGAATATCGGGAGCTTCTGAACAGCGTGAAGCAGATTGCCCAGAAGCAGAAAATTACCAACAGTGATATGGAGGACAAGGATATCATTGCCATGGCTGTGGACGGAGAGGACGCAGTCGTGCAGGTCTTTTTTATCCGGGACGGGCGGCTGATCGGCCGCGACCATTTTTATCTGCGAACCTCAGAGGGAGAGCCCACAAAAGAGATACTGGGAAGCTTTATCAAGCAGTTTTATGCGGGAACGCCCTACATTCCCAGAGAGTTGATGATTCAGGAGGCCATAGACGATCAGGAGCTGATAGAGCAGTGGCTGACCGCAAGGCGCGGGCACAGGGTCTATCTGCGTGTCCCGAAAATCGGAGCGAAGGAGAAACTGGTGGAGCTGGCCAGGAAAAACGCGGCTCTGGTACTGAGTCAGGATAAGGAGAAAATCAAGAGAGAAGAAGGGCGCACGATCGGGGCTATGAAGGAAATCGCTTCCCTTTTGGGACTGTCAGGGATCAGCCGTGTGGAAGCCTTTGATATTTCCAATACAAACGGTTTTGAGTCGGTAGGCTCCATGGTGGTGTACGAGCGGGGAAAACCAAAGCGCAGCGATTACCGCAAATTTAAAATCCGTACGGTGAAAGGGCCGGATGACTATGCCAGCATGCACGAGGTGCTGACCAGGCGGTTCCGGCACGGGCTGGAAGAAGGAAAAGAGCTTCAGGATAAAGAGATGCCGGAGGAGCTGGGAAGCTTTACGAAATTTCCGGACCTGCTGATGATGGACGGCGGAAAAGGACAGGTCAATGTGGCTCTTCAGGTGCTGGATGAGCTGGGGCTTGATATTCCGGTCTGCGGTATGGTGAAGGACGACAACCACCGGACCAGAGGACTTTATTATAATAATGCAGAGATTCCGATTGACCGGAATTCGGAAGGCTTCCGGCTGATTACAAGAATCCAGGACGAAGCCCACCGGTTTGCCATCGAATATCACCGTTCCCTGCGCAGTAAAGAACAGGTACATTCGGTACTGGATGATATCGAAGGCATCGGTCCTTCCAGGAGAAAGGCGCTGATGCGCCAGTTCCAGTCCCTGGAGGCCATCCGTGAGGCGGATGTGGAGGCGCTGGCGGCGGTGCCGTCCATGAACCGGGCCGCAGCGGAAAAAGTGTGGAAATTTTTTCACTGAGGCTGTCATATTTTCCCGCCTGGCCTTGCAACTTTTATGGCGGGTATGATAAAATGAAAGAAATATTGTAACTGTTCAGTATAGGCCGAATCACTTGCTGATGAGGCCGTAAGAAAGTGATTCAGGTGTGAGCAGTCCCCATCAGCGAAGCTGATTTTCATGGGCCTGCGAATCGTAACTGCGAAGGTACTGAACAGTTACGAAATATTTCGACAGGAATTTCTGAGAAAGGAACGATTATGGCAAGCGTATTGACAGTAGAAATGACCAAGATGGTAGAAAAGCTGAATCTGAAGAATCTTACGCCTGATATCGATATCACAGATATGAAGCTGGCTTCGCCGGAGATCAACCGTCCGGCACTGCAGCTGTCCGGATACTTTGCGCACTTTGCTTCGGAGCGGGTGCAGATTGTCGGGTTCGTCGAGTATACTTATCTGCAGAGCAGAAGTGATGAAGAGAAGGAGCCTATCTATCAGAAGTTTTTCTCCAGCGGCATTCCCTGTGTGATTTACACTTCAAAGACAAGACCGGAGCCCAGAGCGCTGGAGCTGGCAAATCAGTACCGGGTTCCCGTTTTTCTTGCGGATAAGACTACATCGAATTTCATGGCGGCGATTATTAATTGGCTGAACGTGCAGCTGGCTCCCCGTATTTCCATTCACGGCGTGCTGGTGGATGTATACGGCGAAGGCGTGCTGATCATGGGCGAGAGCGGAATCGGAAAAAGCGAGGCGGCTCTGGAGCTGATTAAGAGGGGACACCGCCTTGTGACAGACGATGTGGTGGAGATTCACAAGGTCAGCGACGACACGCTGGTAGGCCGCTCTCCGGAGATTACCAAGCACTTTATCGAGCTGCGCGGCATCGGAATCGTGGATGTAAAGACTCTGTTCGGTGTGGAATGCGTGAAGGAAACCCAGCAGATCGATATGGTGATCAAGCTGGAAGACTGGGATAAGGACAAGGACTACGACCGTCTGGGACTTCAGGAGGAATATACGGAATTCCTTGGAAACAAGGTCGTATGCCACTCTCTGCCGGTTCGTCCGGGCCGGAACCTGGCTATTATTGTGGAGACGGCAGCTGTCAACCACAGGCAGAAGAAGATGGGTTACAATGCGGCCCAGGAGCTGTACCGCCGGGTGCAGGAAAGCATGGCCAGAAAGAAATAGAAGAGCACTGCGGTTCTGGTTATGCTGCCGGATCACAGATGCGGAAAATAAAAATACTCTGTAGCAGGCTGCAGGGACAAGGGGTGGAAAGGTATGAAAAAATACTGTTTTGGAGCCGACATCGGAGGAACTACAGTCAAGTTCGGACTCTTTGATCAGGATGGAATTGTTCTGGACAAATGGGAAATTCCGACCCGGACGGAGAATGAGGGAGCTGCGATTCTTCCGGACATGGCGGCTTCTATCCGGGAAAAGATTCAGGAGCATGGCCTGAAGATGGAGGAAATCGCAGGAGTCGGCGTGGATGTGCCGGGACCCATTTCCGAGGATGGAATTGTGCCTCACACGGCAAACCTGGGCTGGGGCTATAAGGAAGTGACAAAAGAACTGACAGAGATGACAGGGCTTCCTTCCAAAGCCGGGAACGATGCCAATGTGGCGGCCCTGGGCGAGATGTGGCTGGGCGGCGGAAAAGGCCATACCAACGTACTGTTGATCACGCTTGGAACCGGAGTGGGCGGCGGAATCGTAGTGGATGGCAAGATCCTGACGGGCGCCCACGGAGCGGGCGGCGAGATCGGTCATATTCATGTGGATGATGAGATTGAGGAATGCTGCGGCTGCGGCAATCAGGGCTGTCTGGAGCAGTTCGCTTCCGCGACGGGAATCGCAAGGCTGGGAAGAAAGATCCTGGAAGAAAGCGACGCGCCTTCCATCATGCGCGGTCAGGAGATGTCAGCGAAGCTGGTCTTTGATTCGGTAAAGGAGGGGGACGCTTTGGCAGTTCAGGTGGCAGAGCGTTTCGGCCGGTATCTCGGCAAAGCAGTGGCCGGTATGACGGCAGTTCTTGATCCGGAGATCATCGTAATCGGCGGAGGCGTGTCAAAGGCCGGTCCGGTTCTTCTGGAGTATGTGCAGAAATATTATAAGCCCTGCGCGTTTAAGTCTGCGAAGGATACGCCCTTTGCCCTGGCAGAGCTTGGCAACGACGCCGGAATCTATGGCTGCGCGAAGCTGATACTGGGATAAGACGGTATTTGTGCAGAATAGAGAAGAAGTGCCAAAAAGTGACAGCATTTTCGACAGACAAGTGCATTGACTTTTCGATAAAAGCGTATTAGAATAAAACCAACAAAAGATAATACATACAAATTACTAATGATAACAAAGGCGTTACCAATTCCCGTGGTGACGCCTTTTTTTCTATATTTGGGGCACCAGGCCCTATCTCTCCCTTTTATTTTGGCGGCACGAGCCGCGAATCTAATTCGACCTTATGGCTGCGCTTTCCCGGCGCAGCCGGACGAGTCGAATCGAATGGCTGACAGACAGGCCGAATCAAACCGGTTATTCTTGTGTTTCCCCCTTCAAATTGTTATAATAAAGCAGACAGATTTTATGCGAAGGAAATCAGACTGCAAATGAAAAAGATAACGAAAGAAAAATGGCTGGAGATACTGTTTTTTGCATTTATCCTGCTTATATGGCTTTCCTGGGCCTGGATTCTGCCCTTCAATGAGGGGCCGGATGAATATATGCGTTCCCGGATTGTAGAGTACATTGTAGAATATGGAAAACTGCCCACAGGGTATCAGCAGGAGATTATGGACTATTCCTGGGGGTTTACCTATGGGTTCCGTCCGATTCTGCCGCAGATTGCCGAGGCGCTGTTTGTGCGCGCGGCAATGCTGTTCACATCGGATGCTTTTTCTCTTCTGTTCGCGGGAAGACTGTGCAGCGTTCTCTGCGGTCTCGTATTTGCGGGATATGTAAGGGCAATCGCCAGAAAACTCTTTGGCCGTCCGGCAGTTCAGTGGCTGTTTACTCTTTTGACAGTGTGCCTGCCTCAGGCTGCGTTTCTGTTCACCTATCTGAACTGTGATTCCATGGCCCTTATGGCGACGGCCATGATTGTATGGTATCTCTTGAGGGGAATGGAGGATGGCTTTTCTGTTCCCACCTGCCTGAAGCTGGCTGTCAGCTTTTCTATCTGTATTCTTTCCTATTATAATGCGTATGGCTTCCTGATCACAGGCGCTGTCGTATTTTTCGGGTATTATCTGGAGAAAAACAGAAGAGGAGAACACTGCTGGAAAGAATTCTGGAAAAAGGGAATTCTGATTCTGGCGGTCGTGCTGATTCTGTCGGGCTGGTGGTTTGTGCGGAATTATTTCCTGTATGATGGAGATATTCTGGGATTGAAGACTCAGAACGAATACGCAGAGCAGTATGCGATGGATATTCTGAAGCCCTCTAACAGACAGACCTATCAGAACCAGGGCCATTCCATGCTGTATATGCTGTTCCGCTCGGATTTTGTGATTTCTGTGATCAAAAGCTTTATTGGCGTTCTGGGGCCGCTCTGGTATGCTCTCCGCTGGTGGATGTACGCAGGCTACGGTATGATTTTTGCGGCGGGAATTATTGGACTGCTGGCGGAGGCGGCGGGGCGCATCCGCCGCAGGAAACGCGGAACAGCGGCAGACTGCAGAAAGCTGTTTTGGCATCTGGGGCTTCTGATAGCGGTTATCGTTCCCAATGTGCTGAATTTCTGGTATTCCTATGCGACAGATTACCAGCCCCAGGGGCGGTACAGTATGCCGATGCTGATTCCTTTTATGTACTATATTACCCGGGGACTGTATGATCTGCTGCGCTGGATCGGGCAGTGTACAGGCGCTGTGATTCGAAAAATCCTCGCTGTGGGAACGGTGTTGGTATGCCTGTGGATTGCCGGGTGCGCGCTGTTCTGTGTAGTGAAGATTATGTGGCCGGCGTATAAGGACGTGGAGGATAAATCAGTAGTGAAGGTGTATACCATGGAGGAGCTTTACGGGGAAGACTGGGAAGAGAGAATAGAGCAGTAAAAAAGTGTAGTAAAAAAAGAGATGTCGGTCCCTCCACCCTGTTCTTATTTTTCTGCTCTGCCTGGAGACGGACGGGCAAAGAGCAGAGCTAAGCTCGATTCCGCTCCCTGGAGAGGGAAGAAGAGGGGAAGGGATAGAGTCGCTGCATCTCGCTTATCGGCTTCGCCGAATAGAAAAATAAAAACAGGCTGTCGGTCGTGCAAGCACGCCTCCACCCTGTTCTTATTTTTCTGCTCTGCTCATTGCCCTGTAAAATGGGAGGATGCCAGGCAGCTGCTCTGCCTGGCATTTATTATGAAAAAGTTTATTCAAAAAAGGTAATTGGCTTATTTAAGGGGTATTGCTTTTTCCTTTATCTTATGGTCTTATTATATGGGAGGAAAATGAATGAGGTGTGATTATCTGTTTAACGATTTTTGAAAGATATATGAATAAAATATGAACAAGAGATTCCTGTTTCTTCCGTAGAATGGCAAGGGCAAGGGGACAGCAGCGGGATGCCGCTGGTTTACAAGAACTTTACAAAAAATACGATTAAACTTTACGTAAGCTTGATAATGTACTTAACATGAGAGACTATAATACTACGGAGGAGATTTGACATGGAACATATAGAAATGTTGTTCCGCTTTGTAGGCGGTCTTGGAATGTTTTTATACGGCATGAATGTGATGGCTGACGGCCTGCAGAAGTCTGCCGGAAACCGGATGAAGCACCTTCTGGAGTTTCTCACCAAAAACAGACTGATGGGAATTCTTGTGGGAGCAGGAGTGACGGCAATTGTCCAGAGCAGTTCTGCCACCACAGTTATGGTAGTCGGCTTTGTAAACGCGGGACTGATGACACTGGTTCAGGCAGTGGGCGTGATCATGGGCGCCAATATCGGAACCACGATCACCGCGTGGCTGGTCTCCATGAGCGAATGGGGGGCTGTGTTCAAGCCGGAGTTCTTTGCTCCGCTTTTAATCGGAATCGGAGCGTTTCTGTTTCTCTTTTCCAAGAAGGAGAAAATAAAAGATATCAGTGAAATCCTGACAGGTTTTGGCGTACTCTTTGTGGGATTGAGTTTTATGTCAGATTCCATAACGCCTTACCGGGAAGCCCCTGTGTTTTCGGAGGCTTTCCGCATTCTGGGCAGCAATCCGATTCTCGGAATCCTTACCGGACTGGTGGTTACGGCTGTGATTCAGAGCTCATCGGCTTCTGTGGGAATTCTGCAGACACTGGCGGCCAACGGCGTGGTGAACTGGAGCTCTGCGGTTTTTATTACGCTGGGGCAGAATATCGGGACATGTGTGACAGCTCTTCTGTCCAGCCTTGGGGCTAACAGAACGGCAAAGAGAGCAGCTGTCATTCATCTGCTTTTTAACGCTATCGGGGCAGTGGTATTTGGTGCCGGAATGTTTTTGATATTTTCATTGGACAGGACCTGGGCTGCTTCAGAAGTGAACAGCGTGGGCATTTCCGTATTTCACACGGTGTTTAATATCCTGAATACTGCCTTTTTGTATCCTTTCGGCAACCAGCTGGTAAAGCTCTCGGGAATTCTGGTAAAGGATCACGAGAAAAAGGAGGAAGAAGCGGAGGAGCTGGAGGATATCAGCTGTGAGCTTCCCCATCTGGACATGCGGCTTCTGGAATCACCGTCCTTTGCGCTGGAAGGAGCGCTAAAGGAGGTAGTCCGTATGGGAGAGATGGCTCTGCTCCATATGGAAACAGCTTTTGACGCGGTACGGACCGGAAATCAGAAACGAGTGGACAGAGCTTTCAAAATAGAAGAAACTATGAATGAATATGAAAAGCAGATGGCAGAATATCTTGCTCAGATCAGCAAAGGTTCTCTGACAGAACACCAGCGTCTGGTAGTGAATGATTTGTTCTATACGGTCAGCGATATAGAGCGGATCAGCGATCACTGCGACAATATTGCCGAACTGGCAGAAAAAATGATACAGGAAGGCTTAAGCTTTTCCGATATGGCAATGGAAGGATTCGAAAAAATTACAGCTTTGACGATTGATTCTGTAAAGGCAGCCGTACTGGCCAGAGAGACGGAAAGAATGGCGTATGTGCAGCAGGTGATTCAGATTGAGGATGAGATAGACGATCTGGAAGAGGACCTGAGGACCGAGCATATCGATCGTCTGGCGAGAAACGAGTGCTCAGCCGCGAGAGGCGTATTTTTCCTGGATATGCTCAGCAACATTGAGCGTATCTCGGATCACGCCAATAATATTGTGGGCTATGTGGCAGATGAGGGAGAGGAGTAATAATATTGAAGAAAAAGGTTCTGATAGGCTATGTAATTGCGGCAGTGGTAGCTCTGCTTGCTTTTGAATATGCATTCTGGACCAATGGTTTCAGGTATCTGGAACATCACAGTGAGAGAAGCTATCTGACACAGACGGAGCTTCTGAAGGATTTGTTTCTGGCGGAAGATGTAGCCGGCCAGAGTGCGGAACAGAGCGGTGGGAACGCTTTCGAACAGTTTGCGGACAGTTATGCGGAAAAATACGGCATCCGCATTACTGTAATTGATAAAGAAGGAAACGTACTGGGAGAATCCCGCGGAGCCGGAGAACTGATGGATAATCATCTGGATCGGGAAGAGGTGCAGAAGGCCCTTCAGGGAGACAGCAACAGCATTATCCGGCGTTCAGATACTTTTGACGTGGATTACTGTTATTGCGCTGTTCCGGTGGAAAGCGGAAATTTCCAGGGCGTTATCCGTACAGCGATTCCGCTGCAGGAGCTGCAGGACATGGATGATGAGTTTGTAAGATCTACGCTTATGGCGGTAGTAATCCTGGCAGCGCTGATTTTTTTCCTTGGCATGTATTTCCGAAAGTATGTGCTTGCCATGAAAAAGGTAGAAAATATGCGCCGGGAATTTGTCTCCAATGTGACCCATGAGCTTAAAACGCCCCTGACTTCCATCAAGGGATTTGTGGAGACGCTGAAGGCGGGAGCTATCGAAGATCCCAAAATCGCCCATAAATTTCTGGATATCATTGAGATTGAATCGGACCGCCTGAGCAATCTGATCAGCGACACCCTGCTTCTCTCTGAAATAGAGAGCAAAAAGGACACAAAGCGGGAGCCTTGTGATGTAAACGCGGTAATTACAGAAGTGGTTGAACTCCTTCAGCCAAAGGTGA
>ERZ1643250.3450-NODE-3450-length-10819-cov-5.262821_pt1 | contig 10819 bp, 13 predicted proteins | sample MGYA00579262_ERZ1643250 | MGnify/ENA primary metagenome ERZ1643250 (study PRJEB29033, sample SAMEA4952265) | chicken gut metagenome | biome: Broiler Chicken; feature: Gastrointestinal Tract; material: Caecum | place: Ireland | collected 2018 | study: Broiler...
AGTTTACCAGCACGTCCTCGGGCACGTGGTGGAAAAACTCCGCCAGGGACAGGGAGTCGTTGGTGATGCGGCTCATTAAATCCCCCACCGGGTGCTCGTCGTAGTAGGAAAAAGACAGCTTTTCGCAGTGGCGGAAGAGCTGGGCCCGCATATCCCGCTCCATGCGGGCGCCCATGGCATGGCCCTGGTAGTCCATAAAGTAGCTGCACCAGGCCTGCACCAGCACCAGCACCAACAGCAGGCCCCCGGTCTTTAGAATCCGTTCCGGCGCGGCGGACAGGTCCCCGGAGAGGATATTGTCGGTGATGTATCCGGCGCCCAAGGGGAGAATGAGCCCAATGGCCGCTGCGATCAGGGAGCAGAGCAGGTCGGCGAAAAAGATGCCCTTATAGGGCTTGTAAAAGGAGAGCAGTTTTTTCAGATTGGCGTTCAAAAGAAGTTCCTCCTCGTTTTAGGGGAGGGCGGCCTTTAGCAGGCAGCTTCCCTCCCGGTTGCAAAATAGGTGCGAGAAGCAGTGTTTTTTTTCATAGAATACCCATCCTTTCTTACAGTCCCGTTTTCCGGGCAAAATCCTTCCTCACTTTACCACATCCGCAAACCCTTGGCAAGGGCCGTTTTGAAAACCGGAGACAGACAAAAGCCCTGGAGAAAACTCCCCAGGGCATGCCCACTCCCCTTGGAAAAAGCCGGCGCCTTCTTTACACGGCCTTTCCGTGGCGTTTTTCCAGCTCCAGCAGGAACTGCTTGGCTTCCAGGCCGCCGCCGTAGCCGGTGAGGGAGCCGTCCGCGCCCACCACCCGGTGGCAGGGCACCAGGATAGACAGGGGGTTCCGGTGGTTGGCCATGCCCACTGCCCGGCAGGCTTTGGGCTTGCCGATGGCCCGGGCAATCTCCCCATAGGTCCTGGTTTCCCCGTAAGGGATTCCCTCCAAGGCATGCCACACCTGGCGCTGGAATTCCGTCCCCCGAGGGGCCAGGGGCAGAAAGAACTCCCGGCGGCAGCCGGCAAAATACTCTTGCAGCTGCCGGGCGGCCTCCTCCAGCAGGGGGGAAGTCCCCTTTTCCCCCAAAAGGCAGCGGGTTCCAAAGTACAGCCCGGTCAAAGCGCCGTTTTCCTCCGCCAAAGTCAGCTCCCCCACCGGGGAGGGGAGCACCAGCCACTGTGCCATAGGTAAGTCCTCCTTCGCTGCTGTTCGTACTAATAGAAGTATAGCAAAAACCGGGAAAAACGCAAGCAAAATGTAGGCGCCCCGGGACACTTGCGTCCGGCCCCCGGGGGCTTTATAATGGAGAAAACACACACAGGAGGCGCTCCATGTTTTTCGCGGATCTGCACATTCACTCCCGGTACTCCCGGGCCACCAGCCGGGAGTGCGACCTGCCCCACTTGGACCTGTGGGCCAGGAAAAAGGGGATTTCCCTGGTGGGCACAGGGGACCTTACCCACCCCGCTTGGCGGGAGGAGCTGCGCGAACAGCTTCTCCCAGCGGAGGAGGGGCTCTACCGCCTGAAGGAGGAGTACCGCCTGCCCTGGGACAGTGTGGGCCTCCAAAGCCAGCCCCGGTTTTTGCTCACCGGGGAGATCAGCTGCATCTACAAACAGGCGGGGAAAACCAGAAAAATCCACACCTTGCTGCTGCTTCCCAGCCTGGAGGCGGCGGACCGCTTTTCCCGCCGGCTGGAGCAGGTGGGCAACCTGCAGGGGGATGGACGGCCTATTTTAGGGCTCTCTGCCCGGGATTTGCTGGAGCTGCTTTTGGACAGCTGCCCCCAGGCGGTGATGATTCCCGCCCACATTTGGACGCCTCATTTTTCCCTGCTGGGGGCTTTTTCCGGGTTTGACTCTGTGGAGGCGTGTTTTGGGGACCTGGCGCCCCATATCCGCGCCTTGGAGACCGGGCTCTCTTCCGACCCGCCCATGAACCGGCTGGTTTCCAAACTGGACCGGTTTCAGCTGGTCTCCCACTCGGACGCCCACTCCCCTCAAAAGCTGGGCCGGGAGGCGGACATCTTCGAAGGGGAGCTTTCTTTTCCCGCAGTGCGGACCGCCTTGGAGACCGGGCGGGGCCTGCTGGGCACGGTGGAGTTTTTTCCGGAGGAGGGGAAATATCACCTGGACGGGCACAGAATGTGCGGGGGGCCTCTATCCCCGGAGGAGACGCGCCGCCTGGGCGGGCGCTGCCCCCGGTGCGGCAGGCCCCTGACCATTGGCGTGCAGCACCGGGTGGAGGACTTGGCCGACCGGAGCCGGCCGGCCCCGGTCCTGCCCTTTCAGCGGCTGCTTCCCCTGCCGGAGCTGCTGGCGGCATGCCTGGGCCGGGGAGAGAAGACCAAAACGGTGCAAACCCTGTACGAACAGCTGCTTGCCGCTCTGGGGCCGGAGCTGCCTCTGCTGGTACAGGCCCCGCTGGACAGGGTGGCGGAGCTGGCGGGCGAGCCGGTGGCCCAGGTCCTTTCCCTGCTGCGGCAGGGGCAGGTTTCCTGGGATCCGGGCTACGACGGGGTGTACGGCACGCTCCGGCTGCCCGGAACAAAAAGGAAGGGGCCACCGTTGCCGATGGCCCCTTCCCGAAAAGAGGAAGAATGAAGCTGCATGAAATTCTGGCGCTGGCTGCCTTGCTCAAGGGCCTTGCCCGCTTGCCATGGTCTAAGAATACCCTGTATCTATGTCCGGAACATGAACAGGGAGAAAACAGTTTTTGAAAACTGGGCTTTTGCTTGCCCCAGCCCGCCGTTTCTCTGGAACTTTAGGCCAGCAGGTCCTGTTCCTGGGGGTGCTTGGCAAACCATTGGGCCGCGTACCAGCAGCTGGTTTTGGTTTTCCGCCCTTGGGCCCGCAGCTCCTGTGCGGCGGCTTGGAGCAGCTGGTTGGCCACCCCCTGTCCCCGCAGGCTTTCGTCTACAAAGGTGTGGTTGATGTCCGCTATGCCGTCGGGCCCGGTGGGGAAGGTGACCTCCGCCAGCAGCTCCCCGTTTGTTCCCAGGGCGAAAATGCGCCCCTCCTGTTTTTGAAAGTCCATCAGAATCCTCCTGTTTGGAATTTTTGCATGGGGTGAACTCTTTGCCCTGCCCGGGGGCTTGCGGCCGGCCGGCAGGAGCGGTACAATAGAGAGGCAAAGTTTACGAAAGGATGGGTGCACTCCCTATGAAATGGATGATCGCTTCGGATATACACGGATCGGCCCTGTACTGCGACCGTATGCTGGACGCCTTCCGCCGGGAAGGGGCCGGCAGGCTCCTTCTGCTGGGGGACCTTTTGTACCACGGCCCCCGCAACGACCTGCCGGAGGGCTATGCCCCCAAGGTGGTGATTTCTCAGCTCAGCAGCGTGGCGGACCGGGTGTTCTGTGTGCGGGGCAACTGCGAGGCAGAGGTGGACCAAATGGTGCTGCCCTTCCCGGTGCTGGCGGACTACTGCCTGCTGGAGCAGGGAAGCCACTTGGTCTTCGCCACCCACGGCCACCGCTATAACCTGGAGAACCCGCCCCAGCTGCAGCCGGGGGACGTGCTTCTCCACGGCCACACCCACGTGCCGGCCAAGGTTCACACGGAGACGTTTTGGTACCTGAACCCGGGCAGCGTCTCTCTGCCCAAGGAGAACAGCCCCCACGGCTACATGACCGTGGAAGACGGCATCTTCGTGTGGAAGAATTTGGAAGGCGTGGAGTACGACCGCTTGACCTTGTAAAGAGCTGCAGAAGAACCCCGGCCCCTGCCGACAAAAAGCAGGGCCGGGGTTTCTTGCGAAACGGTGTGTGCCGAAGGGGACAGGCCGGGCTGTCCTGCTTCAAAGTTTGGAATAGCCGTAGCCGTTGACCAAAGCGTCCAGGCGCTCCTTCTTTTTGCACAGGGGGCACTCGTGGCTGGCATAGGTCTCATAGCCCGGCACGTCCGAAGGGGTGAAAATGGACTGCACATCCACGCCGTTCACCTGCTGTTGGGCGCTGAAAATGGAGCACACGCCTGCGGTGGTGCCGCCGTAATATTGGACGCATTCCATGGCCTTGCGCACGCTGATGCCCGTGGTGACAGAAGCGGTCAAAATCAGCACGTGCTTCTCCCGAATCATGGGCTGCAGGTTGTCGCGGAACAGCAGCTGGCTGGTGGTGTCGTATTCCGGGGTGATAATATAGATGGTCTGATGGGCGTTGATGGATACAAACCCTGCCCGGCTCAGTTGCTGGGACAGATAGGCGCCGATGATCTGGGTGCCGTCCAAGCAGAGGATGGTGTCTACAATGGTGCTGTGCACATAGTGCTGCACCAGGGCCTGGGCTGCCAGCTCCGCCTCGCTCTGGCGGGTTTTCAGGGTGGTCATGTCCAAATAGCAGTTGATGTGGGAATGGTTGGTGGCGAAATGGCCGTGGATCAACTTCAGAGGAACGTTATAGCTTTTGGACAGGATCTTAATCACGCGGGTTTCCATACATTCTAACCTCCCTGCCGCTGCTCTCCTTGCTGAAGGAGGAAGCGGTATTTTTATTGATTATAACAAAGAGAACCGGAAAAAACAAGATGGAGAAGCTTTGTTTTTATTATTTTCTTCCAATATTTTTGCAAAACAACCAGAAAAAGCAGAGAGAAAGACGAATGGCCTTCTTGACGAAGGGGATTTTCTGTGGTATGCTATCATTGTAATAAAATACCTGTTTTGGCAAAGAAAAGGAGGGTGACGTATGGGTAAACTGAAAATCCGTGTGGCGCTTGGCGTGGCATTGGGCGCAGCTTTGCTGGTGCTTGCCGGGCTGATGGACAGTCTGTGGGACATGGGCGACTTTGAGAATTTGATCTTTTTCTTAGGAATCGCCGCCTTGGCCCTGGGGCTGCTGGTGTTTTTTGGCAGCCGGAAACGGGTGTGGAGCGGCGTGGCAGGACATCCGGAAAACGTCACCGCCCAAACGGCCTTTGCCATGCAGGTGGCCTTTGAAGAGGAGCGCATGCTGGCCAAAGCGGGCCGGCGGGCAGCCGGCTATGTGAACACCGGGGCGCTGCCTTTTCTCCTGGCAGCGGTTGTGTGTTTTGCGGGCTTCGGCGTGAGCCTGCTGTTGTAAAGACGTGGGAAAGTTCCCTGTAAGAAAGCGGCTGCTGTAGGCCGCAAGCAAAAAAGGGGCTGTTGCGCACGGGGCAACAGCCCCGTTCCTGTGCAAGCTTTCGTTCCCTGCAGCCGGCGGGGTCCTGGTCAAAATCTGTGAGAGGCGGTGGCTTTTTTGTACAATCCTCAACTGGAAACGTTTCTCTGCGTGGCAGAGGCGGGAAGTTTCAACAAGGCGGCGGAACGCCTGTATATTTCCCCGCCTGCTGTCATCAAGCAGATCAACCTGCTGGAGGAGAGTTTGGACTTGCAGCTTTTTGTGCGCACCCACCGGGGCCTGCAGCTGACCGAGGCGGGCAAATCCCTGCAGCAGGACGCCAGATACGTGATCCAGTACTGCAAGGACTCGGTGACCCGGGCGCGCAACGCCATGCAGGAGAGCACCGACGTCATCCGCATTGGTACCTCCCCCATGACCCCGGCCCAGGTGCTGGTGGAGCTTTGGCCCCAGCTGCAGCAGGACTGCCCCACCACCAAGTTCCAATTGGTTCCCTTTGACAACACTTTGGAAAACGCCCGGGAGATCTTGGCCAACCTGGGGCAGAACATCGACGTGGTGGCAGGCGTGTTTGATGAGACCATGTTGAACCTGCGCAAGTGCGACGGGCTGGAGATCTCCCGGGAGCCCATCTGCTGCGCCGTGTCCATCCATCACCCCCTGGCCCGCAAGGACAAGCTCACAGTGCAGGACCTGTATGGGGAAAAGCTGATGCTGATGCACCGGGAGTGGAGCCACTACGTGGACATGCTCCGGGACGACCTGTGGAAAAACCATCCCCAAATTCAAATTGTGGACTTCGATTTTTACGATGTGTCCGTGTTCAACCAGTGCGAAAACAACAGCTGTGTGCTGATGGCCGTGGAAAAGTGGCGGTACGTGCACCCCCTGCTGAAAATCCTTCCCGTGGAGTGGAGCTATACCATCCCCTACGGGTTGCTTCACTCCCGCACGCCCTCCCCGGCGGTGCAAAGGTTTTTACGGGCGGTGGGCAAAGTCGCCAAGCAGCGGGTGGGCGGCCTATAAATCCCCCGGGAAAATGGTAGAAGTATCCCCCGGCGAAGCCGGGGGTTTTTCATCCACGGGCATAGCCCTGTGAGACGCGCCCCGTCCTGTTGGCGCAAATACGAGAGGGTATGGGCGATTCCGTGTGTGTTCGGCTTTTCTTGACAGCACCCATTGGGAGGTTCCCCCTCTGTTGTCTCTTGCAGCTGCCAGGCCGTACAGCCATCTGCCAACAAAAAGTTTTCCCTCATGGGAAGTAGCCGTCTTTGAAACCATGGGCCTGGCGCGTGGTTTTCCCCATACAAGAAAAGGACCGCTGTTCAGCGGCCCTTTTTTGTCTGTGCGGGGGAGGCCTAAGGGGAAAGGCCCTGGCTTTTCCTGTCAGTGCTGGATGGGTTCGTCGCTCTCCTCCCCCAGGGAGAAGGGCTTTGTCACGGTATCCAACAGGGCCAGCAGATCCCGGTCGAAGTTTTCCCGCAGGGAGCAGGTCCGGTCGAAGACCATCACTTCCTCCTTGCCGGGGGTGCAGGGGGGCCAGGCCGGCAGAGCGGGATGGCTGGGGTTCCCCTGGCGGGCAAAGGCGATCCAAGCGCCGAACACCCGCTCTTCCAGCAGGTCGGTGACCCCGGGCTCGTTGCACACAGGGATTTTGTCCGTGTTGTGGAACACAAAGGGAATCTCCGAGCAGTGCCAGGCGGGCTTGCCTCCGTCGTAGGGGAATTCGTAGGCGAACACATAGGAGAAGGTGGGGCTTTCCGGGCAGGCGGCCTTTTTCTCAATAAAGTCCCGGGTGGGGGATCGGAACAGGCAGTCCACCACAAGCAGATCGCACAGGTCCTTCTCCGGCCAGGCCTGCCGGAACAGAGGAATCAACTGGTCGGCGGTTTCCCCGTACTTTTCCCGGACCAGGGCCTCCTTTTGCTCCGGGGACAGCTGGTATTTGTCGGTGATGCCCGGAGCGAAGGCGAACTCCCCGAACACGGTGCCTGCCAGCACCGGGATGGTCTTGGCGTGTTCCGTAAAGCCCACCACCCGGGGATCTCCCCGGTAGAAATCGTTGGGGGCAGGGTTGCAGCCCACATAGGCGCCTGCCTTCTCCAAGGCCGGGGCCACGGCGTTGTAGGCCTCCGCCAGCTGGGCGTAGGGCAGGGTTTCCAGCTGGGCCACGTCCTGTTCCTCCAGGCCCAGATAGCGGAGCATAGCCCCCACAATCTTGCGGCCGTCGGCAGGCTGGTCAAAGCCGTAGCCGTTGATCAATCCGCTTTGGACGATGCCTTTTTGGAACAGCCCGTCCGCAGCGGGGGTCTGCATCAGGGTCCAAACCTTCATGCCGCCCCCGGACTGGCCGAACAGGGTGACGTTTTCCGGGTCTCCTCCAAATTGGGCGATGTTTTCCTGGATCCATTCCAAAGCGGCTACCAGGTCCGCGTTGCCTGCGTTGCAGGAGTTTTTGTACTTCTCTCCAAAGGGCTCCAGGTCCAGGTAGCCCAAAATGTTCAGCCGGTGGTTGACGGAGACCAACACCACATCTCCCAGGCGGCTCATGGCCTCCCCGTCATAGGCCTGCTGCTCAATGGCGGAGCCTGCGGTGAAACCGCCCCCGTGCAGCCACACCAGCACGGGCTTTTTGGCCTGGGGGTCCAGGCTTTGGGTCCAGATATTCAGGTTCTGGCAGTGCTCGTCCATGGGCCAGTACCGGTGGGGCACCAGCACCTCTCCGTTGGGAGTCTCCTGGTGGAGCAGGGGGCACACAAATCCATAGGACAGGGCGTCCCGAATGCCCTCCCAAGGCTCCACGGGACGAGGCGCCTGAAACCGGTCGGCCTCTGCGTAGTGGACTCCCTGAAACACAAAGGTGGTGTCCCACTGAAAGCCCCGAAGCTTGCCTGCCTTTGTCTCCGCCACCGGGAAGGTGGGCGTGCACACAAATTTTTTTGCCATGTTCCAAACACATCCTTTCTTAAAACTAGGGGAAACAGCGGTTACTTGGGGGCCTGTTCTGGGCCGGCTGCTTCCGTTTTTTTCTGCATGAGGGAAATTTTCCAATCGATTTTCTGCAGGTGTTTCTGCAGGGTGGCGATTTCCTCCAGCACCCGCTCCCGGTGCTGCCGGAAGATCCGCAGCCGCTCTTCCTGGGTTTCCTCCCCCCGGGCCGCCAGCTCAAAGTACCGCCGGATGTCCTTTAAAGGCATGCCGGTGCTCTTTAAGCACATGGCGATTTCCAGCTGCCCCAGGGTTTCTTCGGTGTATACCCGAATGCCGTTTGCAGTGCGCTCCGGATGGAGGATGCCCTCCTTCTCATAGTAGCGCAGGGTGTGGGGTTCCACGCCAAACTGCTGGGCCACCTGGGAGATACTCATGGGTTTCACAGCAAGCCTCCTCCCTTCTTTTTAAACCATACTTTAAGTTTAAGCGCGCGAGAACAGCCTGTCAACTTCTTTTTGGGGAAAGGGAGGAGTGATCCCCTGTGTATTTGTATTTTTATACAAATCCTGCTGCATATTTCTTCCGTTATTTCCCGGATTTACCCCTTGAAAATGGGAAAATACGTTGTATAATATGTATATTCCCCCAAGAAGGAAAACCAAAAGGTATGAAGGAGAGAATGAACCATGAAAAAAATTGCCACACTTCTGGCGGCCGTTCTGGTGATGACCGTCGCTTTTGCTGGCTGCAGCAGCACGGAGACCGGTTCTTCCAGCACCGGCACGTCTTCCACTTCCAGTGAATCTTCCGTTTCCAGCGAGGCAACCGCTTCCCAGGAAAGCTCCTCCGAGAGCGAAGTCTCCAGCGAAACTTCCGAAGCCTCTGCCGCCGAGACCGGCGACTACGGCGAGTTCACCACCATTGAAGAAGGCAAGCTGATCATGTCTACCAACGCCCAGTTCCCCCCCCTACGAGATGGTGGCCGACGGCGAAGGTTTTAACGGCACAGGCTTCGAGGGTATCGACGTGGAGATCGCTGCCGCCATTGCCGAAAAGCTGGGCCTGGAGCTCCAGATCGACGACATGGAGTTTGACTCCGCCTTGATGGCTGTGCAGAACAACACCGCCGACGTGATGCTGGCAGGCCTGTCCTACAGTGAAGAGCGGGACGAGGTGGTGGACTTCACCACCAGCTACGCCACCGGCGTACAGGTGGTCATTGTGAAGGAAGGCTCCGACGTGACCATGGACAACCTGGGTGAGAAGATGATCGGCACCCAGCGCGGCACCACCGGGTACATTTACGCCTCCGACACCCCGGAAAACGGCGGCTACGGTGAGGACCATGTGCTGGCCTATGACAACGGCGCCACCGCTGTCCAGGCTTTGATGAACGACCAGATCGACGCGGTCATCATCGACGAAGCTCCCGCCAACGAGTTTGTGGCGGCCAACGAGGGCCTGACCATTCTGCCTGGCAACTGGGTGGAAGAGGACTACTGCGCCGCTGTGGACGAGGGCAACACGGAACTGCTGAACGCCATTGACACCGCTCTCCAAGAGCTGATCCAAGACGGCACTGTGGAAGAGATTATCAGTAAGTATATCACGGCTGAATAAGTTTTTGAGATTTGGGAAAGAGGAGCGGCCCGGAGCCGCTCTTTTTCCTCTGTGTACGTATGATACGAGAGGAGTGGGCAGATGAATTTTACCCAGTTGTACGAGCAATTTTCCGCTTTGGAGGACCCCGGCTTCTGGCAAAGCGCGTACATGAATTTTTACCGGGCTTGGTTTGAGGGAGACCGTTGGCAGCAGTATTTTGAAGGCCTTGGGGTCACCATTCTGGTGACGGTGATCGCCCTGCTCATCGGCGTGGTGCTGGGGGTGCTGGTGGCGGTGATCCGCACTGGCCACGACCAGCAGCGCAAAGGCCACCACAACCCGGCTTTGGCTGTGCTGAACGTGATCTGCAAGGTCTACGTCACCGTGATCCGCGGCACGCCTATGATGGTGCAGCTGTTGATTATGGGGTTTGTCATCTTTAAGAGCAGCCGCAACCATACCATGGTGGGTGCTTTGGCGCTGGGTATCAACTCGGGGGCCTATGTGGCGGAGATCATCCGGGGCGGCTTGATGAGTTTGGATCCCGGCCAGGCCGAGGCGGGCCGTTCCCTGGGGCTGGGGTATCTCACCACCATGCGGTGCATTGTGGTGCCCCAGGCCTTCAAGGCGATTCTGCCCTCTCTGGGCAACGAGTTTATCACCCTGCTGAAGGACACTTCTCTCATCTCTGTGGTGGCCGGTACGGAAATCGTCTACTTTGCCCAGGCCATTGTGGCCCGCACGTACGAGCCCATGTACCCCTACCTGATCACCGCGGTGATGTATTTGATCCTGGTGCTGCTCTTCTCTGGGCTCCAGGGCATTTTGGAAAGGAGGCTGCGCGCCAGTGATCGACGTTAAAGGCTTGACTAAAACTTACGGGGACCACCAGGTGCTCAAGGGCATCAACGAGCACATTCACAAAGGGGAAAAGGTGGCTGTCATCGGCCCCTCCGGCTCTGGCAAGTCCACGTTTCTCCGGTGCCTGAATCTGCTGGAGGAGCCCACCTCCGGCACCATCACCTTTGAAGGGGTGGACATCACCGATCCCAAAAACGACATCAACAAGCTCCGCGCCCGGATGGGCATGGTGTTCCAGCAGTTCAACCTGTTCCCCCACATGACAGTGAAACAGAACATCACCCTGGCCCCTGTGAAGCTGAAGCTGATGACCAAGGCCGAAGCCGACAAGAAAG
>ERZ1643250.3452-NODE-3452-length-10818-cov-5.303819_pt1 | contig 10818 bp, 10 predicted proteins | sample MGYA00579262_ERZ1643250 | MGnify/ENA primary metagenome ERZ1643250 (study PRJEB29033, sample SAMEA4952265) | chicken gut metagenome | biome: Broiler Chicken; feature: Gastrointestinal Tract; material: Caecum | place: Ireland | collected 2018 | study: Broiler...
CGTAATCCGTCAGCACCATGACCGTGTAGCGCAGCAGCTTAAACGCCATGTCATAATGCACTTTTGACTGGTGTTCCACAATAGCAATCAGGAATAAATCACAGTCTTTGAGACGTACCTTTTTCACCGAGTCAGAATCTCTGCCCTCCTGCCACATGGGCAGAAACCGTTCTGAGATATCTTCGATGTCCTCCGGCTGTACCTCTTTCAGAAGCTCAATGTCCGTATAGCCGCGCAGAAACTGCGCGCACAGAATGGGATCATCAAAAATAAGCTTCGCGCCATTGTCATGGATCTTTGTGTTATCCGGCCCATTTTTCACATTTCTTCCTCCTTCCGGGGAAATATGAAAAACGGACCTCTGCTGCTGATTTTATTATAGCCGCTGTGCGGGAAAATGACAATGAAAATCCCTTTTTCATATTTCCGCATTATTTTGTTTTGTTTCCGGGAAATTTTGATTTCAGACCGAAATCAGGATTTTTGCTTTTGCAGTCACAGGCTGGTGACAGCCTTTTGAGAAAACCGCCGGCTGATACTAAAAATATCTTCCGGTTATTCCAGCATACCTGATTTAGCTGTAAAAATCAAGAATTATCTACAGCTGCACAGGAGCCGGCGCACAAGGGACAATATGGTTCCCTGTGCGACGGCTCCTGTGGCTTCAAATAATGATGCAGACCAGGCCGCCGCTGCTCTCGTTCACAATCTTCTGCATGGTTTCCTGCAGCTTTGCCTGGCTCTCGTCTCCAATCTGATAGATTTTGCTCCGGATGCCATCCTCCACCAGTTCTTCCACGGACTTTCCGAAAATATTCGTGTTCCAGATTCCCGCCTCCGAACTGCCGCTGTCTTTGAGGAAGCGGATCAGATCCTGTGCCTGCTCCTCACTGCCTACGATGGGGGCAATCTCTGTCTCGATGTTTGCCCGTATCATATGGATGCTGGGCGCGACAGAACGAATCTTCACGCCAAATTTATTGCCCTGGTGGATCATCTCCGGCTCTTCCAGCGTGATCTCTGACTGATCCGGCAGAACCACCCCGTATCCCTTCTGACGGACAGAAGCCACAGCCGATCCCACCTTTTCATATTCCTGCTTCATGCGGGACAGCTCCCGGATCAGGGCAATCAGCTCATATTCTCCCAGGATCTCGCTTCCAGTCAGCTCACTTAACAGTTCATAATAATACTTCTCATCAATTTCCAGCGTTACCTGGCCGCAGCCGCTGTCCATATGGATCGCGTCCAGTTTGACCCGCTCAATATACGGACTTTCTGTCTGGAGATTTTCTGCCCTAAGTTCCCGGATCGTGCTGATCCGCTCTGAAATCTGCCGGATGCTCCCGATAATATCCTGCTTGATTTTATGCTCCACAGAAAGCATTTCCACCCATTTGGGAACATAAAATTCCAGCTTCGCCAGGGGAAACTCATAGAGAATCTGCTCCAGAATCCTGGTGATATCCTCCTTTTTCAGCTGTTCACAGTTCACCGGCAGAACGGAAACTCCGTATTTTTCTTCCATCTGCTCCGCCTGAATCCGCGCAGCCTCGCTGTATGGTTTTTCTGAATTCAGCAGAATGATAAAAGGCTTTCCCAGCTTCTTTAACTCTGCCACAGTCCGCTCTTCCGGTTCTATGTAATTTTCTCTGGGAATCTCCCCAAAGGAGCCGTCACAGGTCACCACGATTCCGATGGTAGCGTGATCTGTAATGACCTTCTGCGTTCCCAGCTCCGCAGCCTGGGAAAAGGGAATCTCATAATCAAACCAGGGCGTCTTCACCATCCGCTCTGCTCCGTCCTCGATATGGCCCTCGCTTCCCGTCACCATAAAGCCCACGCAGTCGATCATGCGGACCCGCACTTCCACATCATCGGAAATTCTCACGGCCGCGGCCTCTTTGGGTATGAATTTGGGCTCCGTGGTCATAATTGTCTTCCCCGCCGCTGACTGAGGCAGCTCATCCCTGGCCCGGGTCCGGGCGTGCTCATCCTCGATGCCCGGCAGCACGCAGAGATCCATGAACCGCTTGATAAACGTGGATTTTCCGGTGCGCACCGGTCCTACCACCCCCAGATAAATCTCGCCTCCCGTCCGGGACTGAATATCCCTGTACAGGTTATATTCGGAACTTTTGTCCATAAAAATACCCCTTCCATATATACTGCTACAATATATGCAAGAGGTATTTTCCCTATGTGTTTCAATTTTGTTACTATTCGCAGCCGATTCAGCGAATCCGCCCGGGACGTTACTCGATCTCGATGTCCAGAGGCTTATCGAGTTCTTCCGACACATATTTGCCGTTCTTTTTCCGCTGCCGCACACATTCCGTCAGAAGATATTCTATCTGTCCGTTCACAGAACGGAAATCGTCCTCAGCCCAGGCGGCTATCTGGTTGTACAGCTTTGTGGAAAGGCGGAGCGGAATTTGTTTTTTCTGGTTATCTGCCATAGGCTCATTTCCTGTCTAATCAGTACAGGCTGCCTGAATTTACCACAGGCTGGGCGTCATGGTTTCCGCAGAGAACCACCAGAAGGTTGGATACCATGGCGGCCTTACGCTCGTCGTCCAGCTCCACCGTATGCTTCTCATCAAGGCGCTCTAGCGCCATCTCCACCATGCCGACGGCTCCTTCCACGATCATCTTTCTGGCATCTATGATTGCCGAGGCCTGCTGTCTCTGCAGCATCACTGCCGCAATCTCCGGAGCGTAAGCCAGATACGTAATGCGCGCTTCCAGAATCTCCAGGCCAGCGTCCGCCACCTTGCTCTGAATCTCGTTCCGGATACGCTCTGCCACTACCTCACTGGAACCCCGCAGGCTCCCCTCATCCGCAATGCCGTCTCCCGTGGTGTCCACACCCGGAGCCACATCATAGGGATAGATGCGGACAATATTGCGCAGCGCGCTGTCGCACTGAAGAGAAAGATATTCCTTGTAATTGTCCACCTCAAATACTGCTTTCGCCGTGTCTACGACGCGCCACATCACCGCGATTCCGATCTCCACCGGATTGCCCAGGCAGTCGTTGATCTTCTGCCGGTTATTGTTCAGCGTCATGATTTTCAGGGAAATCCTTTTTCCCGTGGCTTCCACAGTGCCTGCCTGGGCCGCCGCGTTCATCAGCATCTTTCCCGCGTCATTCACGTCTCCGCTCTGGTTCAGCCTGGTCTTCGCCGCCGGATTGACCGCCGTACAGAAAGGATTTACATAATAGAATCCTTCTTCCTTCAGCGTTCCCACATAGTTTCCAAAAAGTGTCAGCACAAGAGCTTCCTGAGGCTTGAGCACCTTCAGTCCGCACAGAGGAAGCCAGCCAAGAGCCATCCAGAGCCCTCCGATGACGATCATCGCCACCGCCAGAGGCATCAGCGTCCCTGCCTCTGCCATTACACAGCCTGCCGCGAAAATTCCGATCCCCGCCGCATACACCAGTAAAATCAGAAACAGCATCGCCAGTCCGTTCTTTTTCCCTTTCAGTATTTTTTCCTGCATCACGCACACCTCCTCTTTTTGATATCAAAATCATATCACAATAATATTTATATGTCAATGCGCTTTCCCACGTGCCCCTGCAAAAAGACATGGCAGAAAAAAGAACCGGGCGGCAGAAGGACCCGCGTCCAGGCAGGCTTTTTCCCCGGACGCAGGTCCCTTTTTTCTCCTTTTTCTTTCCTTTTTTCCTTCTCTTTTTTCTCTGTTCTCTCTCTTTCTTCCGGTTTCTCTCTTACCAGCGGGAATCCATATCACCCTTTCTTCCGCTGAATGCCAGCACAATGCTGTCGATGCCTAGCAATACCAGATAACAGCCGATGATCGTATCCAGGGATAGAAACGCTGCCGCAGGATTGAACAGCATCAGCACTGCCAGAATCAGCCCCAGAATATTCAGTACCAGCGTCAGATAGTAGCTGAAGGGATTCAGGAATTTCAGAATGCGGGGCTGGGTGGCCAGTCTGGAAATGCAGTGGGCCAGAAACCACAGCGGAAACAGAACCGCGGCCGCTATGCTTCCCGCTCCCGGATACACCAGAAGCATGACGCCGGCCATCACGCTTAAAATTCCTGAAATCAGCGATAATATGGGGCCGAAGCCTGTATAACGCTCCATTTTTACATAAAACAGGATGTCCGCGATACCGGTCAGAACCGCCAGCAGTCCATACAGGAGCACAAGTCCTGTCAGAGCCGCGCCTGGATGGCTCAGGGTCCATATTCCAAGAATCACCAGCAATATTCCTATTATAAACTGCATCCATCTGAAGCCCGAATATCTTCTCATCTCTTTACGCCTCCTTACGCTCCAGAATTTCCATGAATTCCTCGCCTGTGATCGTTTCCTTTTCATACAGATAAGCCGCCAGCTCATCCAGCTTCTTCCTGTTCTGCTTCAGGATTTCCACAGCCTTCGCATGTTGTTCCTTCACAATCGCCACGACCTTCCTGTCAATTTCCTTCTGCGTCTCAGGCGAGCAGGCCAGAGAGGTATCTCCGCCCAGATACTGGTTATTCACCGTCTCCATGGCCGCCATATCAAACTCATCGCTCATACCGTACCGGGTAATCATGGCCCGCGCCAGCTTCGTGGCCTGTTCGATATCATTGGAGGCTCCTGTGGTAATCTCCCCGAATACTACTTCCTCGGCAGCCCGTCCGCCGGTATAGACCGCAATCTTGTCCTCGATCTCCTTCTTGGTCAGAAGATATTTATCGCCCTGCTCCACCTGCATGGTATAGCCCAGAGCGCCCGACGTACGCGGAATGATTGTAATCTTCTGCACCGGAGCCGAGTGAGACTGCATGGCCGCCACCAGCGCGTGTCCCGTTTCGTGATAAGCCACCACGCGCTTTTCCTGATCAGAAAGCACGGCGTTCTTTTTCTGATAGCCTGCGATAACTACCTCGATGCTTTCCTCCAGATCTGCCTCCGTTACATAGGCGCGTCCGTCACGCACCGCGCGGAGAGCCGCTTCGTTCACGATATTTGCCAGTTCCGCTCCTGAAGCGCCTGACGCCATCCGGGCAATCGTGTGGAAATTCACATCATCCGCCAGTTTCACCTTTTTCGCGTGTACCTTCAGGATATCCTCCCTGCCCTTTAAATCAGGCAGTTCCACGGGAATACGCCTGTCAAAACGGCCGGGTCTTGTAAGGGCCGGGTCCAGAGACTCGGGCCGGTTGGTTGCCGCCAGAATCATAACTCCGTTATTTCCCTCAAAGCCGTCCATCTCTGTCAGCAGCTGGTTCAGAGTCTGTTCCCGCTCGTCATTGCCGCCCATCTGGCCATCACGCTTCTTTCCGATGGCGTCAATCTCATCGATAAAGACGATACAGGGGGCCTTTTCCTTGGCCTGGCTGAACAGGTCGCGGACCTTCGAAGCGCCCATACCTACGAACATCTCCACGAATTCCGAACCGGAAATGGAGAAGAAGGGCACGTTCGCCTCTCCGGCTACTGCCTTGGCCAGCATGGTCTTTCCTGTTCCGGGAGGGCCCACAAGAAGAACGCCCTTGGGCATGGATGCTCCCACCTCTGTATATTTCTTCGGGTTATGCAGATAATCCACAATCTCAGCCAGACTTTCCTTGGCCTCCTCCTCGCCTGCCACATCATCAAACCGGATGCCCTTGGTAGACTGCACATAAATTTTCGCGCTGCTCTTTCCCATGCCAAAGGCCATGGAATTCTTTCCGCCCATCTGCTCCATCAGCTTCTTATTCATGTACTGCCCCAGAGCGATAAAGATAATCAGCGGAAGCAGAAAAGTCAGAAGACTGGTCAGCAGGGAAGGCGAGCCGTCATCCATATTCCTGTCAAAGACCGCGCCTGCGTCATAAAGCCGCTGAGTCAGCGTGGGATCTTCCATGACACCCGTTCTGTATATCTGAGTATTATCCTTATCCGTAAACAAAATCTGGGTATCATCTACCTCCACACTGCCAATGTTCTGTTCCTCAATCATGTCCATAAAGGTTCCATAATCCACATCTGTCACCTGAGCCCTGCTCAGCATCGGTGTCAGGAAAAGATTCACCAGCACAATGACAAGCAGCACAATGCCATAGTAATAGTACAAAGGCTTCTTTGGCGATTTCACTTCTTTCATGTTCTTTCCTCCATTTCTATATGCTTAAGAAAGCTCCTCTTCCGCCTGTTTTCCAATTGCCTCCAGAGAAATCAGAAGCGCCCGGTCCGCAGCCTGGCTGGCAAAATCCAGACTGTATTCTGCCAGCAGCAGCCATTCCTCCGGAGACATCTTTTTCTGGCCGCCTTCCATTTCATTCCTGGCCCCTCGGACCGTTTCTTCTATTTTTTCATAGATTTCTGATATTTTCCCAGCCATCTCTGACCTGCTGAACTTCAGCCTTCTGCTTAAGCTCTGCTGCTCCTCCTCGCACTCTCGGCGGATGAGCTTCGTCTCTCTTGCCAGGCTTTCTCTGTCAGAAGTCTGACTGAACTGAATTCTGCTGTGAAGCCTGCCCAGCTTTTCATCCAATTCGTACAGCTTCACGGAAAGCAGTTCATGAGCCATATATACCGCACTCCTTTCCTCTTGCAGTCCTTTATTCCCGCGTCCTTTGGCGGATGCCGCGAAGGTCAAAGACCCGCCCCTTGCGGCGCTGCCAGTTTGATGCCCCGCTGCTTGCAGCGGGGTATCTGCCTTCTCTCACCAGCCAAATTGTAGCAGAGCTCTTCCGCAGAAACCATGATCAGAACGCTCTTTCTGTATAGACAAAAAGGCCAAAGTGTAAAAATTCTTTACACTCCGGCCAATTCTGTAAAAGTATTTTCCATGTCATACCTGCAGGGCTGACGCTGGATAAGAATTTATGCTGCATAACAGACAGCTTTCAGAAAGCTTCTCCGCTCATGGGAGCCATTTCACCCTTCAGAATCCGGTAGACACTGTGAACAATATAGTCCAGATCCTGCGTGTCCTTTTCCGTCCAGCTATGCAGAAGCCCCATAAGCGCGGCACAGTGATAACGGATAATCATTCCCGCATCCTTTCCACTGTAATCCTGATACAATCCGCTCTCCACAGCGGCCTGTTCAAAGAAAGCATAAAAAGTCTCTCTTATAATCTGCTCCATCTCATCCCTATAATTGGAAGTCATGCCCTGACGCACAAAGGGCTTCGCGTTCAGCAGCATCAGGAACAGATATCTGAGCTTTTCTTCCGCCCCTTTCTGTTCCATACATTCCTGAAGCAGTCTTTCCGATCCTCTCTTTAAAATCCAGCGGAACAGATCCGGGATATCCTCGAAATGGTAATAGAAGGTCTGCCGGGTGATACTGCATTCTTCCACTATATCCTTCACCGTCAGCTTTTTGACCTTCTTTTCCAGAATAAGCCGTCCTGCTGCCTGCGCGATCATCTCCTTCATATCCACTGCCATGTTCTGTGTCCGTCCTCTCCTGCCGCTTATCCTTTACGTAGTTTTCCGTTTTCACTTTATCATGACGGACCGTTTTTTTCAAGCCAGACCTTTTACTCTTCCATACCTCCCATCTGCGGCTGTCGGTGCCTCCTGGCAGCGGCTTCTCAGTCCCGCTTCTCCCCCGCGCCGCTGAACTCACACTCTGCCAGACGTTCCTCCGGCAGATGGCAGATACGCCGTTCCTGATCCACCAGCTTTTTCACAAAATCTGTGGCCGGATGCCGGACAAGCTCTCCCGGAGCGTCATACTGCTGAATTTCGCCCTTGTCCATGACAAGCACCTTTGTGCCAAGCTTCAGGGCCTCGGAAATATCGTGGGTCACGAAGAGCACGGTGATGCCCGTCTGCTCGTAGATCCGGCGCAGCTCCGTCTGAAGCTGGGAGCGCGTCAGCTCATCCACGGCTCCGAAGGGCTCATCCATCAAAAGGATTTCCGGCGAAGCGGCAAGAGCCCTGGCAATGCCCACACGCTGCTGCTGGCCTCCGGACAGCTCTGAGGGATAGCGGCTTTTCAGTTCTTCGTCCAGTCCCACAATGCGCATCCACTTGCTGACCGCCTCCTTTGTTCTCTGCCTGTTTCGCTTATTCAGCAGATTCGGAACATAGGAGATATTCTGCTCCACAGTCATATGCGGAAAGAGGACGCTTCCCTGAATGGCATAGCCGATATTTCTCCGAAGCTCCGTCTGATTCCTGTCCCGTATATTTTCTCCATCTATCAGAATGTCTCCCTCCGTGGGGGAAAGAAGACCGTTCACCATCTTCAGGGCTGTAGTTTTGCCGCAGCCGGACGAGCCGATGATGGTGACGAACTCTCCCTTTTCAATGGACAGATTCAAATCCTTCAGGATCACCTTGTCCCCATAGGCCTTTTTTATATGCCGAAACTCAATGACTGTCTGCATCTTCCGATTCCTCCTTTATCCCTTCTATTTCAAAAGCCCGCGGGCATCCAGGAACTCCTCTGCCACATCCCTGGGCTCCCGTCCTTCCGTCTCTACCTGATAATTCATCTGCGCCATATCATTGTCTGAAATGATGCCTGTCACCTTCTCAAACACCTCGTTCAGCTCCGGATGCTCCTCCAGAACCTCGCTCCGGATGATGTTTCCGCAGAGATAGGAAGGGTAAAACTGTTTATCGTCCTCCAGAACCACCACATCCGAGGCCGAAAGCTGTCCGTCCGTGGTGAACACCACCATCACGTCGATCCGCTCCTGGTTCAGCGCCTGATATTTCAGGCCGATATCCAGGTCCATGGTCTCCTTAAAGGAAAGTCCATAGGTCTCGCAGAGAGCGTCATATCCGTCTTCCCTCTCGAAGAAATCATACTCTGCTCCGAAAATCAGCTGGTCTGACACTGCCGCCAGATCCGAGTAGGTCTTTAAGCCATACTGTTCCGCGATCTCTCTGCGCACCACCAGCCCGTAGGTATTGTTAAAGCCATACATGCCGGCCCACTGCATGGAATAACGCTCCTGGTATTCCTGTTCCATCTCCTCAAAAAGGTCCTCCGTATACAGACCTTCCTCCTTCAGAACCATATTCCAGGCCGTTCCCGTATACTCCGGATAGACGTCAAACTCTCCGCTCTCCATGGCCGGCTGGATATTGGAGGTTCCGCCGCCCACGCCCTGGGTCAGCTCCACTTCCAGATCCGTATCCTGCTCAATCAGAATGTCCAGCATCTCTCCCAGCACATACTGCTCCGTCATGGGCTTGGTCGCGATATGAATGGTCTCTCCCTTTCTGGAGGACAATGCCGCCGCCAGAATGGCAAGCAGGCAGAGAAGCAGCCCCGCCAGTCCCAGAAAACGATTCGTCCTCTTTGCCCTGGCGCTGCGCTTCGTCATACGCCGCTCAATAAAACCGAACAGGAAATCCAGCAGAAGCGCCAGAAGGGCCGTCAGAAGGCTGCCCGCCATGGTCATGGCCCCCTGGTTCGTGGTAATGCCACGGTAAATCGCCACGCCCAGGCCGCCGGCTCCGATAAAAGAAGCGATACCGGCCAGGGCAATGGTCATGGTCACCATGCTCCGGATGCCGGACATAATCACAGGCATCGCCAGGGGCAGACGGATCTTAAACAGAATCTGCAGACGCGTGCTTCCCATTCCCTTCGCCGCCTCCAGGATGGCCGGATCTGCATTCGTCATACCGGTATAGGTATTCCGCACCATGGGAAGCAGGGCATACACGGTAAGAGCAATCACCGCTGTGGCGTTTCCGACTCCGGAAAAAGGAATCAGGAAGCCCAGCATGGAAATAGACGGAATCGTATACAGGAAATTCACCGCTCCAAGCGCAGGCTTCGCCGCCTTCTGAAACTCACTGATAAACAGACCGAAGATTCCTCCGATTACAATCGCAATCAGAATCGCCAGCAGAGAAATCTGCAGGTGCTCCAGAACCAGTCCCGCAAAAAAATCCTTCCTTTCCCAGAGAAGACTTCCTATCTCCTGCAGCATTATGCTTCACCTATCCTTTCTATAGCCTGTACGGGGCAGTTTTCCTGACATAATCCGCAGTGCAGGCAGTTTTCCTGCCGGATCACATAAGGCGCGCCCTCTTCTATGCACTGCTGGGGGCAGTTCCGCATACACTCCCCACAGCCTATGCAGGCGTCTGTGATCTCAAATCCTTTTCGTCTTATTCTTCCCCTTCCAAGGCAGAAGCTTTCCCGGTAAATCGGATTTTTTCCCAGATCAAAGAATTCTGCCTCTCCTTCCTCTATGCAGAATGGTTCCAGGATATACCGGCTTTCTCCCGGGTATACTCCTTTCATGGACGGATTTTCCTCAAAAATACGGTCAATCCATGCTTTCTGATCTGAAAGCTTCCGTACCTTTCCGCTTACCCTCACCATCTGGTATTCCCGGTTCAGCCCTGTGACTGCTGCGCGGCCGGAAGAGATAAGCTGCCGGTAGAAGTCCTTCCCTCTGGCTGTGCAGAAGTAAAGCTTTCCCTCCTCCACCAGCATCACATCGATCATCCGTACCTGAGGAAACCCATCCTCATCTGTCGTGGCGAAAGCAACATCCTTCACATTCCGCAATATCTGCAGACATTCCTGCGCTGTCATTTTGCATTTTCCTCCTGTCATTCCTCTGAATTCTGTTTTTTTGAATTCTATTTTTGAATTCTATTTTTGAATTCTGTTTTTTGATACTGTCTCCGCTGTCTTCATTTGTAATGTCCCGTTGACAGCCTCCGTCTTTAATGCTATTGTATGGATATAGAGACAGATTATAAAGTAAGCACAAAAAAGTGCTATAGTTACCCAAAAGATACTATTGTGTGAAATGGAGGCTTAGTGTGAAAGAAAGTAGAGGCCAGCCGAAAAATGGCGCACTGAAACAAGCTATT
>ERZ1643250.3453-NODE-3453-length-10816-cov-4.353963_pt1 | contig 10816 bp, 7 predicted proteins | sample MGYA00579262_ERZ1643250 | MGnify/ENA primary metagenome ERZ1643250 (study PRJEB29033, sample SAMEA4952265) | chicken gut metagenome | biome: Broiler Chicken; feature: Gastrointestinal Tract; material: Caecum | place: Ireland | collected 2018 | study: Broiler...
CAAAGCAATGTGTCTATAAGTCGTTCCGCAGGAAACGGCGTCATTGCGACAGGAAACGGCTGCCGAACTTCACATCACCCGTGCGCTGCCATTTCCTCATTGTTTTGGGAAGGGGGAAACGGCCTGGCAGAGTTCGCCCAACCAATGACGCGCTGCTTCATGCCGTCCACATCCAGCACACCCCGGGAGAAGCCTTTTCGCACGAGCTCTTCCGGTACATACTCATCATACTTTTCAAAGACGGGAACTTCCTTCGGATAAACCAGCTCCAGCGGATCAAATTCCTTTGAGGCTTCTTCCGCCGCAATGCGGTAAAAGTCCTCCTCCCCTGCCTTCATGGTAAACTGCAGGTAATACGGCCGGGAGGGATTCATGCCTTTCAATCCCAAACGCCTGGCGCAGCGAAGCTTCAGAAAGCGCTCCAGCGCAAGGAACGAATAGCTGCCAAGCCAGGGAAACAGCGCCCACATATTTCCGCCGAGATGAACCAGCGGGCGGTGCTCCATGCCTGATTTCCGGAACGTCTCGCGCGCTTCCTCAAGGCGGCAGACGGCGTGCCGCATGAGATACGGATATATCTTCTGTTCCTGCAGCACACGGTACATGCGTTCCAGAATACGGGTGTGAATGTCGCCTGCCACATCGCCGAAATAGGCAGGAATATTGCCCTTTACAAGCGTGCAATAAACCTCCCGTCTTTTGTGATCCACTTCCTCCACCACCCAGACGCGGCCGGCGATGGCGATCTTATCCCCCACCGGAGGCGGCTTCACAATGGTGCCGAGTTCTTCTGAACCGGCCCGCACCGCATACTCCACGTTTTCCTGAAACACGGCGTAGAATTTATAGTTATTGACGATGCGCTCCCCGGTCAGGCCGACAATCAGCCCTCCGTTTTCCGTGCGGTTGATGTGGTCCAGCTCGAGCAGGTGACGAAGCAGGACCCGGTAATCCTCCTGTGAAATCCGGCGGAAGGACGAGAGCGTCAGCACGCGCGAGGCAAGCTCTGCCGGGGTCATTTCCCCGCAGGAGGCCAGCGTACTCATCGTCTGGTGATACAGCAGGCTGTAAGGAAGGCGATCGGTCTTGGGCGGCTCCACAAACCGCTCCTCCAGATAAAGCTGCACGAGCGCAATGCCCTGGATCAGGTACCAGGGGATCATATCCGGCAGCATGGCGCGCGGCTCCGGGTGATCTTCGCGCATGACAAACCACATTTCAGAGGGATCGCCCCGCCTGCCGGTGCGGCCCATGCGCTGCAGGAAGCCGGACACCGTGAACGGCGCGTCGATCTGGAAGGCACGCTCCAGCCTGCCGATGTCGATGCCCAGCTCCAGTGTGGCGGTGGCACAGACGGAAAGGGGAGAATCATCGTCTTTCATCGCCTCCTCCGCACTTTCCCGGTAAGAGGCGGAAAGGTTCCCGTGGTGAATCAGGAAGCGGTCCGGCTCATGGTTGGCCTCACAATACTGCCGCAGGTTCTGGCAAACCGCCTCGCATTCCTCGCGGGAATTGGTGAAAATCAGGCACTTCTTCCCCCGCGTATGCTCAAAAATATAGCCCACCCCTGGATCAGCGGCCTTCGGAGCGGTGTCTGTGGGGTGCTCCAGAACAGGTGTTTCCGGCACGGCTTTCTTCCCTTCATCGGCCTGCGGCGCGGTGTTGAAGAAATGCTCCATGGAAAGACGCCAGACCTCGCGGCCGCCGTCAAACCGGGGGATCACCGTGCCGCGGCCGCTGCCCGCGGCGAGAAAACGCCCGGCGGCCTCCGGATTGCCGATGGTAGCGGAAAGGCCGATCCGGCGGGGACTGCAGCCGGCCGTCCGGCACAGCCGCTCAATGAGGCAAAATGTCTGCATGCCGCGGTCGCCGCGAAGCAGGGAGTGAATCTCATCGATCACGATGAAGCGCAGGTCCCCGAACAGAGAAGGGAGCTCCATGTGCTTGTTGATCAGCAGCGATTCCAGTGACTCAGGCGTGATCTGCAGCACGCCTGAGGGCTTGCGCAGCAGCTTTCGCTTCTGTGTCTGGGGCACATCGCCGTGCCAGCGGGTCACAGGGATCCCCGCTTCCTCGCACAGCTCGGTGAGACGGCCGAACTGATCGTTGATCAGCGCTTTCAGCGGGGCAATGTACAGGACGCCCACGCTGGCAGGCGGATCTTCATCGAGCAGGGTGAGAATCGGGAAAAAGGCCGCTTCCGTTTTCCCGGATGCGGTCGAAGCGGTCAAAAGCACATTGTCCTGTGACCCGAAAATGGCTTCGCCTGCCGCATTCTGCACGCCGCGCAGCGTTTTCCAGCCGGACCGGTAAATGAAATCCTGTATAAACGGGGCGTATCTTTCGAACACATTCATATTGTAAACTCCGCATAAGTTTTGTCTGCTTCATCGGAAACAGCCTCCGACCTGGCAAAGGTGAAGTCGTCTGACTGCATCAGCTCCTCCATCCGCAGCAAAGGGTTCTGATAGAGCAGGTCCAGCAGCTCGATGAAATCCCGAATGACCTCGCGCGGGGTAAGGTTTTGATCGGCGCCGATGCGGCCATATTCCAGCTTGATGAAATCGGCCAACTCTTCCGTGCTGAGGTTCCGCTCATAGCCATAGAGATCGGCGTGCATGGCGCAGAGCTTTTCGCAGAGCACCATCATCTCCTCCGGCGTCAATGGTTCGAGGCGAATGACAGGAGCCAGCAGATCCCGCGCACCCGGCCTCGAAAACTTGCCCTCCGCCAGGCGGGAACGAAGCGCCTCATAGCTGTAGACGCCGCGCCGCTTGTCCTCCACAGCCTGCGGCGTGGCGCCCATGATGATGCCGAGATACCGCGCCTTTCCCTGCAGCGTATCGTTGTACATGGTCAGCAGCTTTTCATAATTGTATTGCCTGGTGATGGCGTTCGGAATCTTATAGAGATTCACGAGCTCATCGATGAAGAGCATCATGCCCGCATACCCGGCCAACCGGAAAAACACGGCGAAGAGCTTCAGATATTCATACCAGTTGTCGTCCGTGATCAGGATATTGACGCCCAGTTCTTCCCTGGCTTCCCGTTTGAGCGCGTATTCCCCGCGAAACCATCTCGCCACCCTGGCCTTCATCTCATCCTCACCGTCCACATAAGCATGATAATAGATTGAGAGAAGCCGGGCAAATTCAAATCCATGCACCAGTTCGCTCACGGCGGAAGTCACGGCGTAAATCTTCCGATCCACCGCCTTTGTGAGCGCCGGGTCTCCGGGCTGCAATCCAGTTTCCTGCACGGCTTCCGCCTGCACGCCGCTGATCCACCGATCCAGCACGAGGGACAGGGCGCCGCCCTCAGGCTTTGTTTTCGTGGAGAGGTTGCCGATGAGCTCGCGGTATGTGGCAAGGCCCTGGCCCCTTGTGCCCTGCAGCCGCCGTTCCGGGGAGAGATCCGCGTCCGCCACAATGAAGCCCCGATCCATCACATAATTGCGGATTGTCTGGAGCAGAAAGCTCTTGCCGGAACCATACCGGCCCACAATAAAGCGGAAAGAAGCGCCGCCTTCTGCAATGATGTCCACATCGTGCAACAGCGCTTCGATCTCGTTCTTGCGTCCCACGGTGATATAGGGCAAACCAATCCGCGGCACCACACCGCCCTTGAGAGAGTTTAGGATCGTCTGCGCAATCCGTTTCGGTACTTTTTTCCGGTCTTCGTTCATCTTCTCTGTCCTCCCAGTATCTCCAACACATCTTCCCTGTACTCTTCCACCAGAGACAGGGTACTGCCGTCACATTCCAGAATCGCGTCCCCTATCTCGTCAAAGGACCATTCGTTGATCGTGTCGGCCACAACCGAGGCCATCCACCGGCCTTTCTCGAGATACGGTTTCACGGATTCGCCGCACAGCAAAGCACGCAGAATTTGCACGTGCACGTCATCCAAACCGGGAACCGCATTCCCGGTTTGCGGTTCCTCCGCCGGTTCCGGCACCGTTTCGGCCATGGCTTCTTCCGGCATCGCCGGCTCTGCCGCAGGCTCCCGCACCGCATCCATCTCCGTTTCTCCCCTCTCTTCTTCCGTCAGAAGGCTGTCTCTGGTGTGCAGGGAATCCCTCCTGATCTGGTCGAGATGGGAAAGATCGATCGAGATCTTCGGTTTGGCGGCCTCCCGCTCGGCCCGGCGCTCCGCTTCCAGAGCCGCCTTCACATAAGGAGCCGCCCAGGCTTCCTCTGGCTTTTCATGCAGGTAATGGCCGGTTTTCAAAAACTTCCGCAGCCTGCGGTCTGTCTCATGCAGCAGCGCACGCAGCTTTTCCAGGCGAAAATAAAGGCGCTCATAGCGCGCTTCCTTCCACACGCCGCCGCGGCAGCGGTAGCTTCGGCAAGCATCCAGCACATACTCCTCATCCGCATGCGGATATTCTTCCCAATACACGGCGTTAGCAAGGGGATACCAGGGAAATTCCCGCTGTTTTCCGAAGCACGCGGCAAAGAGATCCTTGCCGTTTTCCCTGCTCAGCGCCAGCGCCGCACGCCAGACGGCGGCAAAGAGATGCCTGCCCTTTTGCGCGTCCTTCTTGAGAACAATCGACTGCTCCAGTTTCTCGCCGGAAAAAGCAGCAAGCGCCGAAAAAACATCTTCATCCTTTGCTGTTTCCGGGCTGCGGAGCGAGGAGAGCGCGTCATCCCGCTTCAAGACGGTGAGATCGACAAACCGCCGGACCTGATCGGCCGGGACACGGTGGAGCACGGCATATTCCAACATCCACCGGTGCAGGTTGCCGCGCATTCTGGAATCGCCCACTTTGGAATCGAGAAACCCGGTTTCAAATTCCCGCAGCTTCTGCAAAACATCCTCCGGCGACGATGCCCCAATCCCGTTGAGCAGCTCATACACATAGAGATAGGCCAGAGATGTAGGGATAGGCAGAAATTCCCCTCTCCGCACATGGGTGCGCCATGTAAAATACCCGCGCAGCTGCGGAAGATTCAAATCGTGATAGGTGGGAAAATAGCGTTTGTATGTCCCATTCCAGGGCACATCGTCCTCATAGTCTTCCATAAACTTGCCCTGCAGAAAAAAATTCCTGCACCGCTGCACAAAGGAGTTCCCCTCATACCGGTAAAGGCGCACCATCTCCACTATTTTTGCGGGAATATGCATTTCTTCCTCGTCCGGCAGCGGATCTTCCGGGGGAGGCAGCGCCGTATCCTCATACACAAACAATTGTTCCACAGGTGCATGATCCAGCACAATGGTGCAGCCGGGCTGTTCCCCGGAGGAAACCGCTCGGTCAAACAGGCGGAGGACAACATCCGGATCGGTGCGGCTGTCAAAGGAGACGCCCACCCATTTCTGTCCAGTCATGCGGAAGGGAGCCGAAAGGTAGGGCTCCGGCAGCTCAGACAGCGTCTGCTGGCCACATTTAAGATCGCACTTCTGGATTTCCGTGCCGCTGTCGGAATCCCACTGGCGCATCAGGAGGGCTACCCACTTGCCTGTTTTCGGATCGGTTAGAACGGAAAAGCCGGGAATTCCTTCCCATTTCCGCTGTTCCCGGATCTGATACCGTTCCTCCGCATAGGCCGTCAGCTCGGACAAATCCAAGCGCCTCTCCCCTTTCTGCTTACGCAAAGCTTTCTTAAAAATAAATTATATACTCTGTTCCGATCAGAAATCAAGTAGCTGGGGTGTTGCGTTTTGCGGCAGGATTTGCCCTCCCCCCTTCCCATTTCCCTGCAAACGTCCTATAATGGAAACGCGAGATAGAATCAAACGGCCGCAAGCTGAAAAGAAGCCAAGAGGGAAACACGCACGCAGGGATCAAAAGGCACCGTGTACGATTTTTTAGGAGAGGGGCGCACCCGTCTGCCGCCCGTCATACGCGGCAACGGCAGCGGCTATGGCTATCTCCAACGCTGCTGTGATATCGGGAAGCGACATGGACGGCGTAGAGGGGCGCTCCACCACCTGAGACGGCACAAACGGGACATGGAGAAAACCGCCCCGCATGGCGGGAAATTCTTTGGCAATGTGATACAGGATGGTGTACATCACGTGATTGCACACGAACGTGCCCGCGGAATCGGAAAGAGAGGCAGGATATCCGGCAATGCGAATGGCCTGGATCATCGATTTCACCGGGAGGTTTGAAAAGAGGGCGGGAGCGCTGTCTTCAAAAATGGGCGTGTCCACAGGCTGCTCGCCATCGTTATCGGGGATCCGAAAATCGTCCAGATTCAGCGCCACGCGTTCCGGCGTGACGCCAAACCGTCCTCCCGCCTGGCCGACACACAACACAATCTGAGGTGCTTCTTCCCGCATGAGCGTTTGGATGGTCTCCTCTGCCGCACGTGCCGCTGTGCGAAGCCGGGCCTTTCGAATCTCTGCGCCCGCAATCCAATCCGGGAGCTGCCTGACAGCTTCCCAGGATGGATTTATGGACTCTCCCCCAAACGGATCAAAACCGGTTGCCAACACTTTCATGCTCTTTCCTCTCCCTTCGATTTCGCTGCATTGCTTTCTACATTGTATCTGCTTTGCCTGGAATGCGCAAGGGATCCCTCCCCTCCCTATAAGGCTGAAAAATCGGGCATTCTGTCCCACAAAGAAAGAAGGCGTTTCATATGAGTTTTCAGTGCGAATACTGTGTCAACTACGAGGAAGATCCGGAGAGCGGAGAAAGCATCTGCGCCATCGATCTGGACGAGGACGAACAATATTGCTTTCTCACCCACCGCACCGCAAACTGCCCTTTTTTCCGAATGGGCGATGAATACACCATCGTGCACAAGCAGATCTGATCCGCTTTTCCCATGAAAGGACGGACAAAAAGCGCCGGAAGCCCTGGCGCTGCGGGCTTCCGGCGCTTTTCTGCATATACCGGCAGGAATCATCCTGCCGGGCAAACTCCTTCGGGTCATCCGGCTTGAGTTTCTTTGCCTTTTCGGCGCGGAGCTATGCGCAGCAAGTTTTAGACAGTGCTGCACGGAAAGAAAACAGCTATTCAACGAAACTCTCAACTGAAGTGACCCCAAAAATAGACAAGAGTTATGCGGTAAAGCCGTTTTGAATTCTGTATTGGGCTGGACTTAACCCATTCAATTTTTCTTTATTTCGGTTGTGGTTATAATATACAAATAAACAAATTTCTCTTCTCTCCACACCTTGACGGCCTCATCACTTTGTGATAGAATTTCAACAACTGAACACAAAAGCTGTGATAAGAAATAGTAAGCATCCTGGATTTTCAGAGAGAAGGCGGGCGGTGCGAGCCTTTATGATACGATGCCCAACCCATCTTTGAGCTGTGAGCCGAAAGTTTAGTAAGCCTCACCGGGTTCTCCCGTTACAGAGATATGGCATCGGGCCTTCCCTGTGCCGGAAAGTGCGGAGTTTCTCCGAATTTAGGTGGTACCACGGACTTGTTAACAGTTCGCCCTAAGCAGACATCATGTCGGCTTAGGGCTTTTTTGTGTTCAAAACAAAAAAGGAGGTTTTCTTCTGTGAAACTGGAAAAACTTGTCGGGGAACGATTCCGCGAAAGGCCGTCGGACTGTGTGGTGGACAGTCACGCCCTAATGGTGAGAGGCGGCTATCTGAAAAATGTAGCAAACGGCATTTACTCCTCATTCACTCCGCTTAAAAGGATAACCAGAAAGATTGAACAGATCATCCGCGAAGAGATGGACGCCATCGACGGGCAGGAAGTCCAGTTCCCCGTTGTGATGCCCGCTTCCCTTTGGCGGGAGTCCGGCAGATATGACAGCATCGGCAAAGAAATGGCACGCTTTCAGGACAGGAACGGAACTCCCCTTGTACTCGGCATGACGCACGAGGAAGCCGCCGTGCAGCTTGTGCGTGAATACGGAAACAGTTATTTGAAATATCCCTTTATGGTTTACCAGATCCAAACGAAGTTCCGGGATGAGGCGAGGCCCCGGGCCGGGCTGATCCGCGTGCGTGAATTCACCATGAAAGACGCCTATTCCTTCCACACGACCCAATCGGATCTGGACGCGTATTATGAACGGTGCCACAGGGCCTATGAACGCATTTATGCAAGGGTGGGCCTGCCGGAAGTCATTTCGGTTGCCTCCGATTCCGGCATGATGGGCGGCAGTGTTTCCCATGAGTTTATGCTGCTGACCCCTATTGGGGAAGACTCCATTGCCATTTGCAAAGAATGCGGCTACCGTGCCAATGTGGAAGCGGCAGCGTGCATCACGCCCAAACAGGAAAAAACCGCTTCCGACGCCTTGACCCTGCAGCACACACCCGGCTGCCATACCATTGTGGAGGTTTGCGATTACCTGCATTGCGACAAAAAAGACTCCTGCAAAGCAGTGGTATACCAGAGATCTTCTGACAACGGCTACGTTGTTTTGTTCCTCCGCGGTGACCTGGAATGCAACGAGACCAAATTGACAAAGTATCTGGGAGAAGAGATTTACCCGGCTGTTATCACGGAGGAAAGCGGGCTTCACGCCGGGTTCATTGGCCCTGTCAATCTAAAGGGAAAGTTCACCATTCTGTTTGACCGCTCTCTGGAAGGACGAAACCATCTCTGCTGCGGCGCCAACCAAACCGACGCTCATTACACGGGGCTTGACATGGAGCGGGATGTTAAAAACGCCGTATTCCATGATTTTGCCAAAATTCAGGAGGGTGGCATCTGTCCGCACTGCGGAAAGCCTGCCATCTCCGTTTCACGCGGCATCGAAGTGGGCAATATTTTTCAGCTGGGCACCAAATACACAAAACCCATGCATATGACTTTTACAGACGTCGACGGCAGCGTGCAGTATCCGGTAATGGGCTGCTATGGAATTGGCATTGGCAGACTGGCTGCTTCCATCTGCGAGGCCCATCACGATGCTTACGGTCCGATCTGGCCTCTTTCCGTTGCCCCGTGGCAGGTTCACATCTGCGCCGTTCGCGCAGACAATGACACCGTCAAGTCATACGCCGACAAGCTTTACGCGGAACTTGAGAAGGCAGGCGTCGAAGTCCTTTACGATGACCGCAGGGTAAGCGCCGGCGTGATATTCTCAGACGCCGATCTGCTCGGCGTGCCGTTCCGGGTCATTGTCAGTCCCCGGAATGTAAAGCAGAACGTGGTGGAAATCGTTTCACGAGACAAACACTTTTCATCAACCGCACCGATGGAGACAGCAGCGGCTGAAATCCAAAAAATTCTGACTGAGGTTAAGGAAGCCAAAGCCTGACAAGAAAAACCGCCCCGTTTGACAGGATGGATACCTGATCCTCTGCCAAGCGGGGCGGTTTTGTTTCGTAAATGGGCAAGAACATCGCGCTTGGATTCACGAACGTGAATCCAAAGGCGGCGCCAATTACTTTGCCGATTCTCTGTTTTCCCGAATAAAAAAACCAAAAAGAAAGCCTGTGGCAAATCCCAAAAAGTGAATCACAAGGGAAGCCAACCCCAAGAAATTCGAGAAAACAAAAAACAGGACACAATAGACAAAGCCTTTTTGCGTTCTGTATGCACGCCACAACGCTTTATCACGAACGAGCCAATGCGTCAGAAGGCCGAAGCAGGAAAATATGGCCGGTGAAGCACCGTAATTGAAGCTGTTTGGATAAAACAGAAAAATGAAAGCGCCTGCCGCCACGAGGCTTGTGTGGTAAACAAGAAGGAGAAGTCCCGTGCCGATTCTCTTTTCCAGATATCTGCCGACGCTCCAGAATGCAAATCCATTGGCCAACAGGTGCCAGACGGCGGTTTGCACATAGCCATATGTCAAGAGACGGTACAGCTGAAATTTCTCAAACACCGTTTCATACGACACCCCCAGGGAATCGGCGAGACGGCCCCCTCCCCACACCATGATTCTGAAAGGACCGCCATCCCATGACACAATCTCATTCACAACAAAGACAATGAGCATCACGGCAATGGCTATCAGGGTAAATGGAAATTTCACAGCTCTCATCCGCGTGTCCAACCTCTCTGTCAACATTCTTTGGGCATGCTGTCAGTATTGTATCAGCTTTTCGATCTGCTGTCCATACCTCTGCCGCAGGGAATCATGGTATGCAGAGAGAAAGCGGAAGATGCCGATGACGCGAGCGGTTTAGGCATCACTGCGGTGACCTGCAAAAGCTGAAACAAGCGGCTGAGAAAATCGGTTGGGCAAAAATGCTTTGCTGTATGAGTGGAAGAGATGGCGCAACCTTTTTCAGTTTCATTTATGGATGTTGAAAGGCGCTTGGCACTGATGGCAAATTCCCGGAAAGTTTTCTTTTTACCTGACCGTTGAAACTTCAACCACTTGATCAAAGCAGCACTGTTTTTCATTGGTAAACTGATGGGATACAACGACAATTGTTTTGACCAGGAAAGCCAATCGTTCACTTTTGCCAAGTTTTTTTCGACTGCCTCGAAATAGGAAGACTGTGCATTTTGCCAGCAACAGCGTAATCCAGGACATCTCCCTTAAAGGGCTGAAGGACTACGGCAAAAATTGTGCTGATAAAAACGCAAACCAATGCCACTGCAAAAGAAAAGCTCTTGTTCTTTTGATACTTTCTTCTCCAAAACCTCCTATGCTTTTTCAGCAATAGAAGGAAATCCTGCGCTTTACCACATTTATCACCTCATTTCTAAATCAAAACATTTCTAATATCCACAAAAAGAGAGCGAACTGATAATGAGCTGTCAGTTCGCTCTCTTTTTATAAATCATGAAAAAATATTGCCAAATCGTTGCCACGGAGGGCATCAAGCCTTGGAAACCCCAGTAATCACGGGCTTTCTCAGGCCTCTGAAATCATTCCCACTCGGCAAATTCAGATATAGTAGGGTGTATTTGAGGTGATTTCGCAGG
>ERZ1643250.3454-NODE-3454-length-10810-cov-8.312413_pt1 | contig 10810 bp, 6 predicted proteins | sample MGYA00579262_ERZ1643250 | MGnify/ENA primary metagenome ERZ1643250 (study PRJEB29033, sample SAMEA4952265) | chicken gut metagenome | biome: Broiler Chicken; feature: Gastrointestinal Tract; material: Caecum | place: Ireland | collected 2018 | study: Broiler...
CTTGCTGCCTTCTTTGAATCTCTCGCTGTACAAAATGTTTGACAAACCTACAGAAAAAAGAAAAATCAAATGCTTCAGGTTTGAGCGCTGTTCTTCTGCAAAACCTTCATCAGGAACAGGAAGCCCAGGGTCAGCACTATACCAATAGGCAGACAGATCCAGGGATTCTGGACAAATCCGGCCAGCAGATAGACCAGGAAAGAAATGCCCGCAACTGTAATCGCGTAGGGCAGCTGGGTGGAGACGTGGTTCACATGCTCACACTGTGCACCGGCAGAGGCCATAATGGTGGTGTCGGAAATGGGAGAGCAATGGTCTCCGCACACAGCACCAGCCATACAGGCAGCAATGGAAATAATCATCAGCTCGTGAGAAGTGGCACTGAACACATCCACCACAATGGGAATTAGAATGCCGAAAGTACCCCAGGAGGTACCGGTGGCAAAAGCCAGTCCGCACCCTACCAGGAAAATGATGGCGGGCAGGAACATCATAAACTCCTTAGCGGAACCCTGCATGGCATTTTTGACAAATTCACCTGCGCCCAGAGAATCGGTCATGGATTTCAGACTCCAGGCAAAGGTGAGAATCAGGATTGCAGGCACCATGGCTTTGAAGCCTTCGGGCAGGCAGGCCATGCACTTTTTAAAGCTCAGCACCCGACGAATCATATACAGAATAATGGTCACAATCAGGCCAAAGAAGCTGCCCAATGCCAGACCGACAGAGGCATCACTCTGGGAGAATGCGGTGATAAAGTCTGCACCGCTGAAAAATCCGCCGGTATAAATCATGCCGATGACACAGAAAACAATCAGGCAAAGAATGGGGATCAGCAGATCGATAACTTTGCCGTTGCTTTCCTCCTGCTTTTCCGAGCTGTTGTCATAGGGACTTGCACCGGTGGTGAAAAGATCGCCTTTCAGCGCGGCGTTGCGCTCATGAACTGCCATGGGACCGTAATCCACTTTCATGACGGCCAGCCCGATCATCATGACAATGGTGAGCAGTGCGTAAAAATTATAGGGAATCGCGTTGATAAACAGGGTAAAACCGTCTTCTCCCTCCACGAAACCGGTAACGGCTGCGGCCCAGGAAGAAATGGGGGCAATGATGCACACCGGCGCTGCGGTGGCGTCAATCAAATAGGAGAGTTTTGCTCTGGAAATCCGATGCTTGTCCGTCACAGGACGCATAACGCTGCCCACTGTCAGGCAGTTGAAATAGTCGTCAATAAAGATCAGCACACCCAGTGCAACGGTCGCCAGCTGTGCGCCAACCCGGGAATGGATCTTTCGTCCGGCCCAGCGCCCAAAAGCAGCAGAACCGCCTGCACGGTTCATCAGGCACACCATGGTGCCCAGAATCACCAGGAACACCAAAATGCCCACATTGTAGCTGTCAGAGAGGACCTTGACAATACCGCCCTCCAGCACATGGTTCATGGTTCCCTCAAAACTGAAATCCGAAGCAAAAACCGCGCCCACCAGAATGCCGATAAACAGGGAGCTGTACACCTCTTTGGTAATCAGCGCCAGTCCGATGGCGATAATAGGGGGCACCAGTGCCCAAAAAGTTCCATACAGAGACGGCAGCGGCGCCTCTCCCTCAGTTTCTGCCGCAAAGACCGTCACACTGAACAGCACTGCTACCACCAGCATCAGCACTGCCGCCGTGAGGACTCTGCGTTTGGTTGATTTCTTCACGTTTCATTTCCTCCTCTGGCCATTTGGCTGTGATGTAGGGGGCGTTCCCCAAAAAAAGTGCAAAAAAATACCCATGAACGGTTTCCGATATGGAAAACGCAGCATGGATACAGAAAATTCATTTTCCGAAGATAGCGCTCCACATTCGTGACAGACCGACGCATCTTCTGCGTCGGGCCAGAACCGGAGCCCCGGGCGGACTTTCGATCCTTCGGCGAGATTCCCTTTCTGCCGGTCGTGCCCGCTTTTCCCGGCATACTCTTGAATTCTCGCACCTCTACCATTCTATATCTGTCTTTTATCATAAATCGGAGAAAAAGTCAAGAAATTTCACTTATTTCCTGATTCCTTTACCGCTTTTCATGGAAAATCTCCGCAGTTTTCCCACAATTTTTCCTTTTTAGCTGTTCACGGCCTTTGCAAATATGGTATACTAATAGAGATTATGGGAAAATATACGGTTTTTCCGATAAAAATAAACTGGTCGCATTTACACTGGTAAAATGCGGGAAAGGCTGAATCGTACATGATTGATAAAAAAGCAGAAGACAACGCCCGAGTACGGGGAGACGACATCATTGCCGGACGGAACGCTGTCAGCGAAGCGCTGAAAGCTGGACGTACCATTGACAGCCTGTATGTGGCCCGCGGAAACCATGGCGGCCCGCTGTCTGTCCTTATTGCAAAAGCCAAAAAGGCCGGTGCGGTGATTAAAGAAGCTGACCCCAGAAAACTGGACACCCTGTGCGGAAACGCCAATCATCAGGGTGTGGTTGCCATTGCCGCTGTCCGGGAATTTTCCCAGATGGAGGATATTTTCGCACTGGCGGAAGAACGTGGAGAAGCACCGTTTCTCATTTTGTGTGATGAACTGGAGGACCCCCACAATCTGGGAGCCGTGCTCCGAATTGCGGAATGCGCCGGTGCTCACGGTGTGGTGATTCCCAAGCGCCGCTCCGTGGGTCTGACCTATGCAGTGGGTAAAGCCTCTGCCGGCGCGGTGGAATATGTCCCTGTAGTGCGGGTCAACAATATGGCCTCCACCATTGACGAGCTGAAAGAAAAAGGTGTTTGGATCTATACCGCCGACATGGACGGACAGTCCTGGTGCGGCGTGGACTACACCGGACCCGCAGCCGTTGTCGTTGGCAGCGAAGGCTCCGGCGTCAGCCGTCTTGTCCGGGAAAAATCAGATTTTATCATATCTCTGCCTATGAAGGGCAAAATAAATTCGCTGAACGCCTCGGTGGCCTGCGGAATCGTCTGCTATGAAATTGCCCGGCAGCGCGCTGGCCTGAAAGCCCGGTAACAGCACCCCAGTAACTAGGAAAGTGTGGACAGTCCTATGGATGATCAAAGACGTTCAAATGACGAACTGCTGGAACAGATTTTGCAGGAAGCACAGGCCATGCGGGCATCCAGAAACGATGTGCGGGAGCCCTCTCCCCTGCCTCCGGCAGAAAAAGAACCGGAACAGGCACCCCCTCCGCGCCGCGATCCCCAGCGCGGTTGGAAACGTTTTTTGCCTCACCGATGGAAACACAAGCGTGCAGAATCAAATGAAGAAGCCGAAGATATCTACTACGGCCTTCCTTTGAAGCCGCTGGAAGAATATCAGCGCCAGCTGGAGGACTCCGAAACGCCGGAAACACCTGTGCCCCCTCCGGACCCGCAGGCATTTTCCGAAGAATCGGAAGCCGAATTGGACGAGGAAATCAGCAGCCGTTTTCAGGAGCTGCACGATGAGCGCCGCCGCAAAGTTGAACAAGCGATGCGCGGCGACACGCCGGTTCCTTCCGGCCCCCAGCAAAACGGCGTTGTACGCCCTCTGCCCAAACAGGCCGGTATTGACCACGGCACGGAAATTTTCTCCGTGACTCCCGGCATACCGGTACATACCGTAACGGAGGAATTTCCCCGGGTACTGCCCTTTTCCTCTGCCCCCACTTTGGAACCGGAAACACCCGCCCCAGAGCAGAAAGACGCTCCTTCTGATGCTCAGGCGGAACCTTCCCCGGAACCGCCCCGGAAAAGCAGCCCGGTATTGGATGAATTTTCGGTAGATGCTATTTTGGAACAGGTACGGAACAAAAACCTTCGCTCCGCGCCTGTGAAACCGGAACCCGATTTTGAACCGGCAAAACCGGCCGTTCCGGAAAAACAGACCGAGCAACCGGAAGAAACCGAAACGCCTCCTGCCCCTGCTCCTGTTCCCACTACCGGGGCCCGACATGCTGACCCTGATAAACCAACCCTGTGGGAAACGGCTGCACCGGTACTCCAGAAAGCCCAGAATTTGTGGCAGAACATCAAAACCGGCGCAGAAGAAACCCTTCGCCGCAATGAAGCAAAGACGGAAGAAGCGGAGTATGAAGTACTCCCCACACCGCCTTACACTTTCGTAAAATCCACCGATGAACCGGAAAAACCCTCTCCTTCTTCGGAAGAAAAAGCACCTGTATCGGAAGAACCGGAAGCTGCACCCGACACCACGGTGATTCCCGAAGAAGAGGCGGAAACAGTCGCCGAAAAAGAACCCGAAGGCCCTCAGCCTTTGCCGGTATGGGAAAATCAGGAAGAAGTTTCTGAAACACCTCTTCCGGAAGAATCTGCTGCGGAAGAGCCTGAACTGCTGCCCATTCCCACGGAAACCAGACCGCCGGAAAAGAAGCAATCCGATACAAAATCGGAAAAGCCCGCTCCGAAATCTGGGGAACATAAAAAATCTTCTCCTGCTCCGCGAAAGGACACTGGCAAAAAAACGGCTGCCCCTGCAAAACCAGACAGTCGGAAAGCATCTGCTTCCTCTAAAACACCGCCCAAGACTTCCGGTGCCAAATCTCCCCAACCGGATTCCGGCAAAAGTGTACGGAATCCCTTTGTGGACGAATCTCCCAGACAGGCAAAAATGCCCCGGGAATCTCGGGAAGGGCCGTCCTATGCCCCTCACACCAAACCCGTTCACTTGATGGATTTGGATGTGCTGGACTTCGCTCTGCGGGAGGAATCCCGTTTCTATGAAGAAAAATTCCGCAAGGAAGAAGAAGCGGAAGCAGCCCGCCGGAAAAAGAAATACCTGAAAATGAAAAAGCAGCAGGCTGTCCGCCGTGGCTTTGCCCTTCACGGAGATGAACCGGAAAATGACCCTTCCGACGAACTGGAAACACCGCCGGAAGAGCTGGAAGATCTGAACGCACCTTCTGATGTGCCTTCCGTTTCCCACGATTTGCGGAACCACATGCGGGAACTGATGCTCCGGACTATGGTTACTGGACTGTGCACCGGCCTTTTGGGCGTGTTCGGCTTTTTAGGAGAATTCAATACCCTGTTTGGCTGGGATTTCCCTCGGGAGATTACTGCGGTTTCCTATCCGGTTCTGAACCTGATTTTCCTGCTGGTCACCATGGGCTTCTGCTTCCGGATGATCGGCAATGGTTTGAAGGCACTGTTCCAGTTCCATGCCAACTCGGACAGCGGACTGGCACTGGCCGCTGCTGCCGCACTGATTCAGGCGGTTTACGCCTGTTTCTTCCCGGAAGAAATTTTGTCCGGAAATCTTCACCTGTATACCGTACTGGCTGCAGGTGCTCTTTTCCTCAATTCATTAGGCAAGTTCCTGATGGTGCGGCGAATCTGGCACAACTTCCGCTTTGCCGCTTCCCGGGAACCCAAATATGCCGTCCAGCTCTATGAGGACTACAATACTTCTCTCAAACTAGCGAGAGACTGTGTCGCCGGTTCTCCGGTCATTGCCTATCAGCAGAAAGCCGGGTTTCTCACCCGTTTCCTGCAAAATTCCTATGAGCCTGACCCCTTGGAATCGGCCTGTCAGACACTGGCTCCTATTGGGATGATCGCTTCTCTGGCACTGTGTATCATCTCCCTGATTGTTACCCGGGACTTTTCACAGGCGGTTTCCGCCTTTACCGCTTCTGCCTGTATCTGTGTGCCCTTCACCGGGCTTTTGGGCGGCAACCTGCTGCTGCACCGACTGGCCCTGCTGGGTAAAAAATGCGGCGCCATGGTGGTGGGTTATCCGGCCATTGAAAAGTTCAGTTCTGTCAATGCGGTGATGATTGATGCCCGGGAACTGTATCCCAAAGGCACCATTATTCTCAACGGTATCAAGACCTTCGGCCTCCACCGGATTGATGAAGCGATTATGGAAGCCACCGCCCTGATGGAAGCCGCCGGAGGGCCGCTGGTCAGCGTATTTGAACAGATCGTCCAGACTCGCCGGGAAATTCTTCCCAAGGTGGATAAACCCGTTTATGAGGATGGCCGGGGAATTACCGGCTGGGTAGGCGGTCACCGGGTGCTGATCGGAAACCGGGATTTGCTGGCCGCTCACCAGATTAACCCTTTGACCCACGAAAAAGAGAAAAAATATACGGCCGGCGGCAAAAAGGCCGTATATCTGGCAGTGGGCGGACAGCTGGTAGCGCTGTTTATTCTCACCTATCACTCCGACCCTCACCGGGCCCGGGAGCTTCAGCGGCTGGAAACCAACGGTATCAGCCTGATTCTGCGTACCTGTGACCCCAACATCACCAACACTTCCGTGGCTAATTCCTTTGGCCTTGATCCCCACTCAATCCGGGTGCTGCCCGATATGCTGGGACAGGAATACCTCCGAGTTTCCGAAAAGCCCTGTGAAAAGACGCCGGCCCTTCTGGCCACCAGAGGACGGGCTGTCTCCATGCTTCGGATTCTCTCTGCCTGTGTCCGCACCCGGAGCAACCTGACACTGGCTTCCGTGATGCAAAGCGCCGCCGTCATTCTGGGCTTTGTGCTGATCGCCTTCATGGTGTGCTATTCCGGCATGAAACAGCTCTCCACGCTGGCACTGATTCTCTATGAGTTGTTCTGGTGTTTTGCGGTGCTGTTCCTGCCCCGTCTTCACAAACCATAAAACGGGACCTGTTTGAGGAGGGTTTTTCTTGCCGCTTTCATCCTTTTCAGGAAAACACATGCTGCGCCGCACCATCGGTATGTTGGTAGCTGTATTTTTCATGGGTGCTACATTGTCACTGCTCATCCGTGTCAATCTGGGAACCGACCCCTGCTCCTGTATGAATCTGGGAATTTCCCGGGGTTCCGGCGTCAGCTTCGGTACCTGTCAGCTTTGTTTCAATCTGCTGTTGGCCCTGGTGGTAGTTCTGGTCAACCGCCGCCTGATTGGTCTGGGACCCCTGGGCAACATGGTGCTGGTAGGGTATGTCTGCGATTTCTTCACCTGGATCTGGAATCAGATCCTTCCCCCTGCGGAAAGTTGGAGCCTTGCGGTGCGCTTTGTCATTATGGTTCCCGTGTTATTTGTGTTTGTGGCGGCTGCGGCTGCTTATATGACGGCAAATCTGGGAATGGCTCCTTATGACTGTATTCCTTTTCTCATTGTCAATCGCTGGCGCAAACTTCCCTTTTTTGCAGTGCGCATCACCTGGGACGCGTTGGCGGTTCTGATCGGCTATTTGCTGGGCAGCACAGTGGGAATTGTCACCGTGCTGATTGCGCTGGCCATCGGGCCTATTGTGCCCTGGTTTGGCCGGTTCTTCGCCGTTCGGATTTTTAAAATCCAGTCAATTGCATAAGAAATTGCCATATGGCAGGAAGAGCCTTTTTGAAAGGCTCTTCTTTTTTGCGCCGTCATCCGTCAATACAGCCAATAATATCATTCTTTATTTATTTAAATTATTGAAAAGACGAATTTGTGGTTGTAAATTCTGTAAAAGTGCGATATAATTATCAAGAAATTCGCAATCTGAATTGTAACATTTTAACGGCATTACTTGTTTTTGTTTGAGCAGATACATCAGACCGGGAGACAGGCACCGTTAGGACAGCGGGTTTCCGGACGGGGACATACCCCGCCGCGCCGCACTGGAACGCGGCGATTATGGAAGGAGTGTTCTGGCAATATGAAACTTTATGAAGCAAGGAATATCATCAATCTGGCTTTGGCCGGCCACAGCGGCGCGGGCAAAACCTCTCTGGCAGAAGCCATGCTGTATCTGGCCGGGGCTTCCGACAGACGGGGAAAGATCGGCGAGGGCAACACGGTTTGCGACTATGATCCTGAAGAGATCCGCCGCAAGTCCTCCGTATCCGCTGCTGTGGCACCTTTTGAGTGGAGAAATCACAAGATCAACCTCCTCGATGCTCCGGGTCTGTTTGATTTTGAAAGCGGTCTGTGTGAAGCAGTCCGCGCTGCCGACACCGTGCTCATCGCGGTTTCCGGCAAATCCGGCGTAGCCGTCGGCACTGAAAAAGCCTTTGCTGCCGCAGAGAAACGCGGTCTGGCAAAAATCATCTTTGTCAACGGTCTGTGCGACGAAAGCGCACGGTTCTATCGTGTATTTGAAGATTTGAAATCCAGCTTCGGCCCCTCTGTCTGCCCCGTTGTGGTTCCCTACATTGTAGATGGACAGGCCAACATTTATGTCAACATTCTGGAATACAAAGCATACGATTATTCCGGCGGCAAACCGGTGGAAGTCCCCATGCCGGACATGGGCGACCGTCTGGAAGGCCTGCGCACCGCCATTTATGAGGCTGTTGCAGAAACCAGCGACGAAATGTTTGAGAAATATTTCTCCGGTGAACCCTTTACCCCCGAAGAAGTCATTGTCGGCGTGAGCAAGGGCGTCAAGAGCGGCACGATTACCCCTGTTTTCTGCGGCGATGCCATGCTGATGCGCGGTATGGAGCAGTTCATGAACGGACTGGTCTGGCTGGCTCCCAAGGCGGATGAAAAAGCGGCTGAACTGGCCGTGGATGTCAACGGCGACCCGGTGGAACTGACCGTCAATGAGGACGCCGCCACCGCTGCTATTGTATTCAAGACTGTCGCCGATCCCTTTATCGGCCGTTTGTCATATGTCAAGGTCATTTCCGGCAAGGTTTCCACGGAAACCCCGCTGCTGAATATGCGCACCGGCGAAACCGAGCGAATCGGCAAGACCGTGATGCTGTGCGGCAAAAAGCAGGAAGACGTCAAGTACATCCCCGCCGGCGATATCGGCGCAATTCCCAAACTGACCGGTACGCTGACCGGCGACACCCTGTGTTCTCCCGCCCGCAAAGTGGTACTGGACGGCATTGAGTATCCCAATGCGACTCTGTCCATGGCCATTCTTCCCAAGAAAAAGGGCGAGGAAGACAAAGTGGCACAGGGTATTTTCCGCCTGATGGAAGAAGACCCTGCCATTCGTTTTGAAAATAACACGGAGACCCATCAGATGGTCGTCTCCGGTTTGGGCGAACAGCATCTGGATGTGCTGGTATCCCGTTTGAAGACCAAGTTTGGCGTGGAAGTCACGCTGGAAAAACCCCGTGTGGCCTATCGCGAGACCATTCGCAAGAAGGTGCAGGTACAGGGACGCCACAAGAAACAGACCGGCGGTCACGGACAGTTCGGTGATGTGTGGATCGAGTTTGAACCCTGCGACAGCGAAGGACTGGAATTCGGCGAGCGCGTGGTTGGCGGCGCCGTTCCCAAGGGCTTCTTCCCCGCCGTGGAAAAGGGCCTGCGCGAATGCATCAACAAGGGACCTCTGGCTGGATATCCGGTTGTGGGTCTGAAAGCCACCCTGTATGACGGCTCCTATCATCCCGTTGACTCCTCTGAAATGTCCTTCAAGATGGCGGCAACTCTGGCTTATAAAGCCGGTATGCCTCAGGCCAATCCGGTTCTGCTGGAACCCATCGGCACTTTGATGGCCACCGTTCCCGATGCCAACATGGGTGACATTATGGGCGAAGTCAATAAGCGCCGCGGCCGTGTGCTGGGTATGGAACCCGCCGGTCATGGTATGCAGACCGTTCAGGCTGATGTCCCCATGGCAGAAATGCACGACTTCTCCACCTATGTCCGCCAGGTCACTCAGGGCAGAGGCAGCTATACCTTCGAGTTCACCCGTTATGAAGAGGCTCCCGCACAGGTTGCCAACAAGGTGATCGAAGAAGCCAAGGCTATGGGCCAGGTGGAATAAGCTTTCTGAATTCAATCATTGATAAAAACAGCCGGAAGACTTCCACAGTCCTCCGGCTGTTGCTTATTTGGAGTTCTTTTCCTGTTTCAAAAGAGAATCAATCAGCTCTATGGATGCTTGGGAATACTGCACACCGTTCCAGCGGATATTGGGGCCGCATCGACAGTTTTTCATACATCCGGTAATACGAAGAGAAAAGTCACTCTTTCCATCCATATTGGAATCAATATGATATTTCTTTTTCACTTGCTCAATCAAAACCCGGGACTTTCCGCACACCGGACCTCCGCAAATTTCCAGACGGTTTGGTGTATCTTCCAGACAAAGGGAAGGATAACGCTTGATGAGTGCATAGAAAAACGTTTCCCTGATTCCCATTTTTTCCGCGGCCTCGGTGATACACTTTTTCGGAATCACACCGCCATTTTCCCGCTGCACTTCCCGCAGGAACTCCGTCAACAGCTGCTGATCCCGGGCAGCACCAGCCTTCTCATAATACTCGATTGCTTCTGTTATATTCCATTGCGCCATACTATCAACATCCTTTCCGCATACCATAAGAAAAGAGGAAGACGAAAGGATTCCATCTTCCCCTTACATTTTTTCAGATGTAACTGCCTTATCCATCCATTGATGATTGGAAATTATGGTGAGAATTTCCTCCCCCACTTTGGTCAAAGTTCCTCTCAGGCAGGCCCGTTGTGTACAGGAATTCCGGTACAATTTGCGGATTTTTTCATCAACCTCTTTTGCATCATCCAACGAAATATCGATCAGCAAGACCAGATACATCTCTCCGCTGTACCGGGTATAAACGTCACTGCTCCGAAGACAGGACGTAACGGCCATATTCATCGCTCTGCTGCTTTTTTGCAGTGTCACCTTGTCCTTCATGTGCTTTCCCAAAGAATCGGAAAAACTGTATACCAGCAGATAACTGGCTGTCGTCCGATAGGGCATGACTCGGGAACTGATCCGATACAGGTCCACAAAGCTGGTATACGGACAAAAATAAGGGCTTTTGTCTTCTTCGTCATTGTGAAGACCGCCCAGAACTGTGTTTTCACTTTCCGTCCGCCGAAGCTCCTCCAAGCGATGATATCGGGCACGCAT
>ERZ1643250.3455-NODE-3455-length-10810-cov-6.312878_pt1 | contig 10810 bp, 8 predicted proteins | sample MGYA00579262_ERZ1643250 | MGnify/ENA primary metagenome ERZ1643250 (study PRJEB29033, sample SAMEA4952265) | chicken gut metagenome | biome: Broiler Chicken; feature: Gastrointestinal Tract; material: Caecum | place: Ireland | collected 2018 | study: Broiler...
GCCCTCTTCGATCCGGACCGCACCGGCCGAAGTCCGAGGGCTTGCAGCCGTGCGCACCCGTCGACCTGACGGAGGCGCTGACCGGCGGATAAAACGATTTCGGCGGTTCATTCCGCGTAGATAAACAAAGTGCCGAAAGCCGGCCGGATGCGGGTCGGGTCTGAAAAACCGCCTTCCCGACACCCGAAACGACAGGCCGAAGGGGATGTCTGACAAGTTTTTTCAACCCTCTGAGAATTGCATATCCGGAAAAGTTTTCGAATAGCAGTACGAATAAAAAAGAGGTGTCTAAGATTCGTTAGACAGCCTCGGTCGGCGGGCGGTTGCGGACGGCTTGCCGTTCGTCCGGCTCAAAACTGCATCGCAAGCGGCCGGATCCGGTCGTCCGGCCGCTTTTTCGGCCGTTCGGGGCGGTCGCCCGCAGGTGCCGCGCTTTTCCCGCATCGTGCCGGCGTCTCCGCAGAGGGCGGGCAGCTCCGCGGCGGTCAAGTGTCTCCGCGGCGGTCGGTAATGCCGACGGTCGTCGTGCGCAGCGCGGTGGGGGCGTGCGGGCCGCCGCCGATGCCGGGAGCCGCCGTGCGGTTCAGCCCCCCCCCGCATTCGTGCCCCGCGTCATGCGTCCCGGTGCGGATGCGGTCGTGCGGCGCCGTTTGCCGGCCGCGGCTCCGGCGGACATTCCCGCCGCAGCCTCCGGTGTCCGTCCGGGAGCCGCCGTGCGGTTCAGCCCCCCCGCATTCGTGCCCCGCGCCATGCGTCCCGGTGCGGATGGGGTCGTGCGGCGCCGTTTGCCGGCTGCGGCTTCCGGCGGACCTTCCCGCCGCAACACATCGCTGCCGGACGTCATCCGCAGAACGGACGTCTTTCGGTGGCCCGAATCCCGCCTGCGCGCATTTCCGCCTGCGCGCCTGTGCGTTTGTTGCGTCTGTGCGCTGCGATGCGGGGCGGCTCTCCGCTCCCGACCCGACCGGGGCACGGCGCTGCCCGTCGGAGAGCCTGTTTCCGCCGGTCCTTCCTGTCGCGCCGCCGTGTACCGGGGCAGGCGCCGAGAGGCTGTCCGACGAGTTTTTCGCCCCCCCCCTTGAGATTTGCCTGTTCGGGAAAGCTCTCGAACAGCGCAAGTACAAAAGGGCTGTCCGGAACTTGTCGGACAGTCTCTTTCGCATCGTGTTCCATTGTTAAATACCGCTTTATGTCTCTTTCCGTACCCGCTTTCGCCGATTTTGCGCTCGGCGTCTATCCTTTTCTCGAATTGCAGCCTTTCCACCGCGCCTACTACCGCGTGCTCGAAGCCTTCGCCGCGGGGCGCATCCGCCGTCTGGTCATCACGATGCCCCCGCAGCACGGCAAGAGCGTCGGCGCCTCGACCCTCCTGCCGGCCTATCTGCTGGGGCTCGACCCCGATCTGCGGGTGGCTGTCGCCTCCTATTCCGCAGCATTGGCCTCCCGGTTCAACCGCCGCGTGCAGCGCATTGTCGACTCGGCCGAATATGCCGCGTTCTTTCCCGAAACGACCCTCAAGCGGGGTGCCAAGCCGCCCGGCTGCATCCGCACGGCCGACGAGGCCGAGATCGTGGGCCGGCGCGGGGGCATTCTCTCCGTGGGCCGCGAGGGTTCGCTCACGGGCAATCGCGTAGACTGTTTCATACTCGACGACCTCTACAAGGACGCTCTGGAGGCCCACTCGCCGCTCGTGCGCGAGAACTGCTGGGAGTGGTACACGTCGGTGGTCCGAACCCGCATGCACAACGCCTCGCGCGAGCTGATCGTCTTCACGCGCTGGCACGACGAGGATCTGATCGGCACGCTCATGCGCCGCGAGCGGTTCGTCGGACTGCGCGCGTGGCGCCAGCTGGACGAACTCGGCGGCGACTGCTGGCTGCACCTCAATTTCGAAGCGCTCAAGGCTTCGCCGCCCACCGAGATCGACCCTCGTCCGGCGGGTGCCGCCCTGTGGCCCGAGCAGCACAGCGCCGCACTGCTCGATGCCAAGCGGCGGCTCGATCCGCTGCAATTCGAGTGCATGTATCAGGGCCGCCCCTCGGCCCGCGAAGGGCTGCTCTACGGGCTCCAGTTCGCCGAGTACGATGCGCTTCCCCGCGACATCGTGCGCCGGGGCAACTACACCGATACGGCCGACACGGGCGACGACTACCTCTGTTCGCTGTGCTATGCCGTCGACGCCGACGGTGCGGTCTACATCACCGATGCGGTCTACACGCGCGAGCCGATGGAGCTGACCGAGGGGCTCGTGGCAGACATGCTCCGCGCGTCGGACACGCGGCAGGCGACGGTCGAGAGCAACAACGGAGGCCGCGGATTCGCCCGCGCCTTGCAGCGGCTCGCGCCCTCCGTGCGCATCGGGTGGTTCCACCAGTCGGCCAACAAGGAGGCCCGCATCCTCTCCAATTCGGCCACGGTGCTGCATCTGGTCCGCTTTCCGCGCGGGTGGCAGCAGCGGTGGCCCGAGCTTTATGCCCATCTGACGACCTATCGCCGGAAGTTCCGCGCGAACCGCTGGCACGATGCGCCCGATGTCGTAACGGGTATCGTCGAATGCGAGGCGACGAACGGCGGACGCCGGAAAATCAAAGGAGTGCGGTTCTTTTAGCCGGCCGCAGGGTTCTCTTCCGGCCTTCGGGCGGGGCGATGCGCGTCCGCTTCCGGCGGCGGCCGACGGGGCGGATCTCCGCCGCTCGAAGCGACTGCCTCGGCGGCGCACCTGTCTCGGTTCGGTGGGTTTCGGGGTGGGTTGTCGTGTCTTTGCGCGGCATCGGCTTTCCCGGCCGCATTGCCGCGGTGCGGGTTCCGGTGCATCCTTTTCCGGCCCCTTCCGGCAGCTCTTGCCGACGCACCTTTGTCTCGGTTCGGTGGGTTTCGGGGTGGGTTGTCGTGTCTCTGCGCGGCATCGGCTTTCCCGGCCGCATTGCCGCGGTGCGGGTCCCGGCACATCCTTTCCCGGCCCCTTCCGGCAGCTCTTGCCGGCGCACCTTTGTCTCGGTTCGGTGGGTTTCGGGGTGGGTTGTCGTGTCTCTGCGCAGCATCGGCTTTCCCGGCCGCATTGCCGCGGTGTGAGTTCCGGCACATCCTTTTCCGATCCCTTCCGGCAGCTCTTGCCGGCGCACCTGTCTCGGTTCGGTGGGTTTCGGGGTGCGTTGTCGTGTCTTTGCGCAGCATCGGCTTTTCCGGCCGCATTGCCGCGGTGCGGGTTCCGGTGCATCCTTTTCCGGCCCCTTCCGGCAGCTCTTGCCGGCGCACCTCTTCCCCGCAGTCCGCAGGGGCGGGCGGACGCCGAATCGAAATTCGCAAATTGTCCGCACGGGCGGCCGGCGGGTCGGCTTTCGGGACATTTCGAAAGGTCGCGGCCGGCGGGGCGATGCGCGTCCGGTGCGGTTTCGGACTGCCGGATTGCCGAAGTCTCTGCGGCCTCGCCGAACCGAGATCGGTCCTGCGATACCGTCCTTGCGATGCCGTCCCGCACGGCGGACTGCATTCGCCGGGCACATGCGCTCTTCGCCGCCGGGCGGCGCTCGTTGCGGGCGATCCGCACGAAGCGGCCGGGGTGTGCGGGAGACGGGAACTTGCGCGCATTTTCTTGTGTTTCCCGGTGTCCGAAGCCTACAAACCGATCGACGGTGTGTGTCCGAGAACGGTCGGCGACCATCTGCGAAGCTGCACCGCCGTGAAATCCTGCCGGTCGCAATGCGCCGCCTTCCGTGTCGTCGTCGGACCCGGCTTGTCCCGAACAGCGTTCGGCGGACGGGGCGAAGAGCGGGAGGCTTCGACGGGCTGCCGCCGCTGAGACGGGAGCTTTCCGCGGAGAGGATGACGTTGCCGTCCGTCCGTTCGGCACCCTCGATGTAAAATGACAGATAGATTATTGAATATCCGAATGAAACATATGAAAAAACAGTCGAATCGCACCGCTGCCGGTCCGCATCATGCGGCTCCTGTGTCGCTGGGTCTTCGGGCGCCCGGCCCGATGCGGACCGTGCGGTCTGCCGCCGCGGATCGGGCGGAGGTCGGCCGTCCGGCCGAACGGCGCGTGCCGACAAACGCCGTCCGGCCGTCTGCCGCCGCAGTGCATACGGAGGCCGTACCGCCGACTTCCCCGCCGGTCGTATCGCGACCGATCGTGCCGCCGGGCGTTTCGGGCTTTGGTGTTTTGCCGGTTGCATCGGTGGCGGTTGCATCCGGAACGAATGCTCCGTCGTTTGCGTCGATGGCGCTTGCCTCGGAGTCTGTCGCCTCGGTGCCGGCCGTGTCGCTGCCTGCCGCCTTGACTGCCGGGGCGGTGTCGGTTGTCCCGTCGGTTGTCTCGGGGCCGACCGTTTGGAGGGATACTTCGGATGCGGCGGAACTGTCGCGGAAGGGCGTAGTAGATGCTGTGGAGGTCCTAAGAACGACGGAGGCTGTGGAACAGGCGGAGCCCGTGTACCCGGAGAAGACGGCGAATCCGGAGGAGACGGGAACTCCGCAGAAAGTCGTGTTTCCGAGTGCGGCCGCAAACCGGGCGTATGCAGCGAAACCGGATGAAACCGTGAAATTCGGGAGGACTGCGGATGCGGGAAAGAAAGCGAAACCGGAGGAGGCCGCGCACCCGGGTGCGATCGTGAACCCGGCGAATACGATGAACCCGGCACGAACTGCGGAACGAAGGGCGAACGTCGGACAGACGGCATCTGCGAAGCGGCCGGAGCAGCCGGATTCGACGGCAGCTGATGTGCAGCGACCGCAGACGGCGGGGGCATCCCCCGGCCCGGAATTGTCGGACATAGCGCCCGGCCCGATGTCGCGCGACCGTGCCGAGGCGGCCCGCTTTTTCGATCGTTACGAGCGCAGCCTGCTGTGCAGTGCGACCAATCGGGCGGCCTACGAGCAGACCGAGCGCGACTATGCCGCCCGCACGGGACACCGCCGGTTCCGAACGTACGGCTCTTTTCGGAGCGCTTACAGCCAGTATTGCAGCCGTTTGCAGCGCAACCGCGCACCGAAGGCCCGAGCCGCCTTGAAGCGTTGCGAACGCCACGTGGCACACCTTGCGGCGGCATTTGCGCACGATGTCGATGCGCATAAGCGCGGATGTTAATGCAAAGGCTTGCTTTCGGCTCTTTCGTGTCGTTCCTTTGCACTGTCGTCGGACGGCAATCCCTATCGTTGCGGTTCGAAGTCATCTGCGCCGAGGCCGCGGTGCGGATTTTTTCCGGTTCCGGCCGGCGATCGACAACCGGTTGTCTTGTTTTTCGATACTTGTCCGCAAAACCTTCCGCTCTCGGTTCCGGCGGCTCCGGCGTGTTGCCGCCGGCGGCGCGGTCCGTGCGAGCCCCTTGCAATCGTCGGCGTGCACGCCGACGAGGGCGGGCGATGCGGCGGCGAATCGAGTCGAAAGAGCGGCGGACGAGCTCGTTTTTTACCGCTGCGGAACGGTTCCGCGGCGAAACCCTTAAAACTTTTATCAAAATGGAAAATCAGATTTTGAATCCGAATGCGAATGCCGAAGCGGCTTTGACACTTGCCGACGGCGAAGTAATATCGTCTCTGTCCATCTACCCCGAAATCGATCCCGAGACCGGTTTCGGCAACACGATGAATGCCGATCGGCGCGAGTTCGACATGGTGGCGGAGCTGACGATCCGCCGTGCGGACGGAACGATCTATACGAAGAAGACCGACGATGTGATCTACTACACCACCGACTCCTTCGTATCCATCTCGGGCAAGCGTGTGATCGTCAAGGAGCTCCCGGCTCAGGCCATCGACCGTTTCTTCTACATCAAGGCGATCCTGCCTACCGGCGGCATCACGACCCAGTGCCGCTGCTACCAGTACAACAACCTCCAGTACGCGAAGATCGGCACGCGCGTGGTGCCCAGTCTCTCCGGTAGCATCTACGAACCGGGTGTCTACGAGTGCTGCGTGTGCGACAAGGACGGTAACAAGTTCGGCACGGCCGGCTCCATCCCTTCGATCACGGTCGTATCGGGCAGCATCACCGTGCTGGGCAACGGCAGAATCAAGATCGAGAAGGGCACGAATGCCGAGATTCGGATCGTGGCCGTCTATCCGGGCCGTCCCGTGGCGTTCCTGCAAGTGGGCGGCAAATAATAAGCGTTGAATTTCTTTCGTCCATTTCCCCGCCTCGGCATAGCCTGAACGAGTTCGGCTCTGCTCCCGGCTTAATGAAATGGTTGCTTTTTTCTCGTCCGTTTCCCGCCTCGGGCAGAAACCGAACCGGCGTTCGGCTCTGCTCCCGGCTTAAAGAATGAGTTCCGGGTCCGTTCCTGTGCTGTTTTGAGGCGGCTTGGTCCGCACGCGAATCGGGCGTAACCGATCGGAGCGTCTCGCCGATCCGGCCGGCGGCAGATAGGGTGCCGTCCGCCGGACGCGGAGACCGCACGGATTTCGGAACGGGTTCGCCACGGCGCCGGCGGCAGGAGTATTTCTGCCGCCGGTTTTTCATTGAACGTATCCGCCATGGTGTGTCGTGGACCGTCGCTCTTTTTCCGAACGGTTGTTCCGCCTTTTCTCTCTTTTCTTTTGCCTGCTCTCTTTTCCGCCTCTCGGGTCTTTCCCCTTTCCGATGCCGGTCTTCCCTCGGCTGCTTTCCATGCGCATTCTTTTCCGGGCGGATTCTTTTCCCTGTTTTTATTCTTCCGTCTTCGTTCGGTTCTGCGTTTCCCGTTTCAGGTTTCCGCCTCCGGCTTGTTCTGTCCCGAATAATCCGTCTTCATGTCTGGCGGTACGTTTCCCGCCGCGGACTGCGCGGAACGACGATGCCGACTGCTCAGGCGGTGCCGGTCGCGCATGCGGCGGCATCGGCAGACCGTGCGGAACCGGAGAACCGGCCGGAGCGTCCTCTGCCGTCGGGACCGAAACTTCGCGCCGCGGCGGCTTCCGTGCTTCCGTCCGGGGGGCGGATACCGGTCGTCCTTCTCGCGTCCGGAGCATCCGTTTGCCGGTTGCGGCAGGAACGGCGGAGGCAGTCCGGCATGGTGCGGTTTCAACGGCTCAAGGCTGTTCCGTAAGTTTTTTTACGCTTTGAAAATTGCCTGTCCGGGAAAACTCCCGAATGACGGTAGAAATGAAAAGGCTGTCCGGGATTCGTCAGACAGCCTCGTTTTCCGCGTCCGGAGCTTGCGGGGCGGGCTACCCGCCTTGCGGACCGCACCGTCAGCGGCTGGTGATCTTGCGCACGAAATCGTCGTATTCGGTCCTGAGCGACGTCATCAGTTCGCGCACGCTCTGGATCTTTTCAGCCCGCCACGCATTCGCGCCGCAGAAGGCATAGCCGTTCTGGAGCCTGCCTTTGAAGGCGTTGTAGAGGGCGAGCATGATGCAATAGGGGCTGTGCGTTACGTCGCACGTGCGGATGCAGTCGAACGGGCAGTTCTTCGGGCGTTTGAGCCCCTCCTTCACGCGGTCGAGGAACGAGTTGCGGATGGCGCGGCCCGGCATCCCGACGGGGCTCTGGATGATTTCGATGTCCTCCTGCCGGGCGTCGATGTAGCTCTGTTTGAAAGCGTCGTCGGCATCGCACTCCTCGGTCGTAACGAAGCGCGTGCCCATCTGCACGCCTTCGGCGCCGAGCTGCATGATGCGGTAGATGTCTTCGCCCGTGTAGATGCCTCCGGCGGCGATCACGGGGATGTGGCAGCGGTGTTCGTCGGCGAATGCACCCACTTCGGCCGCCACTTCCGGTACGATCTGTTCGAGCGCGAAGTGTTCGTCGGCGATCTGCTCGGTCTTGTAGCCGAGGTGGCCGCCCGCCTTGGGGCCTTCGACCACGATGGCGTCGGGGATGTAGTTGTACTCCGTGAACCACTTGCGGCACAAGAGCTTGGCCGCGCGGGCCGACGAGACGATCGGCGCCAGCTTGGTGCGTGCTCCCTCGGTGAGGAACGAGGGCAGGTTCAGCGGCAGGCCCGCGCCCGAGAAGATGATGTCGGCCTTCTCGGCGACGGCCGTGCGCACCATGTCCGCGAAGTTCGACATGGCCACCATCACGTTCACGCCGATGATGCCTTTGGTCTTTGCGCGGGCCTTGCGCAGCTCTTCCCTGAGACCGTAGATGCTGGCGGCGCGGTAGTCCTTCGAGAATTTGTTGTAGATGGCCCCGAGGCCGGCCGACGAGATCACGCCGATGCCGCCCTGTTCGGCGACGGCGGCCGCCAATCCCGAGAGGGATATGCCTACGCCCATGCCGCCCTGAACGATGGGGACGGGAGCGGAGAGGTTTCCGATTTGCAGTGCTTTCATTGAAAATTGCGGATTAGGAAAAATAAATCGCCCCAAAGATAGCGATTATTCGGCAGAAAATTGCGCCGTACTGTCTTTTTTGGGCGAAGGTGAGCGAAAAGCGGTCTTCCCCCGGCCGGGGGAAGACCGCTTCGTGCGGATGGCGGGAGCCGCTTAGAGCGACGCCCCGGTCGAAATTTGGGTGCCGTTGCCGAGGATGCTCCTCTCGGTGGTAACGGTGGGTATTCCCTTCGTCAATGCTTGTCCGTCTACGGAGGCGCTGCCGCTCAGTTCGCCGACATAGGGCAGAGCCGTGAAGGTCTGCTGTTGCAGACGACAGTCGGATTCGGTTTCGTCGTAGATCTCCCACTGGCCGATCGTGGTATTCCGAACGGTCAGCGTCGCCGTGTTTTCGCCTACGAGTGCGGCGGAGTCGTAATAGGGTGGATTGTAGCTTCCGAAGTGTCCTGCTTCCGCGAACCGCTTGTCCGTGTGACGGATCGCGATGAGGTTCACGGAGCACTTTTCGATCTGCGCATTGCTCTGGAACGAGCCGATCAGACCGCCCATGACGGATGCGCCCTTGATGTCGGCGCCATCGACCGAACAGCTGGTGATGGTCGCCTCCGCTCCCGAAATCAGACCGACGAGACCTCCTATGCGGTACGCCAGATAATACTCGCCCTCCCTGTCGGTCGGGTCGGCAGGGTCGATCGAGATGTTCTTGACGTGGCAGTTTTCGAGGGTGGCTCCGTTGGCGTAGCCCACGATGCCGGCCGTCCATTTTCCGGGGCCGACGATGGTCATGTGCTTCACGGTGAGGTCTTTGACATGCAGTCCTTTGCCCTGTCCGACGATGCCGCGGCCGCGGCCGTTCGTGCGGTCGATCCGCACGTTGGAGATTGTGCGGCGGTTGCCGTCGAGGGTGCCTGCGAACGCATTGGTGTTGGCGCTCATGTCGGTCATGTAGTCGGCCGCGCAGCCCATCGGGATGAATTTCAGGCCCGTGAAATCGAGGTCGTCGGCGAGTCGGACGGTCTTTCCTTCGAAGGTTTCGCCGAGGTCCACCTGCACGGCGATCCAGTTCCATTCGGCGGGGGTGCGTACCGTGTAGACGCCTTCGACCTCCTCGACGGCCGTCAGCGGGGTTTCCGTGATGTCGATTTTTTCGAACGTCGTGATGGCGTTCCGCCGTACCTCGATCGCGTTCGCGTCGCCGCTGCGCACGTAGGAATACAGTTCGCCGGTCGAGAGCCGGATCTCGACCGTAATGGGCCGGTAGCTGCCGGCCGGCACGACGGCGATGAACGGCGTGTCGGTTTCCGGGCTGAGCGCTACGCCGTTTCCGCAGTTGATCTTGATTTCGCGCGAGTTGTCGCCGTAGGCTTCGTTGAGCACGAGGATCGGAGACGACTGCGTGAGGTCCACGTCGCCCGAGCCGGAGAGGTAGGCTTGCTGCGGACCGATGCCGTCCGGATGGAGCTTGCCGGCGCGCAGCACGATTTCGGTTACCGTGGCCTCGCCCCGGAGCATGATCCGCAGATAGCCGCAGGTGTTTGTGAATGCGTAGGTGTCGGGCGCGTCGCTCACCGAGACGGTCGGATTGGCCATCGTGGGGAACGAGGCGGTTTCGTAGGTCTGGACCGCAGGCACGGTCATGCGGAGTTTGCGCTCCTGCGTAATGCGGGCGTTCACGGCATAGGGGTAGTAGGCGTAGTAGCGGTCGCCTTCGCGCACCTGCGTCGTGCCGCCGATGAAGCTGCCCTGCTCGCTGTCGGTGTAAGCCGGGTCGAGCTGGTAGCAGATGTTGGCGTCGAGCTGCGCGGAGCTCATCACGCCCACGGCATCGCCCTTTTTCCAGACGAATTTTCCTTCGGCGTTCATGCCCGAGCGGGTCGCCGCGGGGGCTTCGAGCGATGCGGTGATCCGGTTTCCGTCGGGAGCGGCGAGATACTCCTCTTCGTTTTGCGCGCAGCCTCCGGCCAGAAGCGCTGCGAGCATCCATGCATACTTTTTCATCGTTGACTAACGGTTTGATGTCGGGTCGGTTCAAAAAACGGAATAGTGGTCGCCTTCGACGGGTGTTTCGCCCGTACCGGTGATCGATTGTGCGAAGCCGGCTTCGATGCGTACCGGCATCACCTCCATGAGGGGTGCTTCATAGTTTTTTTCCATGATGTTTGTTTTTTAGAATGTTATTGGATAGGTTGAAAAAGATCGGACGGTACGGATGCGAAAAATCCCGCCCCGCCGTCGGGGACGACAGGGTGTGATGAGGTCTTAAAACTCTTGTAATTAAGAGTTTATCGTAATTTTTCGGGGGGGGTATTTTTCAGTTTCGGCATGACTGCTTCCATGTTGCCGCAAAGATACGAAAAAGTCGGGCGCAAAAACAAATTTATTCGCATTTTGCCGGACGGAAGCCTCCGGAACGAAGGGAAGGATGCGAAAATGTACGGAAAAAACGGATCGCGGAGATGCGGGGTTTTATCCCTCCTCTCCGCGATCGGATGCTGCCGGGGTGCCTCCTACCTGCCGCTGCGGGCGAAATAGGCGTAGAAATAGGGAATCGTCTCGA
>ERZ1643250.3458-NODE-3458-length-10807-cov-3.448475_pt1 | contig 10807 bp, 7 predicted proteins | sample MGYA00579262_ERZ1643250 | MGnify/ENA primary metagenome ERZ1643250 (study PRJEB29033, sample SAMEA4952265) | chicken gut metagenome | biome: Broiler Chicken; feature: Gastrointestinal Tract; material: Caecum | place: Ireland | collected 2018 | study: Broiler...
CTGGTATTTCCAGCCCATCCCCACCCGTACCGTTACCGGACAAATCAATGGCCGGTGTCACAAGCCGTTCGTCCTGGGCAGCTTCACTGACATAGTCCGCCGATACGTAGGCGTTTTGTGAGCCGTTCAGATAGACATAGGCGTACGGTTTCCAGGTAAAGCTGGGGTTCGTCGTTTCCACGGTCCAACCGGCAGGTGGAAATTCCGACCCTTCAAAATCCTGCTTGAACAGAACTTGCGGCTTTTCGGCAATGGATTCAAAGGTGGCCAGTAGATAATAGGACTGATCGATGTGGGAAATCGTATACTCTTCTGTGGCGTCCACCGTCCGTCCATTCACCTGAAGCTTCACCAGCTGATATCCTTCTGCCGGAGTCAGAGTAAACGTCTGGCTGCCGCCGGCCGGCACCAAGGTGTCGCCCTCCGGCGAAATGGAACCGCCCTCTGTTGCGCTTGCGCGCAGGGTATAGCCGGACTCTGTTGTGGAGCCGGGAGCGGTCAGCCGGATGTTGTCCACAGCTACGGTATCTGCATAGGCGCCTACAGATTTGTGGTAATGGAACGCCAGCTGTACGTTCCGGCCCTGATACTGCTCGGGGATTTCCAGCGTGCAGGAGCCGGATTGATAGGCGCCTGTACCGGCGTCGGTCAGGTCTTCTGCGCCGTCCCAGATCGGCGTCCAGGTGGCGCCGCCGTCTGTGGAAGCTTCCAACGTAAAGGCCATGCGCCCTGCGAACAAAGCCGAGCGGCCGAAGGCATAGTCAAAGGTGAGCGTTGCCGTGGCGTCCGGAAGCGCCACCACAGGAGAAATCAGATATTCGTCCTGCCGGACGCCGCCGGTCCAGGTATCTTCGTCATACAGGTCGCAGTCTACCCGGGCGGCATAGGAGCCGTTGAGGTTGGTGTACTTGGACACGTACCAGGTGTAATATTTGCTGCCGGTATCGGTCGTTTGGACGGTCCAACCCTGGGAGGGAAGCGTACCTTCTTCGAAATCCTGGTCCAATAGGACTTGCTGGCCTGCAGAGGAAGCAGGCGCGAAAGAGGCCTCCAAGGTGTGGTCCACACCGACCCGCTCAAAGGTGTAATAGGAAATCGGTCCCAGGTCTACGCCGTCTACCGTGACGGAATCGATTACGTAATTCTCGTCCGGCGTAATGGAGATGGTTTTGCTGTTTCCCTTTTTGACCAGAACCTCTCCGGCAGGAGAGACGGAACCGTTGGCTCCGGCGGAGGCGTGCACGACGGCGTAATCCTCCAGCAGATCCGCGTAGACCACAATGTTGTCTATGCTGATCATGGCGCCGTCTTTTCCTTGATAGACAAAGGCAAACTGAAGATTCCGGCTACCCTGGAATTCCTCCGGGATGGTGACCTTGGCTTGGGTATTGGTCCAGTCGGCAAACACACCGGCCTGCCACAGATTCCAAATCTCCTGCCAGCTCTCTCCTCCGTCCTGAGAGGCCATGACCAACAGATTGCAGTGCTTATAATAAGTGGTGAAGGCATACACGGTGTTGAAATCAAACACCATATGGACCTCGGTTTGCCGCCCGCTGATATCGATGGCGGGCGTGATGAGCCATTCATCCTGCTCAAAATTTTCATCGTAGCTGCAGGTGGCCATGTAGTCTTCATCCCGGTACCACGTCTCCAGGGACTGCCCGCGGGACTGGGTGCTCCAGCCCTCGGGAAGCCAGGCCTGATTGAAATCCTCTTCCCACAAAATATCCGTCGGTACCACGTCGGCGTAATCGTCGCTGTTGCCGTTGGCCTGCAGCGTGTAGGCCTTGGAGTTTCCGGCGTAGTCGTGAATCACCAAGCCGATGCGTTCGCCCATCCCGGTGATGTCTACGTCTTTCAATACAGTCGTCGCGCCGGCGGTGGGTTCCGCTACGCCGATCACCTGGAATTCCTTGCTGTATTGAGAATCGGTGAGAACCACGGCAGAGACGTATTGATTATCGGTCAGAGTCAGCGTAGCGTAATACCGTCCTTCCGATTCCCGGACGGTCATCTCCGTGACCTCCGGCTCCTGGGTATCGATGGTAATGGGGAATTCCCAGCTGGAGCGCCGGTTGTTGGATTCGTGGGCGTCAAATACCAGATCCGCTTCAATCTTCACGGTGGCTTTGGCATTGTTGGGCAGAGCAGATCCCCGCTCGTCGGTGCCGTACCAGGGATCGATGGCGTCGTACTCGTCGACACCGGCGGGAACAATCTGGAAGTAGCCGCTGTTGTAGACTGATTTCGGCTCATATTCTACATTTTTTGAATAGTATACGGTGCCGTCGCTTCCCGTGATGGTATACCGGAAGTTTCGCGCGCTGCGCAGCAGGCCGGTATACACATAGGTCAGGCTGTCCATGAAGTCGTCGTCATTGGGCGATATGGCATTTCGGTCTGCCAAATATCCCATCCCCAGGGCGTAGTTGTTGTCGCCCAGATAGGTGTTGGTATATCCCTCCAGAGAAGAGCACACGGCGGAGGGGGGGTAGGTTTGCGCTTGGGTGGTTGCCCCATCCAGCTCTTCATAGTAGAATCCGGCGTCGATGCTGGGCGCCTCGGTCCAGTCGCCGTAGAAGGCCAGGAAAGGCGCGTGTAGGGCAATACCGTCACAGGAGGTACCGTCCGGATTTACCGGTTCCAGGACAGCCCACCCCTCTACGTAGGCGCCGTGTTCAAAGGCCGACAACGTCTGCTGAGGATCGGTGAGGGTGACCGTGATGGTGACCTCAGCCTGTCCGCCTGCCGGGACGGTGACCAGGTCGTTTGGCCAATTGGTGGTGTAGGTGTGGGGCAGCGCGACCGAGGTCTCCGTGGTTGTCTGTACGGTTTGGCCGTCGGCTGTGACATAAGGCGCGGTCCCGTCGGTTAGGACGATGGGGGAGGCCTGGTAGGTGAGCGCCTCGCTGCCGGTGTTGTGAATGGTGACCGTCAATTCGTATACGCCGGTACGGGTGGGGTCATCCAGCAGCTCCAGCTTGGGCCGCTCCATTCCGCTTACGGAAAGGTAGGCCGGAGTTTTGGCGGCGGCGTTGATGTCCATGAGACCGGCGCCCTGTTTTCTGGGAGATACCGGGGTGTCCCCATCATAGACGATGGAAGAGGTGCACATCAGCAGGGTATCTACCATATCCTTTTGCTCTCCAGCAGAGAGCTCCGGAAAACGGTCCATTACGGCGCCCTTGACGATGGCCATTCCTCCTGCCACATGGGGCGAGGCCATGGAGGTGCCGCTCATCAGCTCGTACCGGTTGCCCGGCACAGCAGAATAAATGTTGCCGCCGGGGGCGGACAGCTCCGGCTTCAGTGTCAGCTCCGAAGTTGCGCCCCAAGAGGAAAAGTCGGACATGCCGGCCACAGGAGAGGTGACGACGGCATCTTCTGTGGCGATGGTCAGAACTTTTTCCTCCTGCTGCGCCAAATACGCCCCGTCGGCCTGGGAGATGAAGGCGACCGGTATGGTCCAGGCGGTGATGGACATATAAACCATACCCGGCTGGTTGTTATAGACAATCATACCGATGGCGCCGGCCTCCTGGGCAGCCCGGGCCTTTGCCTCGTAATAGGAGCCGCCCCGCTGTACGACGGCGATTTTTCCCCGGACATCCAAGCCCAGATAGTCTTCCTCCGCGCCGGTACCGGGGACCATGACGTAAGACAGAGGCCCGTCGGCCAGGCTGCGGAAGGGATAGTCCCGGGTGACGGCGCCGGTTTCTGCGTCATAGCCGTCATAATAGCAAATATTCCGCCCGGCTACGGTGATGTAGGGGGAGAGAATGCCGCAGTTTTCCACGCTGGCAATGGCCAAGGACTCGGCATAGGTGGCCGGCTCGCTGGCATTGCCGTAGTCCGGGTTGGAGGTCAGCGCGCGGCCGCCGTAACTGTTGTTGTAGGAGGCGCTGTAGTCGTTGCCCACAGCCACGGCCATGGAAATGCCGGATTCCCCCACCCGGTTGAACACCTGCACCAGATTCATCGTCCACGCGTCCTGGGACTCGTATTCAATGAAGCCGCAGGGGGAGCCCAGGCTCATGTTCACGGCGTCTACGTCCAAAGCGATGCAGTCTTCCAGGGCTGCCAGCACGTCGTCGTAGGAGGCGCCGCCGGAGGTGTTGAAAACCTTCATATTGAAAATCTGGGCCTCAGGCGCTACGCCCATAATGTCATCCTTTACCCCGTCGTTTCCGCCGGCAGTGGCGGCTACGTGGGTTCCGTGCTCGCCGTCGGAGGCCGGGGGCGTACCGTCGGTGTCTTTGTCGCCGTAATCAAACTGGAAAGGAATTTTTTCGCTGTGGTATAAGGTAGAAGCCCCGATTCCATATGAAATGGACTCGCATTGCAGGTCCTCCCGATCCAGGATTGCCTGCAGCTCCTGCCGGGTCAAGCTGGAAAATCTCGTGGTTCATGTCCACGCCGGTATCCAGAATGGCGATGCGCATGCCTTCTCCGTGGTAGCCGGTTTCATTGAACATTCCGCCCCCGACCATACTGTTGCTGGTGCTCATCATGGGCATGAGTTCAAAGCTGGGAGCCAGAAATGCAGAGGTTACCTCCGGCATTTTCCGGATTTCCTGCAGCTGTCCGTAGGTCACGGTGGCAGAAAAACCGTTGACCAGGGTTGTGTAGGAATACCCGACCGTGAGGGGAGCGCCGTGTAAAATCCGGCGGGATATTTCTGCCTGGACGCCGGCCTGCTGTGCGCTCATCTGCTGCCGGGCTGTATGGGAGATGGTTTCACCGTGGAAACAGCTGTCATCCAGCAGGATGATGACTTTGACGAGCTGGTCGTCCGAAAGCGGCGTTTCCGGCTCAATCACTTGCGCTGTGCTGTCCTTCTGTCCCAAGGACATGAGCTCCGTCTGCGTTTCTGCCGGCCGGACCCGGCCGGCGGCGTCTGCTTGGCCGGCCCTTGTGGTCGAGGGCAGCCAGGTCAGAATCATTGCCAATACGAGCAGCCATGAACAGAGTCTTTTCATGTCAAAACCTTCCTTCTTTTCTTATTTCGGATCTCGTCCCAGAAGTATATTGCTTCTATGCGCAATATTATACTGCACCTTCTCGCATTTTTCAACCCATTTCTTGAAAAATATAAAAAAGAAAAAAAGAGGAGATGGCTTTGCACGAAAAAGGACGCCGCAACTTCGGCGGCGTCCAGTCAGGAGCTGTGCATCGTGTGTGTTACCTGGTGTTTTGGCTACCGGTGCAATCCTGCGCCGGGGGTTTGGGTCTTGTTTCCTCCGGTTTCCCAACCAGAAGCTGCCGGACACCGGATAAAAAGGTGGAAATGCTATCCCGATTGGTGGTGTAGTAATATCGGGACTGTTCCTGTTCCCGAGTCAGAAAACCGTATTGAAACAGTGTCATGAGAATGCGGGACATGTGGCCGGGATTGATGTTCATGTCCTCGGCCAGCTTCTGACAATAGGACCGTTCCGCCCCCAGACGTTGAAGAACCTCAAACTTGCTTTTAGCGCTGATGGAGCGGAGGATGGCGCAGGTGCGCTCTACGCTACCGCCCACCTTCCGGATGGTACTGTGAATGGTAACGGCGCAGCCGATGATAAACGTGCTGCAGCCCCGGCATGCCACGGAGTATTCTCCCTCCAGATCGTACAGGATGCCGGTGCAGTTCATCAGCGAGAAATGGATGCGGGTTTCTGCCTGCTGGGGGAGATTTTCTTTTGCCTGGGCAATGAGCTGAACCAGCTGGGAAGGGGAGGTGCCGTGAAACTGCTCCTGCCAATATGCCGCAGTGGTATCCAGAAGCCAGCTTTCCTGCTCCAGTAGCGCTTGCAGCCGCAGGGCATACGGACGAATCAGCTCCACCAAAGTGTCAAGAAAAGCGTCATAGTGCGTCAGCATTTGCAGGATCTCCATTTTGTACTCCGCCGGATAGTTCAGATCGCACATCTGATCCACCAAGCCTGTGGGAGTCTGCTCCGGCGCCAAAGGACGAAACTCCAGGCCGGACATGCTCACTCCTTTAATCTGGAAGCCATGCCGCTGCATTTGAGCCCAACGTGCTTTGAGAGCATCTGCTTCCCGGTCCAGATCCGGAAATTCGTACAGAAAAAAGGACAGGGTCATCACTTTGGCCAGGCAGAGATTGTCCCGAACCGCATCTGTTTCAAAACGGCGGAAAAATCGCTGCATCGGTCGGCTTTGCACCTGCAGCCCGGCGCAGGCCTCCTGGGTAATCCGCTCCAGGCAGTCCAGCTTCCGAGCGAAGATAACGGGGAAGGCGCTGCCATATAAATGCGCCATGGATTCGGCTATGTCGTGAAAGGAAATGCCGTTGATGTATTTATAGAGCATCTCTATCGCCTCATATAGCAGCAGGGCTTTTCTTTCTATTAATTCTGTCATCCAACTTCCTCCCCATTTTTAATCTGACTGGATTATCGTATCATAGATCAGACTGACCTGCAAGCGCAGAATCTTAAAAATTTCCGCCGGAAAACCTGCGCCGGGGATTCCCAGACGGGGAAATGAAATCCCCTTCCACAAAGGTGGCTGTAGAATTTTCTGTTCCGGTGTGCTATAATATGAAAAAGGAACCAAGCAAGTTGGAGTTCCGTTACGGTGTACACATGGACCGCCGGATGCGCGGTCCGCGTGGCTCGGGAGGGGAGAAAAGCATGTACCAGCCTTTGGCGGATTTCATTCGCCCGACTACCCTGGACGATGTGGTCGGGCAGGACCATATTTTAGGGCCCGGCGCCATACTCCGGCGGCTCATTGAATCCGGCAACATTCCAAATCTGATTTTTTACGGGCCCTCCGGTACGGGGAAAACCACGGTGGCCAATCTCATCGCCGAGCGGACAAAAAGAAAGCTGTACCGGCTGAATGCCACCACAGCTTCTACTGCAGATATTAAAGAAATTGTCTCTCAGCTGGATACGTTGATGGCTCCGGACGGCGTGCTGTTGTACTTGGATGAGATTCAATCTTTTAACAAAAAGCAGCAGCAATCCTTATTGGAGCACATCGAAAACGGAAAAATTACCCTGATTGCCTCTACCACGGAGAATCCGTATTTCTATATTTTTAATGCGATCCTGAGCCGGTCCACCATTTTTGAGTTCAAGCAGCTCAAGGCTCCGGCGGTCAAAAAAGCCATGAACCGGGCGATTGCCCTGTTAGCGGGCCGGACAGGGCGTTCCGTAACGGCAGAAGACGGGGCGTTGGACTATATTGCGGAAGCCTGCGGCGGCGACCTGCGCAAGGCTTTGAACGCTGTAGAAGTTCTCTTTTCTGCAGCAGATCCCCAAGCCGAAACGCTGACTTTGACCCTGGCGGACGCCGAGGCTGTTGCGCAGCGTTCCGCGATGCGCTATGACCGGGACGGGGATCATCACTATGATCTTCTGTCGGCGCTCCAAAAGTCCATTCGCGGCTCGGACCCCGACGCAGCGGTTCACTATCTGGCCCGGCTTCTGGAGGCGGGGGATCTGATTTCCGCCTGCCGCCGGCTGATGGTGATTGCCTGTGAGGATGTGGGGCTTGCCTATCCGCAGATTATCCCCATTGTAAAGGCCTGTGTGGATGCGGCAAACATGCTGGGTATGCCGGAGGCCCGGATTCCCCTGGGCGATGCGGCGGTTCTAATGGCCACGTCCCCAAAATCCAATTCGGCTCATATCGCTATGGATCGGGCGCTGTCGGATGTGCGCCGGGGAAAAGGCGGCGATTTTCCCCGGCACCTGCAAAATGTACATGCCGACTCCTATACAATGGAGCGGGAGCAGGGGTATTTGTATCCCCACGATTTTCCCCATCACTGGGTGCGCCAGCAGTATTTACCCGACGGGCTGGTCGGGACGGTTTACTATGAATATGGTCCCAACAAACTGGAGCAGGCCGCAAAGCGTTATTGGCAGGAAATTAAAAAACCGTGACGGCGGCGCTGCCCGGCGCATACTCCCATCGGTCCAGGCGGCCCACGGTGCGGTAGTACCGCAGCAGCTGAGGCGGAACATGGCGGGAATCCAGTTTTTCCAAGACCGTCAGTTTCATTTTCTGCTTGTCCGGCAGAATGGAGCGGATGTATACGCTGACCAGTTGACCGGGGGTCAAGCTGTCGTCCGGCTCGGCAAGACCGGATAGATTGGGCGTCAATTCAATAAAGACGCCGTAGGGCTTGATGCTCCGTACAATACCTGTGACGGCCTGTCCGGCCCGAAATCCGGCGGCATTTTCCGCCCAGGTACCCAGCAGCTCCCGATGCGTTAGATTGATTCTCTGAGCTTCTCGATCCAGAGATAAAATGGAGACATAGATCTTCTGCCCGGGTGAGAAGCGCTGATTGCAATGGGTGATCCGAGAGACGGAACACCGCTCGATGCTCATCAATGCTGTGACGCCGCATCCGATGTCGCAGAAGGTCCCGAAGCTGGCGGGGTTTTGTACCACAGCCGGGAGAATATCTCCAGGTTGTAGGTGGGTGAAGAAATAGTCCAGCGCTTCTGCCTGGGCGCCCCGCCGCGTGAGCAGAACGGTACCGTCGGAGGTAAACCCCAAAACCTGAAAGCAAACCGGCTTTCCCACCCGGGACAAGATGGCGATTTCCCGGGCGCTGCCGTCGGCAATGCCCAGAGCGGTTTCCTCCCGGGGGATCAAACCCCGGAGGCAGCCCAAATCCACCACCAGGTTATGAAATTCGTCGCATTTGATACACATGGCCTGAAAGATTTCCCGGCTCCCCCCGGCCCGGCGCAGCACCTCGGGGGTGGGGATGGGCTGATTTTGAAGCCCTTCCGGACGATAGGTCGGCATATAGATTCCCTCGCTTTCAAAAATCCGATTTGCCCCATTCTATGCCTGCGTTCTTCGGGCTATGCCGAAAGGAGATTCATATGGATATTCAGCTGAACGACATTCTGGAAATGAAGAAGCTCCATCCCTGCGGGGAAAAAAGGTGGTTGGTGCTGCGCACCGGAATGGACTTTCGCCTGCGCTGTCTGGGCTGCGGCCGGGAGGTCATGACGCCCCGATTCAAAGCGGAAAAAAACATTCGCGCCGTATTTCGCAACGGAGATCCGGTCATGAAAAAATAAGACTGCAGAAGGATCAAAAAGGAGGCGGGTGAACTGTGGGCGGACGTCCCCATATTCCGACTAATTGCTATTTTCAGGGCTGCTACAACCCAGAGCTGGAACAGGAAATCAAAAAGTGCAAGGAAAAATGCTTTCGATATAATCAACTATCTCCGGTTGACCTGGATGCCCAGAGAAACATGCTCGCAGAGATACTGGGAGAAATGGGAGACCATGTGATCATTACGCCGCCGTTTTGGTGCGACTACGGCTATCACATAAAAATCGGCAACCGGTTTTACGCAAATCACAATATGATCATAACCGATGGCGCAAACGTTACCTTTGGGGACGATGTATGGATTGCGCCGAACTGCTGCTTCACAACGGCGGAGCATGCCGTGGATCCGGAGCAGCGGAAAGCCGGAATCGAGGTTGCTAAGCCGATCACAATTGGAAATTGTGTCTGGATTGGCGCGGGCTCCACAATTCTTGCAGGCGTTACCATTGGAGACGGCGCCGTGATTGGCGCAGGAAGCGTCGTCACCAGGTCAATTCCCGGAAATGTGGTGGCAGTGGGCGTTCCCTGTAAAGTGCTCAGAGAAATTACCCAGGAGGATAGCAGACGGTACCCGATGTATGAAAACGGCATGGGTTAAATTGAAGCATCGGCATTCTGCCGGGAAAAACTCTTCGACGGGATCTGGGACAGCCTAGCCTGATTCGGCTGGAAAATTTGGGACGCCGTTGGGAAAGGGGCTGCGTTTTCCATAAGCATACCGGTTCTTGACTGAGACGGGCCGCATTCTCCTTTGGGGATTGCGACCTGTTTTTTGTCCCGGGACGGCTATACTAAAGGGCATCAAGACCAGGGGAAAGGCAACGGCACGGAAGGGGGAGACGTTTTGAAGGTGTATCTGGATCTGGTGGTGCTCTTAAATTTTGCAGTCAATTACGGCTTGCTTCGGGCCACGGCTCAGCTCACCGGCGCACGGGCAGCGCCCTGGCGATTGGGAGCCGGCGCCGGAATCGGCGCTGTATATGCAGGCGCCTGTGTTTTGCCGGGGCTTGGCTTTCTGGCAGGCAACCTGTGGCGGGTGGTGTTTTTGGGGCTGATGGTGGCGGCAGCCTTTGGTTTTGGCCGGCAGCAGCTCCGCCAGGGACTTTTGTTTTTGGGTCTCAGTCTGGCCTTAGGGGGATTGGCGCTGTGCCTCCAGCTGCGGAGCTTTTGGGCGCTGGTTTTGGGAGCCGGTTTTCTGGTTCTTTTGTGCCGCCTGTTTCTCCGCGGGGGAATGGGACACGCCGGTCAGCTGGTACCGGTGTCCATCACGCTGGGAAACAAGCAGGTGCAGCTTACAGCGCTCCGGGATTCCGGCAATACGCTGTCCGACCCCTTCAGCGGGCAGAGCGTTTTGGTCGCGCAATGTGACGCGGCGGAACGCCTGTTACCCATCCAGCGGGAGCAGCTTCGGGATCCCAGTCAGGCGATGACGACATTGCGCAGCCGGGCGCCGGCTGTAAAGTGCCGCTTGATTCCTTACCGGGCAGTCGGAGCCGGCGGCCTGCTTTTGGCGGTGCAGTGCGACCGGGTGACCATTGGGGGCAGGCCCGCCGGATCTCTGGTGGCTTTTGCGCCGGACCGGTTGTCGGCGGCGGGAGAATATGAGGCTTTAACAGGAGGGGGACAATATGCGTAAATTTTGGTTTTGGTTGTTGCAGCGTTTGGGCCTGTGGAAGACCGGCAGCATTTACTACATAGGCGG
>ERZ1643250.3459-NODE-3459-length-10805-cov-8.725674_pt1 | contig 10805 bp, 6 predicted proteins | sample MGYA00579262_ERZ1643250 | MGnify/ENA primary metagenome ERZ1643250 (study PRJEB29033, sample SAMEA4952265) | chicken gut metagenome | biome: Broiler Chicken; feature: Gastrointestinal Tract; material: Caecum | place: Ireland | collected 2018 | study: Broiler...
GATAACAATGACTGTTTCTCTTTTCAATGGGCTTTCCTCCTGTTTATCTGTAATTGTTTATCAAAGATTGTCCTCTTTTGACAATCAAAATCTTTTTATCTAAAGAAGTGTAACATTTTCTGAACAAGATTTCCACACATATTCTTATTTTTATAAATACGGCGCTGCAATTTCTTTCAGTTTCTCCGGATTCTCTGTGTACCAGGTCTCAAAATCCCTGCCGCTGGCTGCCACTTCTTCACCCAAGGCTTTCATGAAAGCCGGAATCTCTTCCTCAAGAATCGTTCCCAGCTGTTCACCAAACTGTGCCGGTTCTCCTTCTTTGCCATTGACATAAAGAACGAAAGCCGATACCGGTTTGCCATCCACCTTTTTCATGCCGCCGCGGAATCCGATGCGTCCGATCTGATGAGTACCGCAGGATGACGGACATCCGGAAATGTGAATGCGTGGCAGGGTTCCCTCCGGGAAGTTCCATTCTCTGGCTGCATCCACAAGAGTTGCCAGCAACTTCTGAGAATCTCTGACGCCCACCTGACAGATGGAAGCGCCGATGCAGGCAACAGATGTCTCAAAAAGACTGGCCGCTCCGTCATTAGTGACATCAAGGATCTTCTTCGCCTCGTTTCCGGTACAGTTGATGATATATACCGTTTCGTCCGGTGCCACACGAAGCTCTACCTGATCCATATCTTTGATGGCGTCATAAATTTCAATTAATTTCTCCGGATTTGGACATCCGCCGATCGGATGATATTCCACTGCGTACAGACCGTCCTGTTTCTGCGCAGTGACGCGGCTGTCTTCCACGGTACTGCCGTCACCGGATTTTGTCACATGCATTGGAGCATCGGCACCATCTGTTTTGCCATGGGCGCCAGCCTCGTTTTCTGCTGCCGGAACATTTTCTGCCGTAATTTTTTCTTCCGGAATATCCATATTGACGCCGCTGGCAAAAACTGCGTCCAGTTTTTTCTGAAATTCTTCTGTGTACTTATCTCCCAGCACGTCCTGCATATATCGGGTTCTGGCTTTGGCTCTGTTCTCATAATTGCCGTAGGTGGTAAACAGGTCTACCATGGCGCGGATGTAATAGAGGATCTTGCTGCCTTCCACGCCTTCGGCCACCAGCACTCCCATCTTAGCATTGTTACCGAGGCCACCGGCACTGTATACATCAAAGGTGCCGTCCTCTCTTGCCACAAATCCCAGATCACGGAAGGTGGCATGGGTACGGTTAGCCGGGGAGTTAGAAAATGCAACTTTTAACTTACGAGGCATTTTTACTGTTTTAATCAGAGTCATCAGGTACTCGGCTGCCGCTTCCGCATACGGGCTGACATCAAAGTACTCGCCCTGTTCCACACCGGAAAGTGGGGATACCATCACATTTCTTGGAAAGTCTCCGCCGCCGCCCCGGGTCACGATCCCGTGGTCAAGGGCCTCCACCGCGATGGAACAGACCGCATCAGCATTCAGATTATGAAGCTGAATGGTCTGACAGGTTGTAAAATGTACTTTATCAATATTGTATTTACGGATACTGTCAGTGATAAATTTGAGCTTATCCTTTGTCACTCTTCCGCCCGGAAGGCGAAGACGCAGCATGCTTGCCTTGCCGCCCCGCTGTGCGTAGCTTCCGAATCCGCCGGAGAAACCTTTGTATTCCGGGACAGAAACTTTTCCATCATAGAAATCTCTGGTAACTTTTTCAAATTCTTCGTAATCTTTTTTCCAGTTTTCTGTATTCATTTTTTACTCCTTTTCCTTGCTGCATTTATTCACAAAAATAAGTACCCAGCGTCTTTTTATCCACACCTTTACCCACATAGGAACCGATGATCATGCAGAGCAGCGAAACCACGATGCCGATCAGGATCTGATGGATCTCCATGATTTCGATGCCAAGAAGCATAGTCACGCAATACACGATCGTTCCTCCGGCCATGGCCCAGATGGCTCCGGTTTTGTTGGCCTTTTTCCAGAACATACCAAGAACAAACACCCAGAAAAATGCTGTTTCCAGTCCGCCGAAGGCAAACATGTTGATCTTCCAGATGACATCTGGCGGATTAATCGAGATAAAGAAAATGATCAGTCCCAGCACCAGAGTACAAAGCTGACTGAGCATGCTGGTCTTCTTCTCCGATATTTTCTTCTGACGCTTCTCTTTTTCATACATGTAAACATCCTTTATAATAGAAGAAGTCGCCATCAAAAGCAGAGACGATATGGTGGATATGGACGCTGCGATCGGTCCGATGATGGTAATACCTGCCACCAGCGGTGACAGAGAGCGGACAATAGCCAGCGGCATAATGTTATCCACGCTGTTTCCATACGCTGCCAGATCTTCTGTCAAAATCCCCTGAGACAGGACTCCGATAAAGTTCATGCCGATATTCATGGCGCCAATGACAACCGTACCGATGATGATGGCACGGTGCAGTGATTTCGTATCTTTATAAGTGATACAGCGCACCACCGACTGGGGAAGTCCCACAGTAAAAATACCAACCAGCATCCACTGGGAAATGTACAGGGTATACGGCATATTTCCTCCCGACAGCGGTTCCAGCAGTTCCGGCCGGCGGACGGTGATCTGCTCCATGATGGCTTCATAGCCGCCTCCCGCTTTCAGGATACCCACCAGAAGAATAAACATGCCCACAAGCATAGCGATGGCGCAGAGAGCATCGGTCACCGCCACTCCACGGAAACCGCCCACGGCGGTATAAATAACCACCACCAGGCCGAAGACTACCAGACCTATTACATAAGAATAACCGGTCACAGCCTCAAAAAGCTTGGCGCCGCCCACGAACTGCGCTACCATGGTGGCAGAAAAGAACAGCACGATAATAACGGCTGATAAATTTGCCAGCGCATCAGACTGATACCTGTGACGGATCACATCAATGACCGTGACCGCATCAATCTTTCTGGAAACGATCGCCATCTTTTTGCCAAGGATTCCCAGCACCAGAAAAAGTGCCGTTACCTGTACCACAGACATGTAGATCCATCCAAATCCAATATCCCAGGCCTGTCCCGGACCGCCCACAAAGGAACTGACCGAACTGTAAGTGGCCACAGTTGTCATGGCCAGAACAAAGCCTCCCAGACTTCTGGAACCGGTAAAATATTCATTTAAAAAATTACCGGAACCTTTTTTAGCCGCAGCTCTTCTCAAATAAATGCTGACTGCCAGCATGGCCATCATAAAAATAAATACCGGCAGCAGCCCCCAGATATTACCGCTCATTGTTCTCATCCTCATCATCTAAATCAAAATCTTTAAATACTTTTTTTACCATCCAGACTACCATGATAATGGAAAAAATCCATGTGCCGATACACCCGGTGATGGCCCAGAGCGGAGTATGGTACACGGTAATGTCCAGATGGCTGACGCCAAATCCTGCCACCGTCCAAAATACAATGAGAACGATGAGGGCAATGACACAAGCCCCGGCTTCTTTTTTAATCTGCCGGTATTTATCTTTTAGTTTCATACTTTCTCCTCTTTTCTCTTTTGTTCCAAAACCAGTTCTATGTCTGTTCCGGAACCCTTTGCTTCATATTACTACATACTGTTTGTACTTCTTTAAATCTTTCAGGAGACAATTCATGGTGATCTTTGTTCCCTCGGCGAGATATTCCGTATCTCTGATGGTTGCATTTTCACTGAAATAGGAAACAAGAGCCCCTTCTGTATAAGGAATCAGCATCACACAATCCACATAATCCTGATAAATGTGGCTGGAAATCATCTCGATCAATTCTTCCAGCCCGATTCCTTTTTTGGCTGCCATGTAAATATTATCTCCCCTGATCTGCGGAAGCGGATCTATGAGACCATCACATTTATTATAAACATGAATACATGGGATCTGCTCCGCTCCCAGCTCCCGGAGAGTATCGGCGGTCACCTGCATCTGTTCTTTGTGATTCTCATCGGAATAATCCACCACTTCCAGCAGAAGATCCGCATATTTAACCTCTTCCAAGGTGGAATGAAAGGCCTGCACCAGATTATGGGGAAGCTTATTGATAAATCCAACGGTATCTGATAAAAGAAATTCTTTCTTGTCCGGCAGATGGATGCTTCTGATAGTGGTATCCAGCGTGGCAAACAACATATCTTCCGCCAGAACCTTCTTCTCATCCTTCTGCTCGTACTTGTCGAGAAGGGCGTTCATCAGCGTGGATTTACCGGCGTTGGTGTATCCCACCAGCGCCACCTGAGGAATTCCCTGAATCAGACGGCGCTTTCTCTGGGTTTTGCGGTTTTTCTCCACCACTTTCAGCTCTTTTTTCAACTCGGAAATGCGGTGGCGGATCTTCCGTTTATCAAGCTCCAGCTTTGTCTCACCGGCGCCACGGTTGGACATACCGCCGCTGGTTCCTCCCTGACGGCTTAAGATCTCACCCATTCCTGTCAGTCTCGGCAGTTCGTACTGCAGTCTCGCTGTCTCCACCTGAATCTTCGCTTCCCGGGTCTGTGCTCTGGACGAGAAAATCTGCAAAATCAGATTGGTCCGGTCCAGAATCGGTCTCTCAATAATATCTTTCAGATTCCGAAGCTGCATGGGAGAAAGCGTGTTATCAAAAATAACTACGTCCGCCTCAAGCATATGCGCCGCTGCCTTAATCTCGTCCACCTTTCCGGTACCCACATAGACACCGGTGTTGATCTGATCCACATTCTGTGTCTCCACACCCACAACCTCCATGTTGCAGGCTTCCGCAAGGCTTTCCAGTTCTTTCAATGCAGTTTCAAAATCAGGGTCGTCCTTTAAGTTGACGCCAACCAATAAAGCTTTTATTTTTTCGTCCATTCCATCTCCATCTTCTTAAAAATATTTTTTATTTCTTCCTCAAATATACAGGTTTCCGGTGAAATAATCAACCTCTATGCGGGATCTGCCCGTGAAAAACCGCATAATACGGGCTTCCTGGGCCATATCCGTATCTTTTCGCCGGATTTATGCCCAAAATCTGCAGCCCGCGGCTTCCCCATCTGATCTCATCTTTTATCTGATCAGATACTTTTTCAAATACTGTCCTGTGTAGGATTCCGGCACCGCGGCCACCTCTTCCGGCGTTCCGGCAGTGACAACGGTTCCGCCGCCCTCGCCGCCTTCCGGTCCCATATCTATAATATAATCTGCCGTCTTGATGACTTCCAGATTATGTTCAATGACCACAACGGTGTTGCCGCCTTCTGTCAGCCGCTGCAAAATCTCCGTCAGTTTATGAACATCCGCAAAATGCAGACCGGTGGTCGGCTCGTCCAGCACATAGATGGTCTTTCCTGTACTCTGGCGGGAAAGTTCGGTGGCCAGTTTCACCCGCTGTGCCTCACCGCCGGAAAGAGTTGTGGACGGCTGTCCCAGCTTAATATAACCGAGTCCCACATCACGAAGGGTCTCGATCTTTCTGCGAATGGATGGCAGACTGTCAAAGAACCGGCAGGCCTCCTCCACCGTCATATCGAGAACCTCATAAATGTTTTTCCCTTTATATTTTACTTCCAGCGTCTCCCGGTTATACCGCTGTCCGTGACATACTTCACACGGTACATAGACATCCGGCAGAAAATGCATTTCTATTTTGATAATACCGTCTCCGGCGCAGGCTTCGCAGCGTCCGCCTTTTTTGTTGAAACTGAATCGTCCCTTGTCATATCCTCTGGCCTTGGCATCCTTGGTCATGGCAAACAATTCCCGGATATGATCAAAAACGCCGGTATAGGTGGCCGGGTTAGAACGGGGCGTCCGGCCGATCGGAGACTGATCGATATTAATAATTTTATCCAGCTGTTCCACTCCCACAATATCCCTGTGTTTTCCCGGTTTGATCCGCGCCCGGTTCAGCATGCAGGCCAGCTTTTTATATAATATTTCATTAATCAGAGAGCTCTTTCCGGAACCGGACACACCGGTCACACAGGTCAGTACCCCCAGAGGAAACTTCACATTGATATTTTTCAGATTATTCTCTGCGGCTCCCTTTACCGTCAGCCAGCCGGTCGGCTTTCTCCGCTCTTTTGGCACCGGAATCTTTCGTTTGCCGCTTAAATACTCCCCGGTGATGGAATTCGGATTACGCATCAGTTCTTCCGCCGTTCCCGTTGCAACCACTTCACCGCCATATTCTCCGGCTTCCGGTCCGATATCCACGATGTAATCCGCCGCCAGCATGGTATCTTCATCGTGTTCTACCACGATCAGTGAATTTCCCAGATCCCGAAGACTTTTTAAGGCGTGAATCAATTTATCATTATCTCTCTGATGAAGGCCGATGCTCGGCTCGTCAAGGATATAAGCCACGCCCACCAGACCGGAACCAATCTGCGTGGCAAGGCGGATTCTCTGGGCTTCTCCGCCGGAAAGCGTGCCGGTGGCCTGGGAAAGGCTCAGATAATCAAGGCCCACATCGTTGAGGAACCCGATTCTTCCCCGTATTTCCCTGAGAATCTGTTTCCCGATCATAAGCTGACGGTCTGTAAGCTGTATATCTCTGAAAAATTCCATCAATCGTTTCACAGAAAGATCGGTCAGCTCGGCAATATTATAATCGCCCACGGTAACAGCCAGAGATTCCTCTTTCAGTCTCTGTCCGTGGCAGGCGTCACAAGGGGTTACTGTCATAAAATTCTCATACTCGGCCTTCTGCCTTTCCGAATGGTTCTCCCGATATCGTCTCTGTACATTTTTGATAAGTCCCTCGAAGGCTACGTCATAGTAGCCCTCACCCCGTTTTCCTTTATAATGTACTGTCACTTCTCTGCCGTTTGTTCCGTGAATCAGCATGTCCTGAATGTCTTCCGGCAGATCCTGGAATGGGGTGTTGAGGTCAAATCCATACTCCTCTGCCAGGGCATCCAGAATGGCTCTCGTGTAGCTCTTCGGATCTGTACAGGACTGCCATCCGAGAACAGTGATGGCTCCCTCAGCGATGCTGAGTCTTTTATCCGGGATCATCAGGTCCACATCAAATTCCATTTTAAATCCCAGACCATGGCAGACCGGGCAGGCGCCAAAAGGATTATTAAAAGAAAAACTTCTCGGCTCAATCTCATCAATACTGATACCGCAGTCCGGGCACGAAAAACTCTGGCTGAAATTCATCGGTTCCCCGTTGACATCCACCAAAAGCAGGCCGCCGGTCAGTCCCATGACCGTCTCCACGGAGTCTGTCAGCCGCTGCTCAATGCCTTCTTTGATAATCAGACGGTCTACCACAATCTCTATATTATGCTTTTTATTTTTTTCTAACTTGATCTCCTCAGACAGATCATAGAGATTCCCGTCAATACGCACCCGGACATAACCGCTGCGTCTGGCATTGTCAAGAATCTTCACATGCTCTCCCTTTCTTCCCCGGACAATAGGCGCCAGCAGCTGGATCTTTGTCCGCTCCGGCAGCGCCATCAGGGTGTCCACAATCTGATCCACCGTCTGCTTTTCAATGACTTTGCCACATTTCGGACAGTGCGGGATGCCCACCCGGGCATAAAGCAGACGGAGATAGTCATAAATCTCCGTCACCGTTCCCACCGTAGAACGCGGATTCCGGTTGGTGGATTTCTGATCAATGGAAATGGCCGGGGACAGTCCCTGAATATCGTCCACATCCGGTTTCTCCATCTGCCCCAGGAACTGTCTCGCGTAGGAAGACAGAGACTCCATGTATCGCCGCTGTCCTTCCGCGTAAATAGTATCGAAGGCAAGGGATGACTTTCCGGAGCCGCTCAGTCCCGTCAGTACCACGAATTCATTTCTCGGTATATTTACATCAATATTCTTCAGGTTATGCTCTCTGGCTCCCCGAATCCGAATATATTCTTTCTTTTCGCTCATGTATCTCTCCCTTTACCGGTCAATTGCTGACCGCTGCATAAGCTTCATACATTTCCCGGCAAAACGTCCTGCGGACGGTTCAGCCCCGGAAATATATTAGTGTACCGACATGTTCATTTTCCAATGAATGTGCCAGTACACTAAGCTCTGTGTTCTTGTTATAACTGCTTTTGGTATCTTACCTTCTTATAAAATATTTTGCAAGGCTATTCTGTTTTTTTGGCTTTTTGCACACCAGTTAATCAAAATCTCTCAAAGCAATCTTATATTTTTTCAGCTCATCACGCAGCACAGCCGCTTCCTCGAAGTTCAGTTCCGCCGCCGCCCGGTTCATCTTTTTGGTGAGCTGAGCAATCATTTCTTTTAATTCTTTCTTATCCATGGACTCGATATCTTTCTTCAGTCCCCGGCCGGTTTCTTCCTTCTCCTCATCATTGGTAATGGATATCACATCCCGGACCGCTTTCTGGATGGTCTGCGGCGTGATGCCGTGTTCCTCATTATATTCCATCTGAATCTTCCGTCGACGCTCTGTCTCACTGATGGCTGCCTTCATGGAATCGGTAATGGTATCGGCGTACATGATCACATGTCCGTCAACGTTCCGGGCCGCCCGGCCGATGGTCTGCACCAGTGAAGTCTCGGAACGGAGAAATCCTTCCTTGTCGGCATCCAGTATGGCAATGAGCGTCACTTCCGGAATATCTAATCCCTCTCTGAGCAGGTTGATCCCCACCAGCACATCAAAAACGTCCATACGCAGATCCCGCACGATCTCGATTCTCTCCAGAGTATCAATATCTGAGTGCAGATACTTCACCCGGATGTCCAGTTCTTTCATATAAGAAGTCAGATCCTCCGCCATCCGTTTGGTCAGAGTCGTCACCAGAATCTTATGCTTTTTCTCCACTTCCTTATTGATCTCACTGATCAGATCGTCAATCTGTCCTTCCACCGGGCGCACATCAATCGGCGGATCCAGCAGCCCTGTCGGCCGGATAATCTGCTCTGCCCGGAGCATCTCATGCTCATCCTCATATACATTCGGCGTAGCAGATACAAAAAGCATCTGATCAATATGTTCCTCAAACTCGGAGAAATTCAGCGGACGGTTGTCCAATGCCGACGGCAGACGGAACCCGTAGTCCACCAGCGTCTGTTTCCGCGAACGGTCGCCGGCATACATTCCCCGCACCTGAGGGATGGTGATATGGGACTCATCCACGATCATCAGAAAATCATCTCCGAAGAAGTCGATCAGTGTATACGGTGCTTCTCCCGGCGCCAGCCCTGTCAGATGCCGGGAATAATTCTCGATGCCGGAGCAAAAGCCTGTCTCCTTCAGCATCTCTATATCAAAGTTCGTCCGCTCCGCAATCCGCTGGGCCTCCAGCAGCTGGTCATGTTCCTTGAACCACGCCACCCTCTCCTCCAGTTCTTCCCTGATGGTCACCACCGCCCGGTCAATCTGTTCCTGCGGCACCACATAATGAGATGCAGGGAAAATAGCCGCAAAGTTCAGACTGGCCTTGATCTCTCCGGTGAGGATATCCACCTGCACGATCCTGTCAATCTCATCGCCGAAAAACTCCACCCGGATGGCGTCCTCGAAGGTGGAAACCGGCAGAATCTCCAGCACGTCCCCCCTCACCCGGAAGCTTCCTCTCTTAAAATCCAGTTCATTTCTCACATACTGAATATCGATCAGTCTCCGCACAACTTCATCCCGGTCAATCTCCATACCCGGCCGCAGAGAAATCATCATCTCCTCGTAATCCTTCTTACTACCAATACCGTAAATACAGGAAACCGATGACACCACAATGACATCTTTCCGCTCGATGAGCGCCGCCGTGGCGCTGTGCCGCAGCTTATCAATCTCATCGTTGATCGACGAATCTTTCTCAATATAGGTGTCCGTGGACGGCACATAAGCCTCCGGCTGATAATAATCGTAGTAGGACACAAAATACTCCACCGCATTGTGCGGGAAAAATGCTTTAAACTCGCTGTAAAGCTGCGCCGCCAGCGTCTTGTTATGCGCCAGGATCAGCGTCGGCTTATTTAACTGCTGAATGACATTGGCCATGGTAAATGTCTTGCCGGACCCGGTAACGCCCAGCAGCGTCTCAAACTGATTACCCTCTTTAAACCCTTTCACCAGCTGCTCAATGGCCTGGGGCTGATCGCCGGTGGGGGCAAAATCTGATACTAATTCGAAATGGTTCATGATAAATTCTCTCCTTTGTTGATTTTGATATGTTCGATATCAGCTATACTAATTCCCTATCAAATATTCATCTACTCTTTATTCAAAATTTTTGTCTTCTAACAATTTTTGTAATTCTTCCTTACTTGGAAGTACTGTTTCATATTTACTTGCAAATATTTGATTATTATCTTCAGGTAAAGTCATTTCCACAATAGCATCTTTCTTGTCTTTGCAAATAATAATACCTATTGTTGAATTTTCATCATCCAATTTAACTTTTCGATCATAATAATTAACATACATCTGCATCTGTCCTATGTCTTGATGTTTTAACTGGCCAATCTTCAAATCGAACAATACAAAGCAACGGAGTAAACGGTTGTAAAATACTAAATCCACACGAAAATGTTCTTCTTCAAATGTTAATCTAACCTGTCTTCCAACAAAAGTAAATCCTCTTCCCAATTCCAGTAAAAACTTCTGCAGATTATCTATAATTTTATTCTCCAATTCTGATTCAGAATAAGTAACCAGTTCAGGAAGGCCTGTAAACTCTAAAATATAAGGATCTTTGAATATATCTTCTGGTTTTTTGATCATCTGGCCCTCTGTTGCAAGGCGCAGTACTTCTTCTTTATCTCTGCTTAACGCAAGCCGCTCATAAAGTGAGCTTCCATACTGACGCGCCAGTTCATCTTTACTCCAACCATTTCTATAGGACTCTA
>ERZ1643250.3465-NODE-3465-length-10796-cov-17.016479_pt1 | contig 10796 bp, 7 predicted proteins | sample MGYA00579262_ERZ1643250 | MGnify/ENA primary metagenome ERZ1643250 (study PRJEB29033, sample SAMEA4952265) | chicken gut metagenome | biome: Broiler Chicken; feature: Gastrointestinal Tract; material: Caecum | place: Ireland | collected 2018 | study: Broiler...
TCTCCTTTGTCCAAACTATTTCCATTTTTATGATAGGAGGGGGTCCGGTTTAATGTTTTGTTGATATGCAGGATGCGGTTCTCTAAGTCAACATCCTTCCACTCAAGCGCGCACAGCTCTCCGATCCGCAACCCTGTATTGAGCAGGATCAGGAACACTTCATAGTACCTGGTGTTTTTGCATATCTGAAAAAAACTTGACAGTTCTTTCTCATTTAATCGCTTCAGTCCTTCCTCTTTCGGCGGATCATGGTCATGCGATTTAACTTTTACGCCTTCGCATGGATTATATGGGATCATGCGGAGTTCAAACGCCTTCTGAAGCATACTGTATAACAATGTCAGTGAGCCTTGGATTGTTGAAAGCGCATATCGCCGTGCTGACAGACTGTCGATCAGAAATTTGATATTCGCTGGTCCTAAATTTTCAAGTTTAAAATACCCAACATATGGTTTGATACGATTATAGGAATTCACGTAATTCCTGATCGTGGTATTTTTTAAGTTAGGGGTACAATATATAAACATCCATTCTGAGAACCAATCGTCTACTGTCATTTTATTAGATTGAGGGAAATCCCCATATCTGACCGTATGTTCCAAATCCGATTTCTCTTTTTTTAACTCTTTTAAATTCTTATTGTAAATATAGACAGGTTTTCCATAGCCTGGTTTAAATACCCTTGCCTGGTACGTTCCATTTTTTCTCTGGCAGATCCCCCTTCCAATTTCCTTTCCTCGCAGATCTTTACCCATAAAGATCCCTTACCTTATTAACAGCATAAAGGTAGCTCAGACTTATACTATCATTTTTATATTACTATTTCAACAATAAAAGTCTGAAGCTCGATTATGCGTTATTGAATTACAAATTGGTTTTCGTGTTCTGATCAATCCAGGATTCTAATTTTTTTCGGTTTACCATTACCCTTCTTCCGATCCTGACCTGAAGGTTATTCTCGTAAAGTAAATTTCTCATTGTTTTTTCGCAGACGCCTGTTAATCGGCAGGCTTCCTGAACGGAAATGAGTAACCGTTCATCATTTTGTTTTTCAAAAACATCCTGCATGATATTTCTCCCCGTCATAAATGGCAGCTGATCAATAGAATGCCCTTAACCCTTCTATCATTTTTTTGATATAGAGCATCTCCTCATTTCGGTCTACTCCATTGGCCAGCTCTTCTTCCAGTACCTTAAGATCTTTCTCCAGCATCCCCTGCACATATTCTGCCGGCTCCCTGCGTCCGGAGAATCCCTCATAGACTCTCCGGACCGCCTCTCTCTCTGATATGCCAAAAGTTTTCGCATATATCTTGTGTAGCATATAACTTTTCCGTTTCCCGTTTTTCCACAGACAAATATATGATTTCCCATTTGATGCACGGGAAGCCTTAAGCGTTTTCTCAGTCAGAAGCCTGCCGTCTGCACCATGGCCGTCTTTTCTTTTGATGGCTGCGCTGTCTGATATCTGATACTCATTCTCATATCCAGGTATATCTTTCCACATTAAAAAACTCCTTATATAAATTATTATTCTTCGAATGACAAATCCAAAAATACGGCGAAAACTATGGCAAAAATGATCACTGGCAGATACACCAGGATCCAACACACCCTTCCGAACCATAAAAAATCTTTCATGCCTTGCCCTCAACGATTTCCAGAAGCCGCTCGATCCGTTCCGCTTCGTCCTCAAGCAAAGAAAATTCCCTGTGGAAATACTCCCTTGCGAGGTTGCCGCGCTGGATGGAGCGGTTCACCGTATCCGCAGGGACTTCAAAATGCATGCACCATGCATATGCGGCGTCATAAGCACCCTGTTCTGAGTTTGGAACATTCTTAAGTACATTCATGACCGACTTATATCCGGTAGAAAGTTCGTGTTCCAGATAGGAAAGCTGTCCTTCCAGTGTATTATAGTCAAGCCCTTTTGACTGGCAGTATGCCATGAGCGCACTGAAACGGCTGTTATGCCACTGGCAGATCCCGTAACTCGTTCCCCCATCTCCTACAGCAAAAGTGTTGAAATTACTCTCATGCTGGATGTTGGCAAGGATACCGCATGCAGCCGCATGGTTAAGGCCCATCTTTTTTGTCAGGTACTGGTAGATGAGTCTTGTGTTTTCATTTATATCGACCGGCAGATACTGGGAAGGATCAATAGAAAATCCGGAGATCTTCACATTGGAATTCGTGGCATTTTCTGTGACGTATTTAGCAGGTTCTTTTGTGTTTTTTGATACGCTGTTGTTTGTTTTATTATTTGCCGTATCTTTCTGGGGTTTAGTCACAGGCTTTTTTTCTGTATCAGGGGTTGATGTAAAATCAGATTCCGGCGTCGCTTCTGTTTCCGGAGAATCCGTCTCAGCAGGTGTCTCCGGCTGGGGCGCTTCCGTTTCTGGAACTTCTGTTTCTGGGGGTTCCGTTTCCGGTGCCTCTGTTTCAGGAGCCTCTGTCTGCGGAGGATTTGTCTCAGCAGGTGTCTCCGGCTGGGGTGCCTCCGTTTCTGGCGGCGCTGGTGTCTCAGGTTCCGTTGCCGGCTCTGTTACTGGCTCAGTCGCAGGTTCCGCAGCTGGAGTCGGTGTTGCAGGTGTTTCTGACTGTACTGCAGGAGTGATATCTGCAGCCATGGCATTTGTCGTCATGGACATAGCTGCCATCATGATCGCCCCTGCAAGGATTGTTCCTTTAATCTGTTTTTTCCTCATGTTTAATCTGGGCTTTGCCCATCCTCCTTTCGAAAAAGTCTTCATAATAAATATGTAAGAAATTTCCTAAAACAGTAAAAGAAATTGTATGTGGAAAGGCAATCTGAAAAAGGTAGAAAGAAAGCCGCCATGTGAGGCGGCCGTGAAAATATCGAAAATAGATGCGATTTATACAGAATGAAATATCTGACATTATCTTTGTAAGGCCATCCCCTCTTTCCAGAGGGGAGCATCTCCCCTCTGAGATTGTAAGAAGGGAGGGGATAAAATAATAGAACTATTAACCGAACTTATAAAATTTGCAAATGAACTATCAGACTTTCTTTGCAAAATGTATTTTGTTGTGAAATTCATCATTTTCCTTTATAGCAAGAAAAAAGATAAAAGATGATTTCTTTTACATAAATTTTCAGGGGTGGCCATTTGGGTTATCCTCTCCCTTTTCATCTTACATATATAGTATGTAAGAAATTTCCTAAAACAGTATGGCTTATACGGGACATGAAAAAAGCCGCATAAGCGGCCTTTTTCGAAATAAATATTTGGGGTTTAGGAATTATAAGTTTTTACACTACTCTCAAACCAACACGCTAGCTGTTCGTATTCCAAAGTTGTTTAGGAATTATAAATTTTTACACTACTCTCAAACTTCAAGTATGGTGTTTTTCGGGTAGCCAACGTTTAGGAATCAATAATTTTTACACTCTCAAACAACACTCTCAAACGTATGGAAAATAGCAAAAAAATAGCAAAAAAAATAACAACTTTTTATACTACCCCTAAACCAAACACCTCCTTTTCCTTTACATATATTATGTCAGATTTTTTCCAAAACAAAGATTTTCCATACGGGAGGAAATTCATGAGAAAACATGCCTGCAAGAAGATAGAAAGCTGCCAGAAAAGGCAGCTGAAAAGACTAGAAAAATCATGAGATATAAGAAAAGAAACCCGGTAATCTTACCGGGTCTCTTTCTGCACTATTAAATTATAATGGGTGGTTTTTGGAAAGTAAAGTATTTTAAGCCGCATCCGTGAAGTCTGCAGGAGCAGATTCTGGAGCTGCCGGCTCTGCTGTGACAGGGGCTTCTGTCTCTGCCGGCGCTTCTTCTACAGGAGCAGCTGGTTCTTCTGTTACAACCGGGGCCGCTTCTGTCTGCGCCGGGGTTTCTACTACAGGCTCTGTTTCCTGAACTTCCGGTGTCGGTACAGCCTCTGTCTGTTCAGATTCCACGATTATTTCCTCTGTTTCAGGAATTGTTGTGGTCTCTGTCTGCGGCTCTGCTGTTACAGTAGGAGCTGCTTCTGCAGAATCTGCAAATGCCGGAGTAGATCCGTCACTGAAAAGATTTGCTTCTGCTACTGCTTCTTCTGTTTTTTCAACCGCCGCTGTTGCGGATACACCTGTCGGTCTGTAGAACCAGTTCAGTAAAGACTTATACTCTTCCATAGTAGGAATACGGCTGTCTACTAATACATAGGATTCGTTAAATATCTCTTCATCTGAAAATTCCAAAATATTTTCTACCTTCGGACCAAGTGTTACAATTATCGAAGTGACTTCATTGGTGGAGTGAACCCCATCTCCATATGATCCAGTAAGGTAGCAAGCACCGATTGTCTCAATGGAAGAATCCAAAATGTCAGCTTTGTGTATTGGAGACGAGATCCATTCTTTTAATGCTTCCTCCGGACTGATATATCCGGTGGAACCAAGTCCGATCTGTCCAACACCGTGTTCTGCAAGATCAGCAGGATCAGTGGTGCGGATTCCTTTCAGGATATCATAACCTGCCATGGCAGATGCGGAACGTAAGCAGTATTTTTCTTCCCACTGTAACGCTTCACGTCCATTCTGTACACGGTACTCATTGATAAGTCTCATGACTTCCTGGGCGTAATCCGTATGGTTTATAACCCAATTGGTTGCCAGTTCTTCATCCGTAACATTATCCCAATCTATGCCGGGATCCTCAGCAACAGTGATCTTGCAGGTCCTGGTGTAATTACCAAGTTTAAAGGTCAGGGTCGCGGATTTTCCAACCTGATTGAAATAACCGGAGTGCCATGCCTTCAAAATTGAAGGATTGCCACTCTCATCCAGAGTTGTACTCAGAGTAACAAGACTTTCATCAGAACTTGTTACCAATACTGCATTTTCTGCAGTCGGATTCCCGGACGTATAGAAGATAAAGCGGCTGTCGCTGATGATATCCATACCAGTTGCCTCATAAACAGTGTAATTTTTGGATGTGATCTCATCCAACGCTGCCTTCAGCTCTGCGCTCGGTTCTTTCTCCGGCGGCTGTGTCGGATTTACCGGTGTCGTCGGATCTGTAGGTTTCTGGTCATTCGGTTTTTCCTGTTCCGGTTTTTCTGTCGGCTTCGGTGCGGGTTTTGTAGCCACGCCGTTGCTGTCAATCGTATAACCGTCTTTGGTGGTGTTTTTCGCCATCACGCCATTGCTGTTGAAGAAATAGCGTTTTCCGCTGATCGTCTGCCAGCCTGTGGACGCGGTATAGCTTCCGCTCTTGAAATAGTAACGGTTGCTTCCTGCATTGACCCATCCTGCTCCTACTACCAGGGCATTGTTTTTGGAGTAATATACCTTACCGCCGTATGTCTGTACCCCGTTCAGGATCTTTCCGGATGTGGAGATCAGGCGTTTCTTTCCACTGATCGTCTGGATGCCGGATTTGATGGATGCGCGGTTTTTAGAGTTCAACCAGTAATAGGTACCGTTTACATTGATGAAACGGTTGTTATTCTTGCCGATGTATCTGCGTCCATCCTTCAGGTAGTAATAACCGGAAACGACTTTATTCTTCTGCATCCTGCCCTGGCTGTCGAAATAGTAATAATACCTTCCGATCTTCCTGTGGCTTCTGTAGGGAGCGCCCGTACTGGACAGGTAGTATCTCTGCCCGTTAATCGTCTGCCACCCTTTTTTGATGGTGGCCTTACGTTTACTGTTGATCCAGTAATAACGGTTGCCGACCTTTACAAAACGGTTCCTGCCTGTATAACGGCGTCCGTCTTTCAGGAAATAATAGCCGTTGATGATCTTGTTACCCTGCATCCGTCCACGGGAGTCGAAATAGTAATAATACTTTCCGATCTTCTTGGTCCCTTTATAAGGGACGCCTTTTGTGGAGAGGTACATGCGGTAATTGCCGACATTTGCCCATCCGCGTTTGATGGATGCCTGTGATTTGCTGTTGAACCAGTAATATTTATTACCGACACGGGCGTATTTGTTCTTACCCGTATATCTACGTCCATCAGCAAGGAAATAATACTTCCGGATCATCCGGTTTTTCGCCATCCGGCCATCACTGTAAAAATAGTAATAATATTTCCCGATTTTTGTTGTTCCAGTACATTTCTTTCCGTTCTTGTAGTAATACCTGTCCTTTCCTTTTTTTACCCACCCATTTTTCTTAGCTGCTGCTTCTACTGTCTGTACCTCAAAGGTCTTCAGTGCAACAGGGGCTGTGGTGAAAAGCACCAATGCCAGTAAAGCAGCCTTGAAAAATCTTTTTCTGCTCATTCTGTGCCTCCTTTTATTAAATTGAACATTTGATTACTACATAAAGAGTATGTCAGAAAAAAATAATTTTGGCTATTTTCCATACGGGAGCCATTTTTATTTTTTTCTGCTGGATTTTTGGGGGATTTTATCAGAAACGATCACATGAAATGCTCTTTTTATTGTACTTCCCCCTCCTCATTCACAATATAGCACTTTGGGATGAAATGTTCAACCGGATTTTTGCTGCAGAAAAAGTTATATGCAAAAATCACCCGATAATATTTGCCCACAAAAACAGGCCCGGATTTCCGGGCCTGTATGGCTGACATCTTATTCCCATGTGATCGGGATGGTGTTTTTCACAACATCCGTATGGCTGTAGAAATCATAAGATGTCTTATTATTGGTGAATGTGACACCTGCATTCCTGTTATTGACATCCAGGTTTGCGATACCTGTCTGTCCGGAAACAGATGCATTCTGCGTATCTGCAGTGAGGCTCTGGAACGCATATCTCTGAGTTTTCTTTTCAGTAATATTGTATTTACCGATCGGCACATTCTTGAATGTGCAGCTCAGGATCGCATATCCACCCTCAACGGTATAGTTTCCTTTTTGGAACTCCACATAATCCTGATAGGTATGGGAATTGCCTTTCACGTCCGTGCCGGAGACAACGAACCGGAATACCGGGTTGCCATGAGCCCAGATGATATCAGATTCCTTGATCTTCTTTGTGACAACGATCTCACCCAGCGGCGGAACGATCGGAGTGTTCTTGGCTTCGATCGTTAAATCCTGGTTTTCGTCCGCATTGGTGTTCATGTTGAAGGCCACTTCTTTTTCAAAGGTTCCTTCGTAACCAGTGGGATTTTTTGTCTCGACGATCTTGAATTTACCCTGGTTTTGTTCGTTGGCTGTAAGTCGTTCTGTTCTATAAGTCTTATAGACCTTATTATAAACAACTTTAGAATCATTACCCAGAGTATCTTCGTATTTGTTTGTCGATTTATTCCACTGATAAATCTTGAATTCACCGTTTGTAGACTTCAGGATTTCCCCTGTAAAACTGTCCACCTTATTGATCGTGATAACGCCGTACTTTTCAACTTTTTTACGGTTTGGAGCGTTATACGTTGTCGGGTTGGCAAGGGACGTTACCTGAATCTCCTGTGACCAGTTGCCTTCATATCCACTTGGTGCCTGTGTCTCTACGATCTTGAACTTACCTTTATTGGATGCTGTATAAGTAAGCGTTCCAGTTGTATGTTCCGCGCCGCTGACAGACAGATTCTTAACGTCATTGTAACGCTTCTGGCTCTCGTTCCATTCCTGCAGCTTAAATTTCGCACCAGTCAGTTTCTGGGAAGTATTTGCTGCATTCACTTTAACCACCTTCGCGGATCCAGTGATCTGACCTTTTACATAGCTGTAATTGGTATTCTGCGTATCCTTAACTACGCTGGAATTGATCGTCCTGGACGCCCTGTTGGAAATGTAGAACGTGTTTCCGTTAAAGTGGTTATGACCCGCAACTGTTGATTTATTACCCAGAGTTACATTGATCCTGAAGTAATACGTTACGTCATTCATTGCTTCATCCGTCTTAAGATAGGATGAATTCATGGTGAACTTCACTGTCTGTCCGGATTTGGTGATGGTAAACTTACTGGTCACGTCACGTCCGGCTGCAGTGGAGACCGTTGCTTTCTTGTAAGTCAGGCATTTATCTAATGTATCCGAAACCGAAAACTCGGAATAGTTACCGGGCAGAAGCCGTTGTGCAATGACATAATCAAAATTGCTTCCGCAGCTTGTTGATAAAGCCGCCCCTGTGCTGTCGTGCTTTGTCATTGCGGTATAAGCCTGGTTTGCATTACCTACCCGTTTTTCCGGGCCGGGGTTTGGTTCGTAAGTACCAACGGATTGCGATGTGGAAACATAGAATGCGTTTTGTGGTCCGGTCGTTGTGTACCACGTATCTTGCGCAAGCCAGTTCATCGTAAATGAACCATTGAAATGGACGGTACACCATCCCCAAACATCCGAGTTAGTGGTTGCTTCTCCTTCCCTGCCTCGAACTTCCCTATATTGTCCGCCATTACTTGCTGCGCCAGAAGAAGTGATCAGGTGGTTATAACCATTCCGGATGTACATTGCCTGTACACCCCAGCCGTCGTAGACACGGAATCCCTGTCCGCCATCCAGGTCGGCCATGGTGATGTGTCCCTTCGGATTGAGCTTGGTATTTGTTCCATGTTTATAAAAGTCGAAACGGAAACGTACTGTTCCAACAGAGATGGTGTTAAAAGCGATCCTGTCTTTGTAAAACAGGATACAAGGATAAATCTTTGTCCCGTCTATGCCGACATGATTATTATTTACAGTACCCCATGAAACGGCGGTAACTTTCAGGTCAACCCGCTGTCCCTGGTATTCACCAACATCGGTATAAGTGGCCGTGATGGAAGAATCGTAAGCGCCATCATTTGTGATCAGCGCCCCGTAAAATGTCCTGCAATATGCTTCCGTAAAACCGGACGCATCACCAAACCAGCCATGGAGCCTATTATTCAGAGTGCCGTTGTAACGGCTGATAGTCATGGTGGTACGTCCCTGCTGGAAACCGTATGTAAATGCGTAATTCTGATCAAGTTTTGTGTTTGCATTTACTTTTGTAACTGCAGGAATCGATCTGCTTGCAGCCGGTGCAGCCATCAGGGAAACGCCATTAGCGGAGCCGGTCACAGGAGGAGCTGTATTTTCATCCATGGTGTCAACGTCAATGTCCGCTTCGCCTGGTACTTCCGTCTCTTCTTCGGTCTCTTCTTCTGATTCCGGTTCGGTCTCAACCTCAGTTTCAACATCAGATTCCGATTCCGTCTCTATCTCGACTTCAACTGCTTCCGCAGATTCTTCCTCAGACTCCTCCTCAGATTCATCCGGGACTTCCGTAAAGACTTTAATCACAGCATTGGAATCCGGCATTACGATCTCATAGGCATTGTTGTCGTAATCAAATACCTCGATCTCGCCGTCCAGGTCAGCAGCTGCTACCCTGTCGATCTCATATCCTTCATAGGGGATGACATAAAAACCAACTGCCTCTCCTTTTTCAAATTCATGCTCCTGCTCTTCCAGCAATTTGTAAGAATCGTAGTCAAGGAGTTTTGCCACATCATCCGGAAGGACTTCTTTCATAAGATCGATCTCTTTCAGCGCTGCTTCTTTTTCAGCTTCAGAAACCTTATTGGTTTCTTTCGGAAGAGATTCTTCGGATTCCTCTACAGAGGATCCTACGTTATCTTCTTCATCCAGATCTTTCAGTTTACCGTCCTTCAGCTTCAAAAGATCAGCTGCGAATACAACCACAGCATTGTCTTTTTCGTCATTCAGGACATTTACTTCATAGACCTGCGCTTCTGTTTCAGATTCCGGCTCTTCGGATTCTGATTCAGGGATATCAGAAGATTCGCTCTGGCCCGGCACATCTGTATCTACAGATGTAGAACTGCTGGTTTCCGATTCCGGCATCCCGGGAACTTCCACAGTAGGAACAGTTTCAGATTCCGACTGGGAGCCAGATCCTGACTGAGAACCAGAACCCGTCTGGGAACCGGTAGACGATTCAGACTCCGGCATTCCGGGAACTTCCACGTTCGGGCGTTCGCTTTCTATTTCGCTTTCAGGTTCGACCAGATTGACCTGCGTTTCGCCTGAAGGCGTTTTTGTCATTTCAATCTCCGCACCCTGGCCGATAGCATTCATGATCTGATTGTCTGTACCTGTGTTGAGTTCTGCCGAAGAAGCGGAGGCAGTAACTGGCGATAATGCGAGCATTGCCGCCAGGATTACTGAAATAATCCTTCTTTTCATGATTTTTTCCTCCTTTCTGCGGCAACCAGTAGTGCCGCCGAAGCTCCAGATATAATGGAAACCGTAAGCATGATGTTAAGCGGTGTGGAATCACCAGTTTGAACTGGAGAAGCAACGGAACCGCCGTCATGCACAACAGCGTCACCGCCTGCCTCTGCAGGCTCTTCCTGATTAACCGTGAATACCCAGCGTACATCCGCATCCCTTAAAGCGAATGCGTTGTCCAGGTTTTTCGGTACAGAAACCGTGAAATCCAGTGTACCTGTCTGTCCGGGGGCATATGTGCCAAGGCTTACTGCCCCGCCCATCTCTTCGGCTTTCAGGTTCCCGGAATATAATTCCTGCCCATTTATAGAAATGGTGAGCATCAGATTTTTCAGGAGATCATCCTGTTCTTCAGTTAGGCCAAGCTGCTCCGTGTTGAAGAATAATTCTGCATCGCGGTCAGTCGTATTGGAAAGTTCAACAGAATCTGTGAACACATCCCCAGGCATAGCCACGGAGAAATTCTGGAAGAAATCAGATGGTGCCGCGACAAGTTTGTGGGCGTCCCCGTTAAATTGAACGGAAAGCTTCACATTCTTAAGGCGTTCTGTTTCTTCCCCGTCTGATTCCGCAACTGCCAGCTGGATCTCTTCATTTCCCCATGGGGACATGGATTCGAAATCCGGCTTATAATT
>ERZ1643250.3469-NODE-3469-length-10784-cov-4.188741_pt1 | contig 10784 bp, 9 predicted proteins | sample MGYA00579262_ERZ1643250 | MGnify/ENA primary metagenome ERZ1643250 (study PRJEB29033, sample SAMEA4952265) | chicken gut metagenome | biome: Broiler Chicken; feature: Gastrointestinal Tract; material: Caecum | place: Ireland | collected 2018 | study: Broiler...
GGGTTACGCCCTTTTCGCGCCATTTGCACTCCGGAATATCTATGCCGTCGATTTTATAGCAGTTGCCCTTGTCGGTGAATATATGCAGTATGCCGCCCGTGCTGCTTTCAAACAGTCTGACGTGTACGTCGGTGCCCGTCAGTTTTTCCACGCTGTTTTTGTTGGACATGGAAACGTGTTTTGCCGCCATGCGTTTGAGCGTGCCCGCAGCCGTCACGCCGATGACGAAATCTTCCTGCGGTTTTTCGTCGCTCTTTGCCGCGATAACGACGTTTTCCGCCGACGAAAGCATGACCGACTTTCTGGCGGTCTTATACGCGCGCTTGATTTGCCCCAGTTCGTTTTTGATGATTTCCATCTGCAACGTCTTGCTGCCCAGCACTTCCGTGAGCCTTTTAATGAGTTCCTGCAACTCTTTGAGTTCCTGCAGAAGTTTGTCCACTTCGAGGCGGGTGAGCCTGGCGAGACGCAAATCCAGAATAGCCTGCGCCTGCGCCTCGGAAAGCGAAAACCGCTCGCGCAGGTTGTGCCGCGCTTCGGTGGTCGAAGAAGATTTTTTGATTATCCTGACGACTTCGTCGATATTTTTGACGGCTATCACCAGCCCTTCGAGGATATGCGCCCTTTCCTTGGCGTTTTGCAGGTCGAATTTGGTGCGGGCAATAATCACGCCGCGCTGATAATCGGTGTAATAGGCTATTATGTCGAGCAGCCCCATCAGCTGCGGTTTGCCGTCGGCGATAGCCACCATGTTTATGCCGTACGTCGTGCGCAAATCGGTGTATTTGAGCAGCGTCTGCAAAATTTTGTCGGCGTCGAAATCCTTTTTGATTTTGATTACGGCGCGCATGCCTTCTTTGTCGGACTCGTCGACAATTTCCGATATGCCCGACAGCAGTTCTTTTTTGTCTTCCCTGACTTCCAGAATCTTTTTGAGCAGCGCCGCTTTGTTGACCTGATAAGGCAGTTCCGTGATGACAATATTCTTTCTATCGTTTTGCGTTTCTATGTGTATTTTCGCCTGCAAAGTGATTTTGCCTTTGCCGGTGGCGTAAGCGTTTTCCAGCTCTTCGCCGGCGATGACGTATCCGCCCGTCGGGAAATCCGGCCCTTTGATGATTTTCATCATCTCCGACAGTTTGATGCGGCGGTTGTCGATATACGCCGTCACGCCGTCGATGACTTCGCAGATGTTGTGCGGCGGAATGTTGGTGGCAAGGCCGACCGCTATGCCCGAAGCGCCGTTCACCAGCAGATTGGGATATCTGCCCGGCAGCATTTCAGGCTCTTTAAGCCTGTCGTCATAGTTGCGCGCCCAGCGCACGGTGTTTTTGTCGATGTCTTTGAGCAGTTCCAGCGCCAGCGGAGTCATGCGGGCTTCGGTGTACCTCATGGCGGCGGCGCCGTCGCCGTCCACCGAACCGAAGTTGCCCTGCCCGTCAACCAGCGGCATGCGCATGTTGAAGTTCTGCGCCATGCGCACCATGGCGTCGTAAACCGAAGTGTCGCCGTGCGGATGGTATTTCGCCAGACAGTCGCCGACGACGGCCGCTGACTTTCTGTAAGGCTTGTCGGGCGTCAGCCCCATTTCATACATTGTGTACAGAATGCGCCGCTGCACAGGTTTAAGTCCGTCTTCCACGCGCGGAATAGCCCTGTCGAGAATTACGTATTCGGCATACGGCAGCATCGATTCGTGCATGATATCGGCCATCGGTTTCGTAACCAGCACGGTACCGTCGGGCAGTTTGATTTCGCCGGCGGCGTTTTCCATAGGGTTATTTATTTCTTCCATATTTTACGCTCCGTATTTGTCGAGTATCTTGTCGTCGTCTTTGTTGAAGTCGGCGTATTCCGTAAGATAAGAACGCCTGAGTTCTGCGCTGTCGCCCATGAGAATGGTGAGCATCCTTTCGGCGTCGGCGATATCTTCCAGCGTGACCCGCATGAGTTTTCGGCTCTTTGGGTTCATTGTAGTGTCCCAAAGTTGCTGCGGATTCATTTCGCCGAGGCCTTTGTACCGCTGCAACGCGGCGCCCCTGCCCACTTTTTCCATGCACTCCTGCAAAGCGTTGTCGTCATAGGCGTACATCACCGTGTCTTTTTTCGACACCTTGTACAGCGGCGGCATGCCGATGTATATGTGCCCGTCCATGATGAGTTCTTTCATATATCTGAAAAAGAAGGTCAGCAGAATGGCTCTTATATGGGCGCCGTCCTGGTCGGCGTCGGCGAGAATGATTATCTTGTCGTATTTGAGCGACGAAATGTCAAAGTCCTCGCCTATGCTGGTGCCCAGCGCCGCTATAATCGCCCTGTATTCGTCGTTGGCGAGCACCTGGTCAAGACGCTTGCGCTCGGCGTTGAGCGGTTTGCCTTTTAGCGGAAGAATGCCCTGAAACTTTCTGTCCCTCGCCTGTTTCGCGCTGCCGCCGGCCGAGTCGCCCTCGACGATAAACAGTTCGTTGCGCTTGTAATCCTTGCCCGTGCAACTCGACAGTTTTCCGACGAGTGTGGCGTTGTCTATGCTGTTTTTCTTGCGGGCTTCGTCCTTCGCCCTTCTCGACGCTTCCCTGACTTTGCGGGCGCAGATTGCCTTTTTGATTATGACATCGGCGACTTTGTCCTTGTCGTTTTTGAAAAACTCATCGAAACAATCGGTAATTATGCTTTCCACCGCCGGCTTGGCTTCGGGGTTGCCGAGTTTTGTTTTGGTCTGCCCTTCAAACTGCACGTTGGCCATTTTCACGCTGAGCACCAGCGTCAGTCCCTCGCGGAAATCGTCGCCCAAAAAGTTTTCTTCCTTTTCTTTCAGCTGGTTTGTGCGGCGCGCGTAATCGTTCAGGCATTTGGTGAAAGCCGTTTTAAGACCGGTCTCGTGCATACCTCCTTCAGGCGTAGGTATATTGTTGACGTAAGAACAGATATTTTCGTTGTAAGTTTCGCAGTACTGAAAACTGCATTGAAGTTGAAGCACGTCGTTTTTGCCCTCGAAATAAACGGGCTTGGCGAAAGCAAGCGGTTTGCTTTCGTTGAGATAGGCGACAAAATCGTTGAGGCCGCCTTCGTACAGAAAAGACGAAAAACCCTCTTCGTTTTCGCCCGCCTTTTCGTTGACGAACTCGAACTCTATGCCCTTGTTGAGAAAAGCCAGTTCTTTAAGGCGTTTGAGTATCGTTTCGCAGTTGAATTCCGCCTTGCCGAACACCCTTTTGTCGGGCAGAAAGGTTATTCTGCTGCCCGTCTTTTTCGTCCCCTCGTCCACAACCCGGAGATGCTCCACCGGCGCGCCGGAAATGATTTTGTTTTTCGCTTCGTCAAAATAACTTTCGAAACGCATGGCGTAAGTTTTGCCGTCTTTCTACACTTCGACGGTCGGCCACTCCCTGAGAGCGTTGACCACCGACGCGCCCACGCCGTGCAGACCGCCTGAAAAAGAATAGTTTTTATTGTTGAATTTGCCGCCGGCGTGAAGCTGGGTGAAAACCACTTCCACGCCGGAAACTTTAAGCTGCGGGTGAATGTCCACCGGAATGCCCCTTCCGTTATCCTCTACCGACGCGCTGCCGTCGGGATGAAGTTCCACCCTGACTTTGGTGGCGAAACCGTTTGCCGCCTCGTCCACGGCGTTGTCCACAATTTCCCAAAGAATGTGGTGCAGACCCCTCGTCCCCGTGGAGCCGATATACATGCCCGGGCGCAGCCGGACTGCGTCCAGCCCTTCCAGAACTTCTATCGAATTGGCGTTGTAATCATTTGTAACCTGCGTCATTATACTGAAAGTCCTCCGTTTTTTAATTATAACACAAACGGCATGATTTTGCAACGAACGTGTATAATAATTATACACTGTTTTAACCTGTTTTTTGCTTACGATTTATTTCGAAAGATTATTTTTGAATAATTATGCTTAAATTAAGTTATTTATACACACTCACCGGCCGACCCGGCGGCAAAAAAAAGCCGCGCGGGTTTTCCGCGCGGCTGATGCCGTTGCTTTTTGCCGCTTAAACGGAGGTCTGCTCCGAAGAAGCGGTAACTCTGTCGAGAAACGCCAGTACGTCGTCGTACACTTCGTCGCGGTTGACTTCGTTGAGCATTTCGTGGCGGCCGCCCTCATAAAGTTTGAGCGACAGATCCTTTACGCCGACGTCTTTGTAATAATTGTAGAGTTTCGTAACCCCTTTGCCGTTTTTGCCGACCTGGTCGTCGCTGCCGGAGTAGATGTAAACAGGCAGGTCTTTGTTGAGTTTCTGCGCGTACTCCTTGGTATAAAGGCTTTTGAGACCGATGAAAAACCATTTGTAAAAATTGGTTGAGCAGACATAACCGCACCGAGGGTCTTTTTTGTACTTTTCCGCCTCGGCGGCGTCAGACGTAAGCCAGCTGCCGTTGCCGTTCATCTTGTTCTGATATGAGCCGAAAGTCAGTTTGAAAATCAGTTTCGCCCTGACGAAATCGCCGTGGCGGCGGTACATCCATCCGGAAAGAAACCTGCCGAAAGACACATCGGCGCCTTTCATGAAGGAAGAACCGCTGAGGATGAAAGCCGACGCGTGCTTGTTGTAAGGCATATACGCCTGCGTGAGAAAAGAACCGTAACTGTGCCCCAGCACCACGATAGGCAAATCGCCGTGCTGAATTTTGATATATTCAGTCAGGCGCAGCTGGTCGCTGAGGTCATTTTCCCACATGTCGCCCTCGTCCCAGCCGAGATGCTCCATGTCTACATTTAGTCCGCAGCCCCTGTGGTCGGTTCCGTAGACATAATAACCGTTTTTATTGAGAAATTTGGCGAAATTATGGTATCTGCCCATATGTTCCGCCATGCCGTGCACCAACTGCACGACGCCTTTCGGACGAACTCGGATTTCGTCCCATATATACATTTTAACGACTTTGTCGTCGCCCACTCTGAAATCGACTATCTTCATTTATATAAACTCCGTAAAAGAGGAAAAACCCGTATATGTAACGCGCCGAAGCGCGGCAAGCAACAATTTCTACTATCTAATTATAGCAAAAAAACGCCATAAGTCAACAAGGTATTTTTATTTGCAAACAAAGATATACTTTTATTATGAAAACCATCGTATTTACGGGCGGCGGCACCGCCGGGCACGTCATGCCAAACATCGCCCTGATAGACATTCTGTCAAAAGAATACCGCTGCGTTTACATCGGCTCCGACGGCATGGAAAAGCGGCTTGCCCTGCCCGCCGTGGGCGAAGAAAACTATTTCGAGATAAACGCCGCCAAATTCCGCCGCAAACTCACGCCGCAAAACCTGGCACTTCCCTTCAAAGTGGCGCGCAGCATCAAGCAGTGCGTCGGAATCCTGAAAAAACTGTCGCCGTCGCTGGTGTTCGCGAAAGGCGGATACGTTTCTTTTCCCGTGGCTCGCGCGGCGTTCAGGCTGAAAATCCCCGTCATCATTCACGAAAGCGACGCCAGCATGGGGCTGGCCAACAGGCTGATTAAAAACAAATGTGCCGCCGTGCTGACGTCGTTCGACTCCGCCGCGGCAAAATGCGGAAAAAACGCCGCGCGCACGGGCAGCCCGATACGTCAAAGCATTTATTCCGCCAATAAAAAACTCGGGCTGCTGTCCACCGGTTTCGACGGCAAGCGAAAAATCGTGTGCGTCGTGGGCGGAAGCCTTGGCGCGGCGTCGCTGAACAAACTTCTGCTCGAAGCGCTGCCGCTGGTCACAACCGACTACGACGTGTTTCTGATAAGCGGCAAAGGCAAAAAACTGCCAGTCGCCGCCGAAGGTTTCGCTCAGACGGAATTCGCCGACAATATTTTCGACATTTTCGCCGCGGCCGACGTCGTAGTGGCAAGGAGCGGCGCCAACACGGTGTTCGAACTCGCCGCCATGAGAAAACCCATGGTGCTCATCCCCCTTTCGCGCGCGACACGGGGCGAGCAGAAACAAAACGCCGAATATTTTTTTGAAAAAGGCTGCTGTCTCACCGCCGACGAAGACGCCCTCACCCCCGAAACGCTCAAAGGCAAAATAGACCTGGCCATCGCCGGCGCCGACAAAATGAAAGACAGCCAGCGCCGCCTGAAACCGGACGGCACAAAAGCAATCGCGGAAAAAATAAGGCAGATTGCCGAAAGACAAAATTAAAGGCGGCTTTGCCGCCTTTTTTCATCAGAAAATTCCTTCCAGCCTGCCGCCGAAATACTCCGCCAGAAAGTCCTCGTCGCCGGCTGCCGCGCGGCAGCCGCCGCGCGCGGCAACATTGTAGACAAACAGTTTATTCGCGGAAGGCGGAGCAAACAGTTTTCTGGCTATGTCGGCAAGGTCGTAAGTGACGGTTTTTTGTTTTTTCATGGTCTTTTCTCCTTTACGCCTTGAGTTTAACAAAACAATATTGACAACTGTGTGTCAGCATTGATAAAATATTTTTATGCAAAACGATATTTTACTCGGCATGCTGTTTACGCTTGTATCAGAAAAAAAGTGTACGGCAAAGCGGCTGGCCGCCAAATACGAAATAAGCGTCCGCACGGTTTACCGATATCTCGACGTGCTCAATCAGGCGGGAGTGCCGCTGGTTTCTTTTCAGGGCGCAGGCGGCGGAGTGGCGGTCGCCGACAATTTCAGGCTGGACAGAACATATTTCACCAAGGCGGAATACGACAAAATCATTTCGGCGCTGGAAGCCTTCGATATATCCGCGGGCGGCGAAAGCGCGCTGATTGACAAATTCAAGGCGTTGTCGATGAGCGACTCCCCCGGGTATATCCTGCAAAGCGAAAATCTGTTTGTCGACACCCCGATGACCGGCGGCGCAAAAAACAAGATGGAAGCCTTCGGCGAAGCCATTTACGGCAACAAAGTCTGCCGGATTGTCTATCACTCCCGCAAAGGCGAAATAACCGACAGAAAAATTCTGCCCCACGCCTTTACTTTCAAGGACGGACAATGGTACGTTTACGCCTTTTGCCGCAGCCGAAACGATTTCAGGCTGTTCAAGGTGTCGAGAGTATACTCGGTGTTTGTCACCGACGAAACTTTCGAAAGACTGCCGCTTCCGCCGAAGCGGCAGAGCGAAGACGAATACTCGGCACTGCCGAGAGTGGAAATTTCGCTGGAAGTCAGCGAAAAATGCCGTCCCGACGTGGAAGAATGGCTGGGCATAGAAAACGTGCGCAGAAGCGGAAACGGCTTTTACGCCTCAGCCGTCCAGGTTTACGACAGGCAGTTGATTTCGCGGCTCATGAGTTTCGGCGACGGCGTTAAAGTGCTCGCCCCGCAGGAAGTCAGAGACGACGTGCGGCGCACGCTTAAAGCCGCCCTTTCCGTTTACGGCGAAAAAGAATAAAAAAGACGCGCAAAAAGCGCGCCTTTATTTTTTGCCGAAGGATTTTGTCAAAACGTCGGATTTATATCCGTACACGGCGTCCTGACGGCGTTTCATGTCGGCCGCCGCCTCGTCAATAAGCGTTTTTATGAGCGACGCCATGTCAAACTCGTCCCGCCAGAGATAATACGCCAGCGACCCGGGTATGGTGTTGATTTCGTTGACAAAAAAACCGTCGTCCGTCGCAAGAAAATCCACCCTGACAACCCCTTTGCAGTCAAGGGCGGAATATATCTTTCTGACGGCGTCCGCCATGTCGCCGTACATCGGGCACTCGAACGGAAATCTCCGCTTGCTTTCCGCCATGCCCTTGCGCCCTGCCGAATATTTGTCTTCAAAAGAAAGATATTCGTGCCATGTCAGCGGATTTTCCGCTTTGCTGACCAGGATTTCACCGCCCTTTTTGACGGCGGCGATGTTTACGTCGGAAAAGTTTTTCAGCGCCTGCTCCACAATGGCTCTTTCGTCAAACTCAAAAGCCGTATCGAGAGCGCGCATAAGTTCGCCGTCGTTGCCGCACACGGAAATGCCGATGCTGGACCCCAGATTGCATGGTTTGACAATCGCCGGATATCCCAAAGCCTCGCTTATTTCGTCTATGACGCCCACTTTGTTCGATTGGTATTTTCTTTTGTCTGTCCACGCGCTTTTGGTCACGGGCAGCCCCAGCCCTTTGACAAACTCCTTAAAAACTATTTTGTCCATGCCCACGGCGGAAGCGGTAACTCCGCATGAAGTATAGGGCACGCCGCACAGTTCCAAAAGCCCCTGCGCCCTGCCGTCTTCGCCGTTTACGCCGTGAAAGCACAACAGCGCGGCGTCGACGTCGAAAATTTTTTTAAGTTTTCCGCCCTTTTTAAGCCAGAGCGTTTTATACGGCGGCACAAAGGCGACTTCGGGCAGACGTTTTATTTTTTCTTTGTCGGCGAAATCCGACGGACTCGGCACATTTTTCGCCAGCAGCCATTTTCCTTCTCTCGAAACATACACTTCGGCAAAGTTTTTCATGTTCGCCGCCGCCTGCTTTGCCGTTATCACGGAAATGTCGTGCTCGCAGCTCTTTCCGCCGTACATAATCACCACATTCATAAAACACCCCTAAATGATATTGTCGGGCAGGTCGTTGGAAAACAGGACGACATCGCCCGCCGACGCCATTCCGCCCATTTTTGCGACGGCGGCGGCGGTGCTGTCGCACAGAAAAATTCTGTCGCCGCCGAACCCCTCCTGAACAAGCCCCTTTTTCATAAAAGGAGCGTTTACGCCCACCAGAAAAGCGTAGTCGCAGCTGTCCGCCATGAGCCGCCCCACGGTTACGTTGAGCGCCGCCGACTGCTTTCCGCCCTCCACTATACCCGACGCTATTACGAATTTTTTGCCGCCGAAAGTTTTCAGAACCTTCATGCTTTCGCGCACTCCGTTGACGTTGGCGTTGTAACTGTCGTCCAGAATACTCAGTCCGTTCACGGCTTTAATCAGCTGCAGTCTGTGCGGCGTGTATTCCGTTTTTTCCGCCGCCGCGGCGACGTCGTCCGCGTTTAAGCCGATATAAAGCCCTACGGCGGCGCACAGGCATATGTTGGACACATTGTGCGCCCCCAAAAGTTTCGTCTTACAGGCGAAATCTCCGTTTTTGCCTTTCAGAATAAACCGGCAGCCTTCGCTGCCGCACCCGGTGATTTTATATGAAAAATCACGGGCGGTTTCGCCGCACACGAATATTTTTCTGCCGTATGACGGCGGCGACGCGAGATACGGACAGTCGCCGTTGACAAACACGGCGGCGTCTTCCTTAGCGAACCTGACCGCCTCGAATTTCGTCTTTATTATATTCGGTATGCTGCCGAATGTTTCCAGATGCTGCGGCGCTATACCCGTAATAACGACTATATCGGGGCGGACTATACGGCAAAGTTCTTCTATATCTCCCTCTTTTCTCGCGCCCATTTCGCAGATAAAATAATCTTTACCCGCAAAATCGCTCCGGTTGACGCACAGAGCGATTCCCATGGGCGTGTTGTAACTCGAAGGCGTTTTTACCACGGCGTATTTTTCCGACAGCATGTCGTACAAAATATTTTTTACGCTTGTCTTGCCGTAACTCCCCGTCACGGCGATGACTTTGAGATTTTCCGCCGAGGCGAGTTTGTTTTTCGCCCTCGTGATATACTTGGCCCGCACGCATATTTCCACCGGCTCGTTTACCGGCACGGATAAAACCGCGGCAAACGGCAGAAAGAGAAACGCCGCCGGATTGAACACAAAAGCGGCAAGCAGCAAAAATATCCACTGCGTAACCAGCAGACGGCACATCCTGGCGGTAAACCTCAGAGGCGTTTTTTTCTTTTCGGTAACACACGAAAGCGCCAGCAGAACCATCAGAACAACGTGAACATAAATCCACGCCGACGGCAAAAGAAAAAAAGCGGCCGCGCTTACGGCGAAAAACGCCGCCGAAAGCAAAAAATACATGGTTTTGAAATATACCCAAAACCCTTTTCCGATTTTATAGCCGTTCAGTTGCAGAAAACAGTCGGCCTTGAAAGCGCAGACCGAATACACAAGTGACAGAATTATGTTTTCAAAAATCATAAAACCCCGAAAAAACTCCTGACAGTTTTATCGAAAAGGTAAAAATCGTCCAGATAAGAAAAATGACCCGCATCTTTAACGATGACAAGTCCGCTGCCGTGAATAAGTTTATTGTATTTTTTCGCCATATAAAGCGGCGTGGAGTCGTCTTTTTTGCCCCACACAAGCAAGGTTTCCGCTTTGATTTTCCGGGCTTCCTTTTCCAGAAAATCGTTGACCACCCTGACGAAAACGCCGCGCATGACGCCGTCCGCCGCGCGGTAATCGTCGCTTCCCCATTCCGCCAACGCCGAAGCGTCGGCCCTGCCGGCGGCCACCTTTCTTTTAAGCCGCCTGTAACGGGCGACGGCAAGCCTCTTTGCCGGGCTGAATTTCGGTCTGATGCCGGCGGCGTCGCACAGCACGAGTTTTCCGACAAATTCCGGATACTCCGCCGCGAGCAGCACGGCGATTCTCCCGCCGAAACTGTGCCCTATTATGTGCGCTTCCCGCGCGCCGACGCGGGCGGCGAATTCCATAACCATGTCGGCGTACCAATAGGTATCGGCGCCGGCGGACGGCGCCGCGCTGTCGCCGAACCCCCAAAGGTCCGGACAATAAACGTGAAAATAGTTTTTCAGACTGTTAAAAACAGGGGTGAAACTCTTGTTGTTTCCACCCCATCCGTGAAGCAGCAAAAGGTTTTTGCCGCTGCCTTCTTCTCTGTAAAACGTGTCAAATCCGCCGACCTTGATGATTTTCTCCATCGCTCTCCTCTGTCAGCCACATTATTTCGGCGTCCTCGCCGTGATAATATCCTTTGCGAATCCCAACCGA
>ERZ1643250.3470-NODE-3470-length-10781-cov-6.613556_pt1 | contig 10781 bp, 10 predicted proteins | sample MGYA00579262_ERZ1643250 | MGnify/ENA primary metagenome ERZ1643250 (study PRJEB29033, sample SAMEA4952265) | chicken gut metagenome | biome: Broiler Chicken; feature: Gastrointestinal Tract; material: Caecum | place: Ireland | collected 2018 | study: Broiler...
ACAAAATCCGGCGTGTGGGTACATGTAAAAGCAGCAGGGCTGATTGGATATATTCATGAAAATTATGTGGCTTATGACAGCGGAACCGGCGGGACATTCTGGAATCCCACAGGAACAGCTGTCTGTACAGGAAATGAAGTAAATGTCCGTGCAACACCGGGAGGAACCGTGATTGGGACTTTGAATCAAGGTAATCGATTCGAAGTAGATGATACAAAATCCGGAGAGTGGGTACACATAAAAGTAGCCGGAATTGGTATTGGATATATCCATCAGAGTTATGTGGCATATGATGCTCCTGCAGTTGGAGAATCCTGGTCAAGGATCGGAACAGCTGTCTGTACAGGAAATGAAGTAAATGTCCGCGCAACACCGGGAGGCACTGTGATCGGATGTTTAAACCAGGGAAATCGATTTGAAGTAGATGGAGCCAAAAGTGATGTCTGGGTACATATTAAAGTGGCAGGAATCGGCATCGGATATATTCATCAGGATTATGTGGCGTATGATGATTCAGGTATTTATCATACGAGAGTGGCTCAGGCTGAGTTAAACGAGTATTTTCATACAGGACTCTCTGTGGATGGAATTTGGGGTGACAAAAGTAAAATAGCATATATAAAAGCTATCCAGACTTCTTTGAATAGCGTTTATAATGCAGGACTCACGGTAGATGGGGAGTGGGGGCCGGCAACAAAGGCGGCTTGTAAAGCACATGTATTAGTACAGGGAACAAATAATCTATTTGTGCGAGTTCTTCAAATTGGATTATATGCCAATACAATTTCACTGGAAAATGGAATTGACGGCATATTCGGAGTGGCGACATCAGAGGCAGTTATTCTTTTCCAGACGAATCATAGTCTGGAAGCAGACGGTGCAGCAGGTCCGGATACATTCTATGCACTGGCAATGTCCGGATATTCGGGAGCGGATGTATGGAACGGAACAGGTACTGGTTTTTGCACAGGGAATGGCGTATATGTGCGATTATCTCCGGGAGGTATTATTATTGGAACCCTTAACGCTGGTAATATGTTTGAGGTAGATGGCACTCGTTTTGGCGCATGGGTTCATGTTAAGGTTAATAACATAGGAATCGGATATGTACATCAGGATTATGTAGGGTTTAACGCTTAAAATTTTAGCTTTCAAGCATTAAAAAATCAATAGTAAAGGGACAGTTTACAGGTCGCAAAAAGACTTGCAGACTGTCCTTTTTGTAATTTAAGAAAATAAAAACAGAAAACAATTGACAAGGATAGTTGTCAATGGTATAGTGGTTATGACAAGAAAAGTTGTCATTTCGACAAAGATATAGGTCAAAAACAAAAGAAAGGACTGTAGAGAAAATGAGCTCAGCAGGTAAGGTGCAAATTTTTTAGGGGGGGGGTAAAAGGCTGTATGCCATTAGAAAACAGATTAAAAGAATACAGAGCAAAACTGAATATAAACCAATCTGAACTGGGGAAGCGGGCCGGCGTTTCGCGCCAGACAATCAGCCTGATTGAACGGGGAGACTATTCCCCGTCTGTGGTACTTGCCCTGAAGCTGGCAAAGATATTTGAAAGCAGAGTGGAAGATATTTTTACATATATTGAGGAGGGAGAGAATGAAAAATAAGGGTTCTTATATCAAACTGGCAATTAAAACAGCAGTAGGGGCTGTGCTGGGAGGAATATTGGGACTGGTGGTTCTGGGAACCAAAGTGGCTCATATGGGAAAAGAGATGAAAGGACTGGAGTCTTGGATAGGCGCTCAGGCTCACTGGATTTTTCTCCTGCTGTTCCTTATTGAGCTGGCTGCCGTTGTCTGGAGTTACAATAAAGTAAAGGCCTTAAGAAAACAACATCAGTCAGAAGAGGACGATGAGCAGATTGAGAAGATAGAATATGGAATCGAATACTATAATACCCTGTTTACAGTATTTGCCATGGTATCTTTCATACTGGCTATGATATTCTATGGAGTGTTCGCCGGTGTTCCGAAAGGAGAGATCCCCCGGGGATTCTGGATGGCTACCATTATGTTCATCCTGATCTGCGTAGTCTACGCTGTAGCACACATAAAAATGGTAAGACTGATTCAGTCCATCTATCCGGAGAAGATGGGAGATCCTTCGGATCTGAACTTCGATGAAGTCTGGCTGCAGAGCTGTGACGAGGCGGAAAGGGAAGTTATTTACCAAAGCGCTTATAAAACTTACAGGGGAAGCCAGTGGGTACTGGCAGTTCTCATGGTAGTTGCCCTTATGGGGGAAATTACCTGGCAGACAGGAGTTCTGGCCATTGTGCTGATTGGAATTCTATGGGGAACCATGGGAATTATGTACTGTTACTATTCATTAAAACTGCAGAAAGGAAAAATAAGTAAGGAGTAATCAATGAAACTGGAAGTCAGAGATATTAAAAAATCATTCGGTGAGAAAGAAGTTCTTCACGGCATCTCTTTTTCCGTCAGCAGCGGAACGGCGCTGGGACTTTTAGGAAGAAACGGAGCGGGCAAGACAACTACCATCCGGATTCTGATGAATGTGTTCCAGGCCAATAGCGGCAGTATTACCGTAGACGGGAAGAAGTTCCGACAGGGGGAATATCAGATTGGGTATCTGCCGGAAGAGAGAGGAATGTATCCTAAAAAGAAAGTAGGAGAGCAGCTTATTTATATGGGGATGCTGCGCGGTCTGTCTAAATCACAGGCCAGAAAGAATACGAAGAAATGGCTGAAGAGGCTGGAAGTGGCAGAGTACGAAAACAAACAGTTAGATACCCTGTCAAAAGGGAATCAGCAGAAAATTCAGCTTGCACAGACTCTGGTATGTGATCCGGAAATTGTGATCCTGGACGAGCCTTTTTCAGGGCTGGATCCGGTTAATTCCCAGATATTAAAAGATGTTATTCAGGAGGTAATCAGCCAGGGAAAACTGGTGATTTTCTCCAGTCACCAGATGAGTTATGTGGAAGAATTCTGTGAGAATATTGTTATCCTGAAATCAGGAGAAGTGGTATTAGACGGAAACCTGAAAGAAATCAAACGGGAATTCGGCAAAAACCGTCTGATGGTGCAGGCATTATCCCTTACGCCTCAGGAACTGGCGTTTTTGATGGGGGATGCGTTCAGCGATATTCTGACTGTGGAAAGAGTACAGAAGGATCGCCTGATTATCAGAGAAAACCGGGAGGGAGCGAAAGCGGAAATACTGAAGAGACTGCTGGAATATGAAGTGGATTTGGAGTATTTCGGTTTGTTTGAACCTTCCCTGAACGACATATTTGTGGAAAAGGCAGGTGACGGGCAATGAAACAGTTTCTTACCGTACTTCAGTTTGAACTGAACAATTACTTTAAAAATAAAAGCTTCGTTCTCACCACAGTGATTTTTGCAGTGATTCTTGCGGCTGCAGTGGCTGTTCCGCCCCTGATTCCGGGGCTTCTGGATAAAGGAGAACAAACAGAAAGCCAAAAGGAAGCAGGAGCGGAAGAGGATACGGTATCCATTTACCAGGAGGCGGAAATCTTCCAGAGCCCTCAGCAGGCAGAGCAGCTTTTAGGATACCCCTGTATTTTCGAGGAAGCAGAAGATACTCTGAAAGAAGACGTAAAATCCGGAAAGGTGAAGGCAGGCTTTCTCCTTAAGAAGGACGGACATTACACGTATGTGGTTTTAAATAATTCCATGTATGACAGCCTGCAGACCAGGTTTGAAGAGGCGCTGAAAATGCAGATGGAAAATCTCTACCTGGAAGGGAAAGGAATGTCGGAAACAGAAATTACAGAGTTCCAGAGCATTCTTCCCACGGGAGATACTCAGATTCTGGGAAAAGACAGCGCAGGCAATTATGCCTATACCTATGTACTGATTTTCGCTATGTATCTGCTGATCCTGTTCTATGGACAGATGATCGCCACAGCAATTACCACAGAGAAGAGCAACCGGACCATTGAGATTCTGGTAACCAGCGTAAATTCCAATAACCTGATTTTCGGAAAAGTGGTGGCCGGAGCCTTAGCCGGCATGATACAGATGGGAATCTTCATTGGAGTCACCTTCGGCGCCTACGCTGTTTTCCGGGACGCATGGGGAGGAATTCTGGATTTCCTTCTTTACATTCCGGCTCCGGTACTGGGTGCGTATATCGTGTTTGGCATGTTGGGCTATCTGCTGTATGCCATGGCTTTCGGCATGCTGGGAGCTCTGGTTTCCAAGACCGAAGACATCAGCAAGAGCTCTTCCACGCTGATCTTCCTCTATGTGGTTTCCTTCCTGGTTGCCGTATATGCCCTCAATGACGCTGATGGAATCCTCGCAAAAATTACATCCTATATCCCATTCTTATCTCACAACGCCATGTTTATCCGTATTGCCATGGGCAGCGTACAGTGGTGGGAGATCGGAATATCCGCAGCCCTGCTGGCAGTATCCTGTGTGGTGGCAGGAATTCTGGCAGCGAAAATATTCCGTATGGGAACTCTGATGTACGGAAATCCCATTAAATTGGGAAAGGCCATAAAAATGGCAGGAAGAAAAGCTTCCTGAACCGTATAAAATATCATGCCCCCGGACACTCTAAAAAGAAAAAGCAGGAGGCAGGACAATGCTGGGAATATTGACCGCTTTATTATCAGGAGCTTTAATGAGTGTCCAGGGAGTTTTTAACACAGAAGTTACAAAGCAGACAAGCCTCTGGGTGTCTACCGGATGGGTACAATTGTCTGCTTTTCTTGTCTGTATTGTGGCCTGGTTCTGTACGGGCAGACAGGAAATCGGGGCTTTGTGGCAGGTGGATCAGAAATATACTCTTCTGGGAGGAGTAATCGGCGCTTTTATTACCATTACCGTGATTCAGAGCATGGGGAGTCTGGGGCCGGCCAGAGCCGCCATGCTGATTGTAATTGCACAGCTTGCAGTGGCCTATGTCATCGAACTTCTGGGAATGTTCGGTGTGGAAAAGCAGCCTTTTGAGTGGAGAAAGCTGATGGGGATGGCCATTGCCATTGTGGGAATTGTAATTTTTAAGTGGGATAAATAATTTGTAATTGTTTTGATTACCTATTGTAATATTTTTAGGAATTCGTTAAAATAAGACAAGGTTATGTATGGCTGCCGGGAACTTTACAGGACAACTGTAAAGGAGAACGCATATGAAATTAAAAAAGAAACTTCTTTTGCTTCTGTTAGGGTATGTTCTTTTTGTAGAGGGCTGCAGCGATACAGAAGCAGAAATTTTTACAGAGGAAGAAATTTCAGCAGAACAGCCGGAGGAACTGGCACAGGAAGTTTCTCCCGTCCCCGACCAGACGCCTGCGGTAACCCCTGTTCAGACCATTTACGTGGATGTGGGCGGAGCAGTGAATAAGCCTGGAGTATACCAACTGAAATCTGGTGCGAGAATTTATGAAGCCATTGAAAAAGCCGGGGGATTTACCCCGGAGGCAGAGCCGGAGAGTATTAATCAGGCTCAAATGGCACAGGACGGAGAACAGATTCTGGTGCTGACCAAAGAAGAGTTTCAGGCTCAGGGGGTGCCTCAAACCCAGGCAGCCGGACAGAGTCCGGCGCAGGGGCAGGAGGGAAAGGTGAATATTAATACTGCAGATGAGACGCAGCTTCAGACACTGAGCGGAATCGGACAGTCCAGAGCCCAAGCGATTATCGAATACCGGGAGAAAAACGGAGGTTTTTCTTCTGTGGAAGAAATTATGAATGTAGACGGCATTAAAGAAGGCATTTTTGAAAAGATAAAGGATGAGATTGTAGTAGGATAAGGAGAGTATCATGAGCAGAAAAGTATTAGTGGTAGATGATGAAAAACTCATTGTTAAGGGAATCCGTTTCAGCCTGGAACAGGATGGAATGGAAGTTGACTGCGCTTATGACGGGGAAGAAGCAGTGGAAAAGGCAAAAGAAAAGAAATACGACATTATTTTGCTGGATTTAATGCTTCCCAAGCTGGATGGCCTGCAGGTATGCCAGCAGATTCGGGAATTCTCAAACGTTCCTATCGTAATGCTGACAGCCAAAGGCGAGGATATGGACAAGATCCTGGGACTGGAGTACGGCGCGGACGACTATATTACCAAGCCCTTTAACATTCTGGAAGTAAAGGCCAGAATTAAAGCCATTATCCGCCGTGCAGGTTCTGATCATGAAGAAAAAGAAAAGGCGAAAACCGTGGAAGTGGGAGATCTCCGTATGGACTGTGAAGGCAGACGGGTATTTATTGCCGGAAAAGAGATTAATCTTACTGCCAAGGAATTTGATGTGCTGGAGCTTCTGGTGTTTAATCCCAATAAAGTTTACAGCCGGGAGAACCTGCTGAATATTGTATGGGGATATGAATACCCCGGCGATGTCCGGACAGTGGACGTACATATTCGGAGACTGAGAGAAAAGATTGAGACAAACCCCAGCGAGCCCAAGTACGTTCATACCAAGTGGGGCGTAGGATACTATTTCCAGAGTTAAGAGAGGGACGGCATGAAGGTAAAGTCAAACTTTTTTAAAAGTCTGCGCTTCCGGATTATGATTCTTCTTGTGATTCTGGGAATTGTGCCAAGTGTGATTGTTGCCGGCAGTGTGGTTAGAGGGTACAGCGACCGGGCCATGGAACTGCGTACCAGCAATGTGAAAAGCCAGTGCAATGTTTTAAATGATGTTTTCATACAGGAAGATTATCTGAATCATCCGGATTCTGAGGCCGCCAACAGTCAGCTTGAACTGTTGGCGAATGTTTATAATGGAAGAATTATGCTTATTGATCAGGATTTCCGGGTCATTAAAGACACCTATGGGATCGATGAGGGAAAAACCATTCTGTCTGCGGATGTGATTCGGTGTTTCCAGGGAGAAGAAAGCAGCAGATACAATCAGAGAAGCCAGTTTCTGAAGATTGCCATACCCATCGGCAATGAAGAGAATCCAGGCGTTATGCTGATTACGGCGTCTACCACGGAAATTGAGACGACCATTTCTCTGTTAGAGCAAAGGGCGTTTATTTTCCTGGGAATTATCATTGCTCTTGTAATTGTTCTCAGTTATGTGCTTTCCAGTTTCCTGGTGAAGCCTTTCTCAAAGGTGACAAAATCCATAGAAGATCTTACGGACGGATTCCAGAGCGGAACGATTTCCGTACTGGATTACACGGAGACGGAACTGATTACGGATGCATTTAATAAAGTGTTAAGCAGAATGAAGGTGCTGGACGAATCCCGTCAGGAGTTCGTATCCAATGTCTCCCATGAGCTGAAGACCCCGCTGACTTCCATGAAAGTGCTGGCGGATTCCCTTGTGGGACAGCAGGGAGTGCCGGAAGAACTGTATCAGGAATTTATGCAGGACATTACTGCGGAGATTGACAGGGAAAATAAAATTATTACCGATTTGCTTTCCCTGGTGAAAATGGATAAGAAAGCGGCCGATTTAAATATCAGTAAGCAGAACATCAATAATTTGCTGGAAGACATTCTGAAAAGGCTGCGTCCTATTGCGGATAAAAGGAATATTGACCTGATTTTAGACAGTTTCCGTCCGGTGGAAGCAGATGTGGACGAGGTGAAGTTTACCCTTGCAGTTTCTAACCTGGTGGAAAATGGAATAAAATACAACGTGGACGACGGATGGGTAAGAGTTTCTCTGGATGCGGATCACAAATATTTCTATGTGACTGTGGCCGATTCCGGAATGGGAATCCCGGAAGATTCGGTGGAGAGAATTTTCGAGAGATTTTACCGTGTGGATAAATCCCACTCCAAGGAAATCGGAGGAACCGGTCTGGGACTGGCGATTACCAAAAGCGCCATTGCCATGCATCACGGCGCCATTAAAGTATACAGCAAAGAAGGAGAGGGAACCACATTTTCCATTCGGATCCCCTTATCCTATATTCTCCAGGAGGTGCCGAAATGAGAAGAATAATGTATTCGATTCTGTTACTGGCCCTTATAACCTGTATGATGGCAGGCTGCTCGGTAAAAGTAAAGGATGAAGAGCAGGAAGTCTCCGATTATCAGATTTATTATCTGAACAGCAGTCAGGATCAGTTGAAAGGAGAGTATTATACGCCTAAGGAAACCTCCACGGAGGGGATTGTGACAGAACTAATGCAGCAGATCACCAATCAGGAAAACTCGGAGGAGAGAGTCCGGCTTCTGCCGGAAGGAGTAAAAATGAACTCTCAGACTCTGTCGAAAGATATGACCACATTAACCATCGACTTTAACAAAGCCTACAGTCAGATGGAGACACAGAGGGAGGTTCTGGTGCGGGCCGGCATTGTGAAAACTCTTCTGAGCGTATCTCAGGTGACCGGCATTCAGTTTACCATAGAGGGAACGCCCCTGAAGAATTCCCGGGGAGAAGATGTGGGACTGATGGACGGAGATACCTTTGTGGAACAGGGACAGGATTTAAATTCCTACCAGTATGTTTCACTTACCCTGTATTTTACCAACCGGGAGGGAGACACCCTGATTCCGGAAAAGAGAAATGTATATTATAACAGCTATCTTCCACTGGAAAAGGTGGTGATGGAGCAGCTTCTGGAAGGCCCGAGAGAAGAGGGGAATTATGAAACTCTTCCGGAGGATTTGAATCTGTTAAACGTGGTCACCTCCAATGATACCTGTTACGTGAATTTCGATCAGTCTTTTGTGGAAGAAGCGCTGGCTGTCCAGGAACAGATTCCTGTGTATTCCATTGTGAATTCCCTGGTGGACGTATGTCAGGTGAAACAGGTGCAGTTTCTGGTAAACGGTGAGAAGGACGTGGTCTTCCGGGAAAGCATGGATCTGAAACAGCCCTATGAGAAAAATACAGAGTTGGTGGATCAGGTGAAGATGGAAGAGATCCAGGAGGAAGAAGAGGAGAGCGTGCAGATGGAACAGGAGGAAAAGCCTCAGAAAGTGGAAGCTACCCCTGCCGTCACACAGAAGCCGTCTGCTGCGCCCCAGTCTGGGAAAAAGGAAAATGAGAGTTCAGCAGGAACTGCAGAAGCAGAGAAGAAAGCGGCAGAAGCTGCAGAGGAAGCCGCAGAAAAGAAGAATAGATAGAAGAGGAAAGGACGCTGATTTCAAAAGGGAACAGCGTCCTTTTATTAAGGAGTTCAATTATTGGAAAATATCTAATATGGCGGCGGTGAAGAATTTTGCCCGTTCCACCAGGGAATCTTCCCAGATGTATTCTTTGGTGGTGTGGTTCCACTCACCGATGGTTCCGCAGGCGCAGACTGTGGGAACGCCTGCCATAGCAGTTGCCGCGGCGTCAGAGCTGCCGCCGCTGTAAATACTCTCAGGAACGGGAAGTCCGGCGTTTTCGGCAGTTTTCTGGAGAAAACGAAAGAGTTTTAGTCCCTCAGGTGTTGTTTCAAATACGGGCATACTGTCAATATATTCCCAGTGGGTAGTGGTTCCTTCCACGTAGGTCTTCTTTAGAATGGCCTCCAGTTTTTCTTTGGTGTCAGCCAGCTCCTGATTGGAGGTGAACCTCATATCCACAATGATTTCGCAGTGAGCCGGAACAGAATTGAAAATGGTTCCGCCCTGGATGGTTCCCACATTAAGGGTAGTGCCTCTGTTCATATTGGTAAGATTTTTTATTTCCAGGATTTTGTAAGCCATTTCCACGATGGCGTTTCGCCCTTTTTCAAAATCTTTTCCTGCGTGGGCGTCGATTCCTTCTACCTGGATCTTACAGCGAACTCCGCCTTTTCTGCCGATACAGAGTTCTTTTTCGGGAAACCCGGTTTCCATGTGAAAGGCACATTCACAGCCGAGAGCTTCTCTGCGGAAAATTTCCCCGCCGTTGCTTCCCTTATGATTCACTTCCTCATCGCCGGACCAGATCATCTTAAGGGGGCGCTTGTCCCAGCCGATTTGCTTCAGCGCTCTGGCGCAGTAAATGGCGATGACGATACCACCCTTCATATCCAGAACTCCGGAGCCGTACAGTTTTCCCTTTTCTCTTTTCCAGGGATTTTCTTTGTCAGTGATCTGGCGGTAAAGAGCTGTGTCATAGTGACCGGAGAAAAGAATCGGTTTTCCTTCTCTTTCTTCTCCGTATATAGCGGAGATGGTTCCCCCGTTTTCATTTCCCACAGGGATATATCTGCAGGAAAAGCCTTCTTTTTCAAGGAAATCAAGAAACATTTCCGAAAAGCTTATCACATCTTCTGGCTCCCGTCCGCAGCTTGGAGTCTGCACAAAGGTTTTCAGCGTAGTTATCATATTTTCTTTCTGGCTTTCCAGCCAGTGAAAAGCGTCCGCGTATTTTTCATACATGTTTCATTTCCTCCTTAATAATTCATAACGGTGGCAATCATACTCAGTACGATACCAACTGCCAGCCAGATACAGAATAGTTTCCACATGAACTTCATCCATTTGTCATAGGGAACTCCGGTGACTCCCAGAAAGCCCATCAGCGCGGAAGCGTGGGGCAGGATGTAGTTGCAGAGACCGTCCCCCAGTTTGAAACAGTAAACGGCATTCTGGCGGGAGATGCCGATAACGTCGGACATGGGGGCCATGATTGGCATAACCACTGCAGCCTGGCCATTTCCGGAAGGAATGAAGAAATTAATAACGATGTTGACTAAGAACATAGCAGGCGCTTTTAGAATCAGCGGCATATAGTTCAGTAAATTGGAGAGATTCATAACAACTGTATCAATAATGCCGGCGGAGGCCAATACCAGGGATACGGCTGCGCCCAGGCCCACCACCAGGGCTGCGCCTGTGGAGGCATTGGCTCCTTTAATAAATAATTTACAGATTTTGCTGGGACCG
>ERZ1643250.3471-NODE-3471-length-10781-cov-3.372926_pt1 | contig 10781 bp, 7 predicted proteins | sample MGYA00579262_ERZ1643250 | MGnify/ENA primary metagenome ERZ1643250 (study PRJEB29033, sample SAMEA4952265) | chicken gut metagenome | biome: Broiler Chicken; feature: Gastrointestinal Tract; material: Caecum | place: Ireland | collected 2018 | study: Broiler...
CCCTGCAGATGGAGCAGGTTCCCCTGGAGGGAAAAAAGGTGGTGCTCCTGGGCGCCGGCGGCGCCGCCAAGGCCATCGCCGTGGAGTGTGCCCTAGCCGGAGCCGCTTCTGTTACCATCTTTAACCGCAGCGCCGCCCACGGCGAAGAGCTGGCCCAAACAGTCCGGGAGCATACCGACGCCCAGGCTTTCTATCAGCCCTGGGAAGCCGGACAGGCCATTCCGGAAGGAACTGATATTCTGATTAACGCCACCCCCATCGGTTTCCACCCGGATGCCTCCAAGAAACCGGATATTGACTATGACACCGTCACGGCCTCCATGACCGTATCCGATGTGGTGTTCAACCCGGACGTCACCGAATTTCTCAAAGCCGCGGCCGCCAGAGGCGCCAAAACCATCAGCGGCCTGGGAATGCTGGTATGCCAGGGCGCGCTGAACTTCACCATCTGGACCGGAAAAGAAGCGCCCTATGACGTGATGTATGAGGCCCTCAAAAAAGAATTTGCCTGACCGCCGTCATGCGGTCCCGCAAAATGTTTCGGTAGAAAAGAAAAAGAAAAATACGCCTCTTTCCGGCTTCCCGGGGAACATCCGCTGGCTGTGAGCCGGATGTCCGGCGAAGATACCGGAAGGATGGCGTATTTTTTATAAACTTCTGAATGCTTATGACCAGTAGCGAACTACCTTGATCGGCGTCTGGTAATTATAGGCCGAGATCTTGATGCCGCCCTGGGGATAGGGCTGTGAATTGCTGGCGTGAACGATCTGGCCATTGCCGATGTAAATGCCCACATGGCTGGCGTAGTTGGAAGAACCGTAGAATACCAGGTCGCCGGGCAGCATACTGCTGGTGCTCACCGTCACGGCTTTCTTGTAGCCGGCTTTTATCAGTGCGCTGCTGGGTCCCTTCATCTGATCATTGGCCACCCGCAGCAGCTTGATCCCATAGTTGGCAAATACGGTATACACAAATCCGGAGCAGTCCGCTCCGTTGGTCAGGCTGGTGCCGCCGTACACATAGGGATTTCCCACGTATTTGATGGCGAACTTGGCCAGCTTGGAACCGGTGGTATTTCCAGACACGTTGATGGTTTTTTCCGCCGTCACCACGCCATTTTTGTTGATGGTGTACTCCTTGTTGCTCACCGCCAGCGTCAGGTTAGCCGCCATAATGCCGGTGGGGTAGAAATAATACTTCTTGTCTCCAATCACCTGCAGACCGGTGCAAGCCGCTCCGTCAGAGCCGAAATAGTATTTATTTCCGCTGACCGTCTGCCAGCCCTTCAGCATATTTCCCTTGGAGTCGTAGCAGTACTTCTTGCCCCCGATGGTCTGGATGCCGGCCTGCAGGGTCAAATTCATCCGGGCTCCGTTCGAGCCCACATAGTACTGGCCCACCCACTTATTCACGGCCATCTTGCCGTTGGCCTCAAAATAGTAATACTTCTTATTGATCTTTACCCACTTGTTCTTGGCTGCCGCGCCGTCTTTTTCAAAATAGTAGGTGGCGCCGCCGATCTTCTTCTTGGTTTTCTTCACCATGCGGCCGTTGGACGTATTAAAATAATACAGCTTGCCGCCGATGGTTTTCAGCCCTTTGTAAAGCTTTGCGTCCTTACCGGCGTAATACTTGTAGGATCCCTTGGTGAACCACTTGTTGACCTTCAGGGCATTGTTCTTGGTGCTGGCATAGTACTGGTCATTCCCATACTTGATCCAGCCTGTCATCAGCGCGCCCTTCTTGGTCCGGCTGAAATAATAATATTTGCTGCCAATCTTGGTCACGCCCATACAGCGGGCTCCGTCGGCCCCCACATAATATTTCTTGTTGCTCAGCCACTTGTTGGTCTGCAGAACTCCGTTCTTGCCAAGATAATAATATTTGCTGCCGATCTTCTTCCATCCGGTGCTCTTGTTTCCGGTGCTCCGGTTAAACCAGTATTTTTTGCCCCCGATGGTCTGCCAGCCCTTCGCCATGGCGCCGCTGGCCGTCAGATACTTTTTGTCCTTCCAGGTGTTGGTCTGCACCACACCCTTCTTATCGGCATAATACTTGTTGTTTCCTACCTTGAACCAGCCGGTTTTCACCGCGCCGCTGCCCGGCGTCAGATAATACTTCTTGCCGGAGAGCGTCAGCCAGCCGTACACTTTATTGCTGTTCCGGTCATAGTAGCAGCGGACGCCGTTGTTGGTCACCCAGCCCACGTTGTTGATCACGCCGGTAAAGCGGCCGTCGGCTCCTACCCATTTGCCCTCGATCCACTGATTGACGGCCATGGTGCCGTTTTCCTGGAAATAGTACTGCCCCACCCATTTGTCCTGGGCCAGCACGCCGGTGGACTTATCCGCATAGTAAACCTGTCCGTTGATCCGCAGATAGCCGTGCTGCCGCACGCCGCTCTCATTCAGATAGTAGGACTTGCCGTCAATGGTAATCAGGCCGGTCTGTCTTACGCCCTTGGAATCAAAATAATAGCGCAGGGAAGTTTTCCCGGATTTAATGGTCTGCCAGCCGGTCCTGCGGGCGCCGTCACTTCCCAGATAGTAAACCTTATCCTTGATGGTCTGCCAGCCGGTGCGCATCTTTCCGTCCGTGCCGAAGTAATAATATTTCTTATTCACCTTGGCCCAGCCGGTCTTCATGATGCCCTTCTTGGAAAAATAGTATTTGGCTCCCTTGATGGTATGCCACCCCGTATAATAGCCCGGAGATTTATTGGTGGTGTACATCATCCCCTGGGAAGTGTTCTTCCAGGCGGCCTGAGCCGTCACTCCCATAAGCGCGCACAGCAGGAAACAGAGCAGCGACCACGCGGCTAATTTTTTCTTCATAATCCCTTCCCCTTTTCTCTATTCCAAATCTCTCTTAACTCTGGCAAAATCATTACGATTTTATTAAATCTTATTTAAAATACTACTAAAAAACCGTAACAATGTCAATATCTTACTGGAAAAAAGAGCCGGGAAAATGAAGTTTTCAAGCCGCTAAAATTCAATCTCCAAACAGATTTCCCGATACACCGGCTCCGGCACCCACACAGAGACGGAACCGCCCCGGGCGGGGAATTCTCCCTTTCCTTCCCCGTCAAGGATCACCGGCTGATCAAAATGTCCCATAGCGTCATAGAACGCCGCTCCCGCGAATCGGCTTCCCATCTCCATCACTTTTTTGCCTTCCACCGAATCCGTCAGCACGACCGCCATGCCGGAATCCAGATGGTCTTCATCCCCGGTTCTCACAAATCCCACCAGGGAAGAATCATCCAGGTAGTCCCTCTGCTCGCCGTAGGCCCACTTTTTCCGAAGCCTCAGCAGCGTGCGCAGTCCCGGAACCGGCCCGATGCCGTCATGGGGAATGCCGTAGTAATCCCCGTAAAAGACGCAGGGCAGCCCGTCTTTTCGCAGCAAAATCAAAGCGTAAGCCAGGGGCTTGAACCAGGCCGGAATAAAGGAGGACAGCGCCTGTCCCGGCTGGGTGTCATGGTTGTCCACAAAGGTCACCGCGCACTGGGGCCGGTTTCCCACCAGGGAATCCCGGAAAATAGCTCCCATATCATAATTGCCGTTTGAAGTGGCGGCCGCCAGGAACGCAAAATGAAGCGGCACGTCAAACAGAGACATGCTGCCGGACACCTCGTCCAGATAGTGAAGCAATCGTCCCAGGTCCGGGGACCAGTATTCGCCCACCGCAAACATCTCTTTCCCCGCGTGCTCCCGCATCTTCTTCAGCCAGTTCTCATAAAAGTCATAGCTGATATGCTTAACTGCGTCCAGCCGGAAGCCGTCCATTCCCACCGTGTCAATGTACCATCTGCCCCAGGTTTCCAGAGCCTCCACGGTTTTGGGGCAGCTCATGTCCAGATCCACTCCCATCAGGTAGTCGTAGTTCACATTCTCCGTATCCGTCTGCCGGCTCCACTCCTTGCCCTCAAACTTGTAGATGCCGCCCTTCTTCGTTTTCTCATCCCAGTCCGTACCGCTGAAATTCTCCGCGCTCCAGCAGAAATCCGAATATTTTCCCTTCCGACCCGGGAACAGAAATTTCGTCCAGGCCAGAATCTTAAAGTCATCCCGCAGCTCCAGCTCCCGGTTGTTTCCGGCGTTCTCCTCCGCGGCCACCTCTTCCGTCCCGTCCGCTCCCATCATCTGATTCAGAACAATATCGGTGTACACTTCCACCCCCGCTTTCTGCAGCCCCTTCACCGCTTTCAGGTAGGCTTCCCGGGTGCCGTACTTGGTGGCTGTGCTGCCTTTCTGGTCAAACTCTCCCAGGTCATAGGTATCGTACACATCGTATCCCACACTCCTGGAGCCCGCCGCTCCCTTGTAGGCCGGGGGCAGCCACACCATGTCAATCCCTGACGCCTTCAGGGCCTTTGCCTGGGCCAGGCACCGGTCCCAGTGAAGGCCGTTCTCCGGCAGGTACCACTCAAAATACTGCATCAGCGTCTTATTTTCCATTTTAATTGTTCCCTTTCTGATTTTCTGTTTTCAGCTTCCTGTTTTTCTCACTTCAGCAGGCAGCTCATCTCGTGCCATATCTCCCCGCCCCAGGCGGAATTGGCAGTCCCCAGGTCCCGAAAGCCCATCTTCTCATACATCTCCACCTTGGAATCCAGGCAGGTCAGCAAAAGTTCCCGCCGTCCGGCGGCCCGCTCCCGCTCCTGGTAGCGGCGCATCAGTTCCCGGGCCAGCCCCTGCCCCCGGTACCGGGGCAGCACGTCCAGCCCCAGCAGCATCACATTTTTCCCCGCCGGGTCATACAGGCCCGCGTCAGTAAAGAATTCATCCCGAAAGGAAGTTTCATCCGTAGACAGGCCGTTCAGGCAACCGGCCTCGTTGGGAGGAAAGCAGATTTCCTCTATATCTGCTGCCTCCTCCGCTTCCTCCGGGCGGATTTCCCGGAATGTAAAGCGAAGAGGTAAATCATATTGCTTTTTATTATCTGTCATCCTGTTTTCCTTTTTTTGCCTGCAGCCCTTTCCAGATCTTCTCCCCCGTCACCGGCAGTTCCGTAAACCACAGGCCCGTGGCGTTGGCAATGGCGTGGACAATCGCCGGGGAAGGAGTGTTGATCACAATCTCGCCGATGGATTTGGCACCGAAGGGCCCGGTAGGCTCATAGCTGCTCTCAAATTCCACCCGCAGCTTTCCCATATCCAGACGGGTGGGAATCTTGTACTGCATAAAGGAGTTGTTCAGCATCTGCCCTCTGTCGCTGTAGCGCACATCCTCACAGAGAGCCATGCCGATGCCCTGCACCAGTCCCCCCTCTGTCTGCACCCGGGCCAGGTTGGGGTTCACCGGCGTACCGCAGTCCACCACGGCCACGTAATCCACCAGTTCCACCTGCCCGGTCTCCTTATCCAGCTCAATCTCTGCCATGCCCACCATAAACGGAGGCGGGGAAATGGGAGAGCTGTTTGTCTCAGAAGCAATCAGCGCCAGGTGATTGCCGCAGGTAGCCGCTTCCCCGATCTGGCGCAGGGTCAGCTCTCTTCCCGTCGCCGGATCCCGCAGACGGTCCCGGTCAAATTCCAGCCGGTCCTGCTCTCCCTCCGGAATCTCCAGCATCCCGCAGGTAGCCTGCCGGATCAGACCCTGCAGCTTCCGGGCCGCCCGCTCCACTGCCTTTCCTGTCACATAGGTGGTGCTGGAAGCGTAGGAGCCGGAATCATAGGGGGAAGAATCCGTGTCCGCCGCGCACACAGAGATCCAGTCCAGCGGACAGTCCAGCACCTCCGCCGCCATCTGGGCCAGAATCGTATCGCACCCGGTTCCCATATCCGCCGACCCGATGGACAGCGTATAGGTTCCGTCCTGCTCCAGCTTGAGAATGGCAGAGCCTGTATCCACCCCTGAAATACCGGAGCCCTGCATGGCCATGGCCACCCCCACGCTGCGCACTTTGCCGTTTCCCATATCCCGGCAGGGATATTTTTCATCCCAGTTCATCATCTCTTTGGCCCTTGCCATGCACCGGTCCAGGGCGCAGCTTCTGTTGGGCTCTCCATAGTAGGCAGGCATCACGTCTCCCTGCCGCACCATATTCATCTCCCGCAGCTTCACCGGGTCCATGCCCAGCTTTGAGGCCAGTTCATTCACCGCCGTCTCCACCGCGAAAATTCCCTGGGTGGCTCCGTATCCCCGGTAAGCCCCCGCCGACATATGGTTGGTGTACACCACATCATAGGCAAACCGGAAGGCGTCAAGATCCCGGTACAGCGGAATAGACTTGTGGCCGGACAGTCCCACTGTGGTGGGGCCGTGCTCGCCGTAAGCGCCGGTATCCGAAAGGGTATAGACATCAATGGCCCGCAGCTTCCCTTCTTTTGTAGCCCCCACCCGCACATGGACCTCCATGGCGTGCCGGGGGGAGGAATCCGTCTGGGATTCATAGCGGGAATATACAATTTTGGAGGGTTTTCCCGTTTTCCAGGTCACAAATGCCGGATACACCTCGCACACCGCCGTCTGCTTGGCGCCGAATCCGCCTCCGATCCGAGGCTTGCTCACCCGGATTTTCGTCTGGGGAATCCCCAGAGCTCCCGCCACAATCCGGCGCACATGGAACACAATCTGAGTGGAGCTGATGATATGCAGCCGGCCGTAGGCGTCCATATGGCAGGCCGTGCGGAAGGTCTCCATCATGGCCTGCTGGCTGGGCTTCGTCCGAAACGTTCGGTCCACCACCACGTCGCACTCCTCCAGCACCCGGTCCACGTCTCCCTCATGGGTTTCGTCACTGGCGCACAGATTCCGCCGGTTATCCGCTCCCACCGGAGCCATGGACACCCAGTTGTCTTCCGGATGGATCAGCAGTGTATTGTCCTTGGCCTGCCGGGGATCTAAGATCGCCGGCAGCACCTGATATTTTACCTTGATCAGCTTCAGAGCCCGGTCCACGCAGGCCTCATTTTCCCCGGCCACAATCGCCACCGGGTCTCCCACGAACCGCACATGCCGGTCCAGGATCAGCCGGTCATAGGGGCTGGGCTCCGGGTAGGTCTGGCCTGCCAGGGTAAACCGCTTCTGCGGCACATCCTCCCAGGTATAGATCGCCTCGATCCCCGGTACCTTCAGGGCCGCCTCCCGGCGGATCTCCTCAATTATGGCATTGGCATGGGGGCTGTGGAGCAGCTTTACCACCAGGTAATCTCCCTGCAGCACATCCTCCAGAAATACCGGTTTCCCGGTTACCAGGGCCATGGCGTCCTTTTTCCGTACCGGCCGGTTTACCATCTTCATGGCAGCCCGCCGCTCTCTTCCTTCCTCCGGCGCCAGCTCCCTGCGTTCCTCTTCCAGTCTCTCTTTTTTCATGCGCCGGCACCTCCTTTTTTATACTCCATAAAAGCATGGATTCCCCGCAGCTGTCCCTCATAGCCGGAGCAGCGGCAGAGATTTCCCGCCAGATATTCTTTGATCTCCTCATCGGTGGGAGACGGGTTCTCCCGGAACAGAGCAATGGCGTTCATCACCATGCCGGGATTGCAGAAGCCGCACTGCTCCGCTCCCTGGTCCGCGATAAAGGCGCCAAACTCCTCCGCCTCTTCCTGCAGCCCCTCCAGAGTATCCACCCTGCATCCGTCCGCCCGGGCCGCCAGCACAGAGCAGGAGAGCACCGGCAGATCGTTGAGAAATACGGTACACAGTCCGCAGTTGGAGGTCTCGCATCCGCACTTTACGCTGCAGCATCCCCGGGAGCGCACAAATTCATACAGCGTCATGCCGTCCTCAATCTGGGCCGTCACCGGCCTGCCGTTCAGTGTAAGTTTGATCGTTATCACAGGGCCCCTCCTTTCTCTGCTCTCAGAAGCTGTTCCAGGTTCCGCTTCAGCAGCACCCGGGCCAGGTGGCTTCTGTACGCCGCGCCGGCCCGCAGGTTGCTTCCCGTGGGCACCAGCTCTGCCATCTCCCGGGCGGCCTGCCCGGTCAGCTCCGACAGCGCCTCTTCTCCCGCAGCGCCCCGGATAAGGTCTTCCCGGCAGCTCTCCGGCAGTTCCAGGCAAATCGCTCTTCCGGGCCTTGCCCCCACTGCGGCCATTCCCTGAAAATCGCCGACGTCTTTGCCGGCGGGCAGCGCCATGGCGCAGGTCAGCACCGGAAAGTCCGTCTTTGTATTCCGGTACGCCAGGTAGGCTGTTTTCTGGGGCCGCTTTCTGACCGTCAGCCCGGTGAGAATGTCGTTGTCCTTTTTCATCCCGGCAAATTCCCGCAGGCTCATCTCCCCGGCCCGGTACAAAAGCACCCGGGTATCCAGCGCCAGAAACAGGGTCAGCACATCCGAGAAGCCAAACCGACCCCAGATACTTCCCCCCACTGTGGCCAGGTTGCGAAACTGCACGCCCACAATAGAGCGCACGGCTTCCCTCATGGCCCCGCCGGTATAAGCCGCCAGCCCCGGATGCAGTTCCAGCTGCCGCAGCGTCACCATAGCGCCGATGCGAAACTCTTCCTCTGTCTCTTCAATCTCATTCAGCCCCAGTCCGGCCAGGTCCACCGCCGTGGCGATGGTCTGGCGGCCGGTCCGAAGCCACATCATGCCCCCGATCAGCCGGGCGCTTCTTTTCTGGTTCAGCTCCCAGGCCTCCTCCAGGCTGGCAGGTTTTACATAATTTTTTATCTTCACTGTGTTCCCCCTGTCTGTCCCCGCCAAGCGCAGCGAAGACCTTTACTCTCCCTATATTTTACATGAATCCGGCTTCCGGCGCAACGAAAAAAGGGGGTGCTGCAAAATCATGAATTTCATGAAGCAGCACCCTCGTTCTGCCATTACACTGCGTTGATCTGTTTTCCCTCCAGCCAGGCATACAGATTGTCAAACACAATCTGCGCCCGCTGCTCCATGGACTCTGCCGACGCAAAGGCAATGTGGGGCGTCACAATCGTATGGGGCGTGTGCAGCAGCGGATAGTCCGCGGGAAGGGGCGGTTCCATGTCGAACACGTCGCAGGCCGCTCCGGCAATCTTTCCCTGTTCCAGGGCCGCTGCCAGCGCCGGGGTATCCACCACGCCGCCTCTGGCCGTGTTGATGAGAAAAGCGGTTTTCTTCATCCGCGCCAGCTCCTTCCCGCCGATCATGCCTCTGGTCTGGGCCGTCAGCGGGCAGTGAAGCGATACGATGTCCGACCGCTCCAGCAGTTCCTCCAGCGTCACCTGCTCATCAATCGACGGATCCGTCACCCGGCTCCTGTTAAAAGCAAGCACCCGGCAGCCAAACGCTTTGCACAGAGCTGCCGTCTGCTTTCCGATTGCGCCCGCGCCTACAATTCCCACGGTTTTCCCAAACAGCAGGTTCCCGATCAGGCCCTCCTTTGTGCCGCCCTCCCGGCACCGCTTCCCGGTCTGCTCCACATTCCGCAGCAGGGACACCATAAATCCCATGCACAGTTCCGCCACGGCCCGGGTGGCATAGCCGGAAGCGTTGCTCACCGCGATCCCCCGCTCCCGGGCCATCTCCATGGGAATATGGTCCACACCGGTAAAGGCCACATCAATAAATTTCAGTTCCGGTGCGCCCGCAAGCGCAGAAGGCGCCAGGGGCATATTGGCCAGCATGATCACATCCGCGTCCCGGCACCTGGCTTCCTGCACCTTCGGATCCGTATCCTTCTCATAGGCCATAAACGTATGGCCCATATCGCTCAGTTTCTTTGCCTGGGCTTCTATCACTTTTTCCGGGACTCCCAGTCCCTCCAGCAGTACAATCTTCATCTTCCGTTTCCTCCATTCCGTTCCTGATAAAATTAGCGGATACCGCTGTCTTGAATCAGTATATCGGTTTTTCTTTCCCAGTACAATAGCCGGATCGCACAAATCCCCCGTCCATCCGAGTACCCGGCTGTCATACAGACAAAGGATACGCCCGGACGGGCGGGGGATTCTCAATTATCGTATTTTTTTACGCCGTGTCCCCTTTTCTGATCCGCAGCGGAACCGTCACGGTAACCGCCTGGGTCCTGCGGCACTCCAGCCGCCCCAGAAGCAGGGTCAGGGCATTTTCCCACACATAATCCGGCAGAACCTCCACCCGGGTTTCCCGGTTCCATCTGCCGTCCAGGGAGCACACATCCTGGCAGACCACCGCTGCCACATCCTCCGGCACCCTCAGGCCCAGATCCTCAAAAGCCTCCAGGGCTCCCTGGGCCGCTTCGTCGCCGCCCAGCAGCACCACTCTGGCAAGCGTACCTTCCCGTGCTGCCTGACCGGCAATGCGGTAACCGCTCTCACGGGTTCCGTCACCCTGATGAAAAAGTTCCTCCCTGAAGCAGTTCTTCTGCCTGAGACAGCCTGTCAAATGCTCCAGCCCCCGCTCGCCGATCCGCGATTCGTCCTGCTCGCGCCAGCCGCCGATATAGCCTACGCTCTCATACTTTTTTTCATCCGTCAGGTAAGCCAGCAGATCTCTCAGGCCCTGACCAAAGTCAAGCTTCACCTGGTCATTTTCATAATCTTCTCGGTCCGCGTCCACAAATACAATAGCAAACGTCAGAGAGCGGAGAAAAAAGATCTCCTCCTCGCTGTACCTTCCCAGGGCAATAATGCCGTCCACCATTTTCCTCTGGCCGGGCTGCAGTTCCTCAAATTCCACCTCGCAGTGATCCGTCATCATCTCCAGCATGGCGGTCAGGTAGGCAGGATGTACATGCTGCTTATCCGCTCTCCAGTCCGCCACTCCGATAATCAGCTTCTTCTTTTCTCCTGCTTCCTTCCGCAGCCGGGGCGGAACATAGCTCAGCTGATGCGCTGCGCGAAATATCCTCATTCTCACCTCATTGG
>ERZ1643250.3473-NODE-3473-length-10775-cov-14.825560_pt1 | contig 10775 bp, 10 predicted proteins | sample MGYA00579262_ERZ1643250 | MGnify/ENA primary metagenome ERZ1643250 (study PRJEB29033, sample SAMEA4952265) | chicken gut metagenome | biome: Broiler Chicken; feature: Gastrointestinal Tract; material: Caecum | place: Ireland | collected 2018 | study: Broiler...
CTTATGAAATTTTATCTGCATCTCTATCAGACGCATTAATTAATATACCACATTTTGCTGCATTTCTCAACAACTTTATTAGAAATTAATGTATCCCTGCAGCCAGACCGTGCCTTTGTATCTCCTTCCGATCTCAGGCTCTCCCATCACAGAATCCGCAGGCACACATATATCAAACTGAAGTTCATTTACATTGAGCTTCATCTGGTATACCTCCACGCCTGTCAATGAATTTTTTCTTCTCCTCACAGCCAGGATCTCACCCATGATCGAATACAGGTCACATTCTATTCCGTAGGGCATAAAATACGTATCCACGATAGAGAACACATCTTCATTTGCAAGTCTCCTGGACACCTGAGAATAAGTATCAATATCGTCCAGCGTCAATGTCTCTATTGCTGTCTGGTCACCGTTTCTTGCAGCATTTAACAGCATTTTCCGGTTATCAGATGCTTCTCTTTCACTTTTCAGATGTTTTTCGTCTTTCACTACCGGGAGAAGGATCATGCCTGAGAGCGACAGACCTGACAGCGTGACTGACGTTGTCAGATTTTCTACAAACCCTGCCTGACGCTCTCTCATATATTCTGTCCCGTTCTGCAGTGTAAAAATCAGGCTTATTCCAATCCTGGAATCTTCACACATGCCGACATACTGCTCTTTCTCTATCTTACGTTCCACGGCAATCTCCGAATATGTGCTGATCCCGCTTCCCTGAAAATAGGGAAAATAGTATTCCGGTTCAAAGACATCGTTTTCATCCAGTTCTCCGCACAGTGATATTCCCATACACTGCCCGTAATCTTTTCTGATCTCACAGAAATCCTCGTCTGGACGATAAGATACGATCGTCTGGTGGTTAAACCCGTTCTGCACATCCGCAAGTACACTCTTGAGATCGTTTTTTGTCCGGATATTATCAAATCCGATTGCTTTTAAATATCGATGCATTTACTTTTTATTTACCTCAAATCATTCTGCTTCCGACTATTTTTTCGGAACAATTTTATCATTTCCGCCCATATATGGTCTCAGCACTTCAGGAATACGCACAGAGCCGTCCTCCTGAAGATTATTTTCCAGAAATGCGATGAGCATTCTCGGCGGCGCCACTACCGTATTGTTCAATGTATGTGCAAAATAGTTTCCGTTTTCTCCTTTGATACGGATTCCAAGTCTTCTTGCCTGAGCATCTCCCAGATTTGAACAGCTTCCTACTTCAAAATATTTTTTCTGACGCGGAGACCATGCCTCTACATCTACGGATTTCACTTTCAGATCTGCAAGATCTCCTGAGCAGCACTCAAGTGTACGTACCGGAATATCCATTGAACGGAACAGGTCTACTGTATTTTTCCATAATTTGTCGTACCACTCCATGCTTTCTTCCGGCTTACAAACAACGATCATTTCCTGTTTTTCAAACTGATGGATTCTGTATACTCCGCGTTCTTCTATACCATGAGCCCCTTTTTCTTTTCTGAAGCACGGCGAATAGCTGGTAAGAGTCTGAGGAAGCTGATCTTCTGTGAGCTGTGTATTAATAAATTTTCCAATCATAGAATGCTCACTTGTCCCGATCAGATAAAGATCTTCTCCCTCGATCTTATACATCATAGCATCCATCTCTGCAAAGCTCATTACACCTGTAACCACATTACTTCTGATCATAAATGGAGGTACACAGTAAGTAAATCCTCTGTTGATCATAAAATCACGGGCATATGCAATAACTGAAGAATGAAGTCTTGCAATGTCTCCCATTAAATAATAGAAGCCGTTCCCTGCCACTTTTCTGGCACTGTCCAGATCGATTCCGTTAAATGATTCCATTATTTCTGTGTGGTATGGAATTTCAAAATCAGGTACGACAGGCTCGCCGAAACGTTCCAGTTCAACATTTTCACTGTCATCTTTTCCGATCGGTACAGAAGGATCTATAATATTCGGGATTGTCATCATGATCTTTTTGATTTTTTCTTCTACTTCCTTTTCTTCTTCGGAAAGAGCATCAATCCTTCCTGCACTCTCTGATACTTTTTTCTTCAGAGCTTCTGCCTCTTCAAGTTTTTTCTGTGCCATCATCGCGCCGATCTGTTTTGACGCTTTATTTTTCTCTGCGCGAAGGGCTTCTACTTCCTGCTTAATCTCTCTGTTTCTCTGGTCAAGTTCGATCACCTCATCAACGAGCGGAAGCTTCTCATCCTGAAATTTATTTTTTATATTCTGCTTTACTATATCCGGATTATTTCTTACAAATTTAATATCTAACATTATTTTATCCTCTCATTCTTCTTATTCTTTCATATCTTTAATATCGTATTCTTCCTGATAAATAGCTTTTTCAAGGCATTGCTGCTCTTCTTCTGAAAGTTCTATATAGCTTTCACCTTTTACAATTTCTTTAATATACGTATAACATCCTTCCCGGCTGTGCATTGCATTGAATATCCATCCATTATTATTCTGATCCAGCATTGTAAGTGCAAAGCTCAGATTTCCTCCCATTTCATGGAATGCATCATATTTCACTATGCCTGCTTTCTGATAATGTCCTTCCATCTTTTTGGAAATATCTTTTATTTTTTCTTTATTTTCATTTACAAGATCTGCTATTTCCTCCAGCTCCTCAAATTTCTTAAAAATACTTTTTTCTAAGCTCTTCCCATTCCTGCCTTTCATGAAGGTAGTATAGCTTTTTTGCAGATACCTGTATTTGTTATTGAGTATTATAAGTAAAACTATCAATACCACCTGAAGTATAAATAAGAATATAAATAAGTAAAACGGATCAATCCCCAGACTTCCCAATATTCCATTCATTTAATATCCATCTCCTTTTAATCATATATCTCCCTCTTTTTCATCCCTTTTCCTTTGTAATTTTTCTGCTCATTACCTGTTTTGTATCGACATAATGAGATCATAAATCCTTTCCAGCTCGTCTTCTGAATAATATTCTATCTCTATCTTGCCTTTTCCATTCGCTTTTGGATTGACACTAACTTTCGTTCCGATAATATTTTTCATATGATCTGCCAGATCATTGTATACAAACATACGTTCTTGTTTTATTTTTTTAACTTCTTTTTTAGGATTTTTCAGTGCCTTAACCAGTTTTTCAGTCTCTCTGACACTTAATTTTTCATCAAATATCTTATTTGCGAGCATAAATTGCTGTTCTTCATCATCAATTGCAAGTAATGCTCTTGCATGTCCTGTACTTATCATGTCATCAACGATCATCTGCTGCACACGGCTGCTGAGTTTCAAAAGTCTCATAGAATTGGTTACTGCGGTTCTGCTCTTTGATACCCTTTCAGCCACTTCATCCTGTTTGAGATTAAATTCTTCAAGCAGTCTTTTATACGCCATCGCCTCCTCTATGGGATTCAGATTTTCACGCTGAATATTTTCTATAAGGGAAATCTCTACTATTTCCTGATCCGTATAATTTTTGACAATAATAGGAACTTCCTTTATTCCTGCCAGTTTAGCCGCCCGCCATCTTCTTTCACCAGCTATGATTTCATAATAATCTTTCTTTTTCTGTACTATGAGCGGCTGAAGTATACCAAACTGTTTGATAGAATCTGCGAGTTCCATAAGAGAATCTTCATCAAAATCTTTTCTCGGCTGTTCCCTGTTTGGTTCTACCTCATTGATTTTTACCAAAATTTCACCTGTTCCTGTACCTCTGTCTTCTTTTTCAGGTTTTATATTCTTTTTGTCAGCAGGCTCCGCTGGTTTGCTGGTTTTGTTGGGGATAAGACTGTCCAGGCCCTTTCCTAGTCCGTTTCTTTTTACTGCCATATTTATTCTTCTCCTTTATTAATTACTTCTTCAGCCAACATCATATAACTTTCCGCGCCGGTTGATTTCGGATCATAGAGATTGATTGGCATTCCGTAACTTGGTGCCTCTGCCAGCCTTATATTTCGCGGTATAATAGTTTTATATATGTTCTGATTGAGATTATCCTTAACATTTTCCACGACCTGAAGTGACAGATTTGTTCTTGCGTCATACATAGTAAAGACAACACCTTCTATTTCCAGATCAGGATTCAATCTTTCTTTTACAAGTTCTATTGTATGTATTAACTGGCTCAATCCTTCCAAAGCATAGTATTCACATTGGATTGGAACAATAACTGAATCAGCTGTCGTCATGGCATTTATTGTAAGCATACTGAGAGCCGGAGGACAATCAATGATAATAAAATCATATTTATCTTTTACTTTTTCTATCTCATTTTTTAGTATATACTCTTTATTCTCAACGCCTATCAATTCTATTTCTGCCGCAGAAAGATCAATATTAGATGGCAACACATCTATATTTTCCAGAGCATCCTTACATATACACTCTTCTACTCCTGCATTTCCTATTATAAGATCATAGACTGTTTTTTCCACCTCATCCTTATCAACACCTAATCCGCTCGTCATATTTCCCTGTGGATCCATATCGAGTGAAAGTACTTTTTTGTCCATGCTGGCGAGAGATGAAGAAAGATTAATGGCAGTTGTAGTCTTTCCTACTCCTCCCTTTTGATTGGCAATCGCAATTATTCTCCCCATATTTGCCTCCTGAATTAATTTCTCATAGTAGATACTTTTATATTATATCACACTTTTTTTATTATTACACAAAATGTTTCACGTGAAACATTTTGTTTTATTGTACATTTTTCATAAAACCTCTTCATCATCAAACTCATGATATTTTGAGGAATGTTTCACGTGAAACATTAAGAAGTGATTGCTTTACTTGAACAAACTCCTGTAGTATAATAATTATAAATATCGAAAGCAGGTGATATCTTTGGGATGGAAAAGAAAACTTGGAATTTTTGCTGCATTTACAGGTTCTATGATTGGTACAATGCATATCATCAATAGAGTATTTACCTATATTGCAACTGCAGAAAATTATCTTGATAAAAATTCATACGAATATTACAATTGGAGATTTGGAAAAATTGCCTATAAAAAGAAAGGAAATGGTTCTCCCATTCTTCTTGTTCATAATTTCAATGTCTGTTCATCCTCAAATGAATGGAAAGCTATTGAACAAACCCTTGCCAAAACAAACACTGTATATTCGATCGACTTGTTAGGATGCGGATGTTCCGATCATCCTGCACTTACCTATACAAATTTTTTGTATGTACAGTTAATTACTGATTTTATTAAACATATTATATGTAAAAAAACTGATGTGATTGTTTCCGGTGACTCTTCATCCTTTGTTCTCATGGCAGGTGCAAACGATGAAACTATCATTAACCGTATCATCATGATCAATCCACAGAACCTTATTTCTCTTGCAAAAATTCCCACAAAGCGTACAAAATTGATCAAGCATTTGATTTTTACGCCAATTATCGGATCGTTTATCTATAATATGAAAGTAAACAAACGCACTATATCTCACGATTTTGCTTCAAAATACTACTATGATCAGAATGCAATAAGTGAAAGAGATATTCTGACATGTTTTGAATCTTCTCATAAAGACAAAGGACATTCAAAATATCTTTATGCATGTCAGAAATCAAGATATACAAATGCAAATATATTATTTTGTCTTAGTAAGCTGAACAACAGCATATTTATCATTTCCGGTAATGGGAATCCTGAGAATACACTTTCGGCAAGCCAGTACCAGAATCAACTGCCATCTATAGAAATTGTGGAAATAAATAATACAAAACAGCTTCCACACGTAGAGAAACCGGATGAATTTATGGAGCAGGTTAGAATACTGTTTGCTGATGAAGAGTAGAATAAATCCGTATCTCTCGGACTGAATGCTGATGATATAAGATTCGAAAACGGACGGAAATGAGGCACAAAATACATTTTCGAGATGAACGGCATGTGCTTCAGGCTCCGCTACGTAATTCGGAAAAAATTAAAGGTTCCGAAAGATGATTAAATACAAAGCCTGAAAATGGAGAACTCGGCTTCGCCTCAAACACTCCATTTTCAGGCTTAACATCATCTTCCGGAGCCTTAACTTTTTCCATCGAATTACTCCGAAGTCGCCTTCCTCACATACTGTTCATCTCATTTTAAGTCTTCCTGCGCCCCATCTCCATCCGTTTTCTACTCTATCGAATTCGGCAGTCACTCCAACAAATCGGAATGTAAAAGAAATCAGTTGAAATGGGTACGTAATCGATAAAGCCCCCCTTTCGACCGGCTTCCTGTAAATTCCGTGATCATCGGGGAGACACTTCTGATAGGATGAGCGTAGAAAATCAGTCGGATACAACCCATTTGATGAACCTTACGGGAGTCTATCCACTATATCCGATTGATTTTCGGGCTAGGCAAGAAAGCAGCCGGGAGACAGGTATTGTGTACGCACCGTAGAGTAACGCCGGCACTTGGAGCGCGTCTTTTGCGCTCCTATGTACCGCTGCGTTACGGCCCGAGCGAAAGCGGGTGCGCTAACAATACCTGTCTCCCGGCGGATACTTTGCCAGTCTGTAAAATTCGAATTTACAATGGTTCTTTAGACGGCACTCCAGCTTTTCTTGGATATTTCCGCGGTGTATTCTTTACCTTTTCTATCATCACCAATGCCCTTCCCATATCTGATCCGGGCAGCGTAAATTTATCTATCTTCTCTATCTTTCCGCCTAATATATCTAGTGCTTTTTCTGACATCTTTATTTCCTCATCAGAGTCTGCACTTTTATATGATACAAAGCATCCTCCTTTTTTGATAAACGGAAGGCAATACTCGCTGAGTGTGGATAAGTTTGCCACTGCCCTGGATGCACATAGATCAAATTGCTCTCTATATTCTTCTTTTTTTGCATAATCTTCGGCTCTGCCGTGCAGTGTAACTACATCATTAAGCTCAAGCTCTTCTACTATCTGATTCAGGAATTTGATCCTCTTATTTAAAGAATCGAGAAGTGTCACCTTTATATGCGGAAATGCTATCTTTATCGGAAGTCCCGGAAATCCCGCTCCTGTTCCCACATCAATAAGTGTTGAGATATTCTTCATTTCTTTAATTCTTACAATTGTAAGACTATCTGTGAAATGTTTGAGATTTACCTCATCATATTCTGTTATTCCAGTCAGATTCATCACGCGATTCCACTCGATCAGCAGCTCATAATACCGGTCAAACTGTCTTTTCTGTACATCTGTCAATCGTATTCCAAGTGTCTCAAGTTCCTGATCAAACCTGCGGTCATCCATTAATCTCTAATACTCCTTTCCTCTAATACGCCGTGCTTTTCACGGCATAGTGGTATACCCTTGCGGTATTTCCTCTGATACACCGTGCTTCTCACGGCATACCTTTTCGGTATTTTCTCAAATACAAATTTGAACATACACATCACTGTTTCAGGTATACTAGCAGCACAGAGACATCTGCCGGCGATACTCCTGAAATTCTTGACGCCTGCCCTATAGATGCCGGACGGATCGCATTTAATTTCTGCTTTGCTTCAATGCGAAGGCTCTGGATATCATCATAGTTGATATCATCCGGAATCTTTTTATTCTCCAGCTTTTTGAACTGTTCTACCTGCCGCATCTGTCGTTTGATATATCCGTCATACTTGATATTGATATTTACCTGTTCCTCCACGTCACAGGGAAGTTCCGGCCTTTTTTCATCAATATCAGCCAATTTCTCATAAGACAGCTCCGGCCGCCGGATCAGTTCAGCAAGCGTTGTTCCGGAATTCAGAGGCGTGCTTCCAAAAGATTCCAGCACTTTCTGTACCTTTTCCGAAGTTCCGATATTCGTACGTTCTACCCTTTCGATTTCTGCATCTATCATCTGTTCTTTTCTGAGAAGATTCTGATAACGCTCTTCATCGATAAGACCCACTTCATATCCTGTCTTAGTCAGCCGCAGATCTGCATTATCCTGACGAAGGAGCAGACGGTATTCAGCCCTTGATGTCATCATCCTGTAAGGCTCATGGCTCTCTTTTGTAACAAGATCATCTATGAGGACGCCAATATATCCCTGCGAACGGTCAATAATGATGCCCTCTTTGCCCTGAAGTTTTCTCGCCGCGTTGATCCCTGCGACCAGCCCCTGGGCTGCAGCCTCCTCATAACCTGAACTTCCGTTAAACTGGCCTCCGCTGAACAAGCCCTCTATATTTTTAAATTCCAGTGTGGACTTCAGCTGACGTGCGTCAATACAGTCATACTCTATGGCATATGCATTTCTTACGATCTTTGCATGTTCAAGCCCCGGAACACTTCTGTACATTGCATACTGTACGTCTTCCGGAAGAGAGCTCGACATACCGCCAACATACATTTCCGTTGTATGGATTCCTTCAGGTTCAATAAATACCTGATGCCTGTTTTTATCCGGAAATTTTACCACCTTATCCTCAATAGACGGGCAGTATCTTGGTCCTGTTCCTTCAATGGCACCCGAAAACAAAGGCGACCGGTCGAGATTATTACGGATGATCTCGTGCGTCTTCTCATTTGTATATGTCAGCCAGCATGACACCTGATCGATCTGCACGTCATCCGGATCTGTCGTAAAAGAAAACGGTACAACTCTCTCATCGCCTTTCTGTTCTTCCATCTTGCTGAAATCAATAGAATTCCTGTCAATACGGGCCGGTGTTCCTGTTTTAAACCGGTACATCTTTATACCAAGGGACTTCAGGCTGTCGGTCAGGTAATTGGCGCTCTGCAGCCCGTTTGGCCCCGTATACATACTTACATCGCCGTAAATGCACCTCGCCTTGAGATATGTCCCCGTACACAGTATAACAGCCCTGCATCGGTAAACAGCGCCGGAATAAGTCTTTACTCCCGTCACATGTCCGTCTTCCGTGAGGATATCCGTGACTTCCATCTGCCTGATGTCAAGGCGCTCCTGATTTTCCAGCACCTGACGCATAGCCCTGCTGTAGTCTGCTTTATCTGCCTGTGCTCTGAGAGAATGTACAGCCGGTCCTTTGGACTTATTGAGCATTTTTGACTGGATAAATGTCCTGTCGATCACTTTTCCCATCTCTCCGCCAAGGGCATCTATTTCTCTTACAAGATGTCCTTTGGAAGTACCTCCGATATTCGGATTACATGGCATAAGTGCAATACTGTCCACGCTCACGGTAAACATAACTGTCCGGAATCCGAGTCTTGCCGTTGCGAGAGCTGCTTCGCATCCCGCATGACCTGCTCCGATCACCGCCACATCATATTCGTCTTTATTTTCCCATACAGAATTTGCTGAATATTTCATTTATCAAATCTTCTCCTACCGCTTCTCCCGTAATGCTTCCAAGTGACTCGTATGCATCCATCAAATCTATAGAATAAAAATCCTCAGGCATTCCGTCTTCTATACTCATGATGACTTTTTTCATACTCTCAAGCGCTTGTGAGAGAGCATTTTTTTGTCTTATATTTGTTATATATATCTGATCGTTAAAAGAAATTTCCCCTTTCAGGAACATTTCTTTTACCTTCTCCTCCAGCTCACGGATTCCCTGTTCCTCCTTTGCTGAAACAGAAATAACCGGGATATCCCCTGCTTTTTCTTTCATTATGTCCGCCGTGATCACGGTGTCCAGATCTGATTTATTTAAAAGTATGATCGTATTCTTATCCGTGACCAGCCCCAGAATCTTATCGTCATTTTCATCCAGATCTTTTGAAGCATCCACTACATAAATAATAAGATCAGCGTTTTTTGCATATTCCTGTGCCTTATCTACTCCGATCTTTTCAATAACGTCATCAGTTCTCCGGATTCCCGCTGTGTCTATCACATTCAGGCTCAGCCCGCCAAGCTTTACCTGCTCCTCCAGGATATCTCTTGTCGTTCCCTCAATATCAGTCACGATTGCTCTCTCATGCCCCGACAGCACATTGAGGAGCGAGGATTTTCCTGCATTCGGCTTTCCCACAATAACGGTATTTATCCCCTCTTTCATTACCCTTCCATTATCTGCAGAGCGGATCAGCTTTTCTAGTTCTGTGATAATCTTCTCAGCTGCTGAATTCAGAGTTTCACCGTATCCCTCTACACTGATGTGCTCCGGATCGTCAAGAGCAGATTCGATAAAAGCAGTGTGGTAAATTATTTCATTTCTTATATCGTTAATTTTATTTTTTATATTTCCTTTTAATTGACTAATTGAACTCTGAAGTGCATATTCATTTTCAGAGTTTATCACATCTATAACCGCCTCTGCCTGAGACAGATCCATCTTCCCGTTTAAGAAAGCCCTCTTTGTAAATTCACCCGGTTCAGCAGCCCGGGCCCCATTCTTCAGGACAGCCTCAAGGACACGCTTCAGCACAAATGTGCCTCCGTGACAGTTGATCTCAACTGTATTTTCTCCAGTAAATGTACGGGGGGATTTCATAACCATAACGAGAACTTCATCTATAGTCTCACTGCCGTCCGTAATATGCCCGTAATGAATTGTATGACTCTCGGATTCTGCTATCTTACTTTTCCCTTTATATATCCTGTCTGCAATATCAAATGCTTCATCACCGCTGATCCTGACGATCCCGATGCCTGAATTTGTCATACCTGTAGATATTGCAGCTATCGTATCATTCTTCATATACTCTCCGTTCTGCGCTGTTTCCTTTCTACACACGTGATATTATATCATAATACTGCTTTATCCGGCAAATACCTGCCTGCTGTCCGTTTCCGGAAAATGTCAGGAAAATGTCAGCTCACACCGGACGTGACAGCGGCTTGCCGGACTTATCGCACAGAAAAGGGACGCTGCAAAC
>ERZ1643250.3478-NODE-3478-length-10768-cov-6.317745_pt1 | contig 10768 bp, 7 predicted proteins | sample MGYA00579262_ERZ1643250 | MGnify/ENA primary metagenome ERZ1643250 (study PRJEB29033, sample SAMEA4952265) | chicken gut metagenome | biome: Broiler Chicken; feature: Gastrointestinal Tract; material: Caecum | place: Ireland | collected 2018 | study: Broiler...
GTGACAGAATGTACATTGCAAACGCAACAGGATGCTCCTCTATCTGGGGTAACTCTTCACCATCCACACCATACACCGTAAATGCAAAAGGCAGAGGACCTGCATGGGACAACTCTCTGTTTGAAGACAACGCAGAGTTCGGTTATGGTATGCTGTTGGCAAACAATGCAATCCGTGAAGGTCTGAAAGAGAAAGTGGAAGATCTGGTAGCAAACGGAGAGAACGCAGATGTGAAAGCAGCAGGACAGGAATGGCTGGATTCCTACGGATGCGGTGCAACCAACGGCACAGCAACTGACAAATTAGTTGCAGCTCTGGAAGCATGCGGATGCGACAAAGCAAAAGAAATCCTGAAACAGAAAGATTTCTTAAGCAAGAAATCCCAGTGGGTATTCGGTGGTGACGGATGGGCATACGACATCGGATTCGGTGGTGTTGACCATGTACTTGCCAGCGGAAAAGACATCAACATTATGGTATTCGATACTGAAGTTTACTCCAACACAGGCGGACAGTCTTCCAAGGCTACACCTACCGGAGCAATCGCTCAGTTCGCAGCAGGCGGTAAAGATGTGAAGAAGAAAGACCTGGCTTCCATCGCTATGAGCTATGGCTATGTATATGTTGCACAGATCGCTATGGGTGCAGACTTCAACCAGACAGTAAAAGCTCTGGCAGAAGCAGAAGCATATCCGGGACCGTCTCTGATCATTGCTTACGCTCCATGTATCAACCATGGTATTAAGAAGGGCATGAGCAAAGCACAGACAGAAGAAGAATTAGCTGTTAAGTGCGGATACTGGCATAACTTCCGCTTCAACCCGGCACTGGCTGAAGAAGGAAAACCTGCCTTTACTCTGGACAGCAAAGAGCCGGATATGTCCGGATACCAGGAATTCCTGGACGGCGAAGTACGTTACAACTCTCTGAAACGTTCTAATCCGGAAAAAGCAGAAAAACTGTTTGCTGTAAACGAAGCTCAGGCAAAAGCAAGATACGATTACCTGAAGAAACTCATCACACTGTATGGTGGAGAAGAGAAATAAAAAAAGAACGAAAAGTTCTGAATCATAAAAGACTCCCGGGCAGCCAAAAAACTCCTTACTGCCCGGGAGTTTTTATAAACGAAAAACAAATTTACAGTCGGGGTCTGTTATGATATGAAAAAGAACAAAAGAAATAAAAACAAATGAAAAAGAAGGAGAGACATTATGGGGAAAGCAGGAAAATTCTTGAAATTTTTAGCAGGCACGGCGGTTATCGGGCTGTTGGGAGCACATTTTATAACGGGGTATACGGTAGAGGATGTTCTTAATATGAAAAAAGAAGAAAGAGATCCCACCTATACGCCTCAGAAGGACATTGAAGAGAAAATCCACAAGGCAGTAAAAAACAGAGAAGAAGAAGTAACGATTGTCAATAAGGAATGGTATCAGGAGTCTCAGGTGTGGGAACAGGTACGCAAGATTGCACATAATGCGGTGCTGGAAGAACCGGAGCTGTTCTGGGCGGAAATCAGAACCGGATATAACTTTCTGGGAGGAACCAAAGAGGAGCAGGATGAGAAATACAAAGATGAGATTACTTTTTCTCTGAGTTATCAGGACGAGAGTGAAGTTCAGAGAAAACAGGAAGAAATTGACAAAGCAGCACAGGAATTTTTATCCGACCTTCCGGCGAACTTAAGTGACTGGGAAAAGGCGAAATGGGTTCATGACAAACTGATTACCTGGATTACTTATGAAGAAAACGAAGAAGAAGACAACGGAAATCTGTACGGAGCGCTGGTTCTGAGAAAATGTGTGTGCAACGGGTACTGTATGGCCTATGAATATCTCATGAATGAACTGGAGATTCCCTGCGACACCATAGTAGGCTATACTTCTGAACTGGCGAAAGAGATCAATGACAGCTCTATCTATTCCATGATGTCAAGTCACGCCTGGAATGTGGTGACCATTGAAGAAAACGGTCAGAAAAAAAGTTTCTATGTGGATGTGACCTGGGATGACCGGGATAAAAAAGATGCACAGGGGAAGGATTACATCGTCAATAACTGGTTTGGAGTCATGCCGGAAGATATGGAGAAGGCAGAGCGTCTGAGCGACATGGAAGGATATGAAGGAGACGACGCCGGAGAATTCCAGGAAGACTGCAATTATTACGTTCGCAATGGATATGTCTTACAGGGGTATCAGACGGAAGCAGCTAAAAATGCATTCCAGAAACAGATTCAGGAAGGAAACAATGTACTGACCCTGCGTTGGACAAACCAGGAAGATTACGAAGCAGGATTTGCCAGTCTGATTGATAATGGAGAAATTCATACAATCCTGCAGGAATTAGGAGTGGTGCGTGAAACCGTGGAATATGAAGAAAAGAATATACTTGACTTCAGGAATCTGTATATGATGAATATTTATTTATAGGCGGCAGGAGAGGATATTACCAGAAGGTAGTATCCTCTTTTATGGTAATAGGAAAAAAATATTATTGCGGACGCAAATAGACAATAGTATAATAATTATACGGAAAAAGTGAAATTGAAGCTGCCGGAGGGAAAAATATGGAATTAATTAAGTGGCTGTCTGTTGCAGACAGACATGCAAAGATGTATCTGGATCACCAACTGTCTCCATTTCATTTAAATAGCAGCCATCATATGTATGTGGTAAAAATATGCGAAAATCCAGGTATTACGCAGGATCAGTTTTTCAGTTTTTTTTATAAGAATCCCAGCAATATTACCCGGGCCATCGCCCATTTGGAAAAGAAAGGATTTCTAATCCGCCAGAGAAGTAAAACGGATAAGAGAACCTGTCGTCTTTACCCAACGGACAAAGCAAAAGAAGCCTATCCTAAAATCCGGGAAATAATCCGATACGGAAATGAGCGGCTGCTGAGAGATTTTGATGAAGAGGAACAGGAAGAATTTCAGAGATTAATAAAAAAAATAGCCCTTTCCGCAGTTTCCATGCAAAAAGAAAACGAGGAGGAAAATACATGGGAGAAAGAACCGTAGAGCAGGCGAATCCACTGGGATACGAAAAACTTTCCAGACTTCTGAAAGGATATGCCATCCCCAGCGTGGTGGCCATGTTAGTTAGTTCTCTTTATAATATTGTGGATCAGATATTTATCGGACAGGGAGTGGGTTATCTGGGCAACGCGGCGACAAATGTATCGTATCCCCTGACAACCATATGTCTTTCCATCGCCCTGCTAATTGGAATCGGAAGCGCTTCTCAGTTCTCCCTGCAGCTTGGGGCAAAAGAAGAGGAAAATGCAGCGCGTACCGTTGGAACAGCAGTGACTATGATGATTGCATCCGGTATTTTGTATTTTATACTGATTGAGATTTTTCTTCATCCACTGTTAAATATTTTCGGCGCCACGGCAGACGTTATCCCTTATGCGGAGAGTTATACCAGAATTACGGCTGTGGGAATGCCTCTTTTAATCGTAATGAACGGTATGAGCAACCTTGCCCGGGCAGACGGAAGTCCCAAATATTCCATGGCCTGTATGCTGACAGGGGCGCTTATCAATACCATTTTAGATCCCATCTTTATTTTTGTATTTGATATGGGAGTAGCGGGAGCGGCCTGGGCTACCGTCCTGGGGCAGGTTGCATCCTTTGCCATGGCTTTGAATTACATACGGAAATTTAAACATGTCCGTCTGAAAAAGGAATACTTCCGCCTTAAATGGAAAGAAGGACTGACCATTGCATCCCTGGGTATGAGCAACAGTTTAACCCAGCTTGCGCTTACCTTCGTGCAGATTGTGCTGAATAATTCCCTGAAATATTACGGAGCTCAATCCATTTATGGAAGTGAAATTCCTCTGGCAAGCTGCGGAATCGTAATGAAAACCAACGCCATCTTACTTGCGGTAATTATCGGAATTTCCCAGGGCTCTCAGCCCATCATCGGATTTAATTACGGAGCGAAACAATATGAAAGGGTCAGAGGAATTTATAAACTGGCCATTACCTGCGATTTGGTGATTTCTGCTGTGGGATTCCTGTTATTTCAGTTATGTCCCGGCCAGATTGTAGCTGTTTTCGGAAGCGTGGACGATGCCCTGTACTACGAATTTGCCATTAAGTTTATGCGTATATTCCTGTTTATGGTAATTATCAATGGAGTTCAGATGCTGTCCTCCAACTTTTTCGCAGCCATTGGAAAGCCTATGAAAGGTGCGCTCTTGTCCTTGACACGTCAGGTGCTCTGTCTGATTCCGCTGATTCTGATACTCCCTCTTTTTTTGGGGATTGACGGGATTCTCTTTGCAGGGCCGTTTGCAGACGGAATTGCGTTTTTAATTACCACAATTTTTATATCCCGCCAGATGAAGCAGATACGGCAGATGGAAAAAATGCAGGTTGCATAATCTTATCTGCCAGTTTAAATACACGTTTAATCTGTACACAGAAAACACATGCCGTAAACCAGAAACATCCATTTCACGGTATGTGTTTTCCTGTTATTGGAAAATAAGCATGAAAGTTGTAGAGGTTTTTACTAAAATTGACCGGAATATTTTAAGGAAAAAGGAGAAAAGTGAAACGATGAAAGAGTATAGATTGACAAAATAGGAAAAGTAAATTACTATTATACTATAATCTGAAATTTTAGATTTCAAGAAAGAGGACCAAAATGTTTCAAAAAGTAAAATATAATAGTCTGAATGAATTGATTTATAAAGAGATTAAAGAAAAAATTATTGATAATGAGTTAAAACCAAACGAAAAATTAGATATTGATTATCTGAGCGCATCCATGGGTGTAAGCAGGACACCGGTAACCAATGCCCTTAAATCTCTGCAAAAGGACGGTTACGTGGTTATCCACCCCCGCAGCGGAAGTTATGTGCGGGAACTGACGCAAAAGGAAGTGGAATATATTTTTGATTTCCGGCAGGTACTGGAATGTGAAATCATCCGGAAAGTAATAGGGGAATTAAGTCAGGAACAACTGCAGGAATTCCGGGATAAATTTGAGACACTTTTAAATATTTCTCATGTAGAAAACGATATTCAGGTACGGGAACTGGTGAAAAGTTTCTTTGTTATTGAAATTGAGTTCCATGAATACTTAATCAACGCATGTCCCCGGATAATCGGGACTGAGATTATGAATCTGATGGATTTAACAAAACGAATCCGAAAGCTGCACGTATTCCACAAATTGAAAAATTTCGGATGGGAATGTTTCCAGGAGGAGATTACGGTACATATTAAACTGATAGAATCTCTGCTGGCTAAAGAACTGGAAAGCAGCATCCAGTGGATTACAAGAGATATTTGTAAAACAAAAGAGGAAATCCTGGAGAGTTACCAGGAACTTCACTAAGGGAAAGGAGGATATTATTTTTATGAAAAAGAGGAGGGAAAGGAGGAGTGTATGTATTACGTAGAAGAACGGGACAAGGAGGTTATTTTCAGAGATGAAGAAGAACACCGACAGGCAAGAATACCAAGGAGAAATTATATGGGGATGTACCAGACAGGGAATCCTCCTTCTCTGGAAAGAGAAAAATACAGAGAAAAAATTCTTATTCCGGTAGAAAACGGTGGAGAAAGGCTGTCTGAGATTGTTCGGAAAAAACAGGCAAAAAATGTATGTGTTATTATTTCAGATGCAACAAGAGGAGTTCCCACTAAACAAATCCTCCCGTTTTTGCTGGAGGAATTAAAACTGGGGGGAATTCAGGAAGAGCAGATAATATTTATGGTAGCGTTAGGAGTACACAGAGGCGCTACTCCTGATGAAATGAAAACGTTTATAGGAGAAGAACTTTTTAAAAAGGCCAGAATCGAAAACCATAATGCATTTGACGAAAAGAAGCTTGTTTATCTTGGGAAAACATCCAGAGGAACTCCTGTAAAAGTAAACCGGACAGTTTATGAAAGTGATTTAGTGATTACTATTGGAAAGGTGGAACTCCACGATATGGCAGGTTTTTCAGGCGGCAGAAAATCTATATTGCCAGGGGTGTCCTCAGAAGAAACGATTTTAATAAATCACAGGCCGCAAATGATAGAAGATCCCAACAGCAGGGCGGGGAATTTAAAAGATAATCCTATCCATGAAGATATGCTGGAAGCTGCAAAGATGTGCGGCACAGATTATTGTGTAAACCTTGTCATGAATCAGCGGCAGGAAATTGCGGGGATTTTTTCGGGAGAATTGCAGAGCTCACATGAAGCAGCAGCAGATTTTCTGAAAAGCTTCTGCAGGGTTTCTATTGAGAAGAGACCGGATATTTATTTAGTCTGTCCGGGTTCGCCGCTTAATATTGATTTGTATCAGGGAATGAAAGCACTGATAGGGATTCATACACTGATACAGGAGAATGCAACAGTTATTCTCTATGGGGATTTCAGAGAAGGCATAAATTCCAAAGACTTTTTTACCCCGTTTCAGCTTTGCCCTACATTAGAACAATTGGAGCAATATGTATGGGAAAATTACGAGATACAAATGGATCATATTATACCGTTTATGAAAATTCTAAAAAAGAGTCCACGTATTTTAGTAGTATCAGAAAATGTTGAAAAAGAGAATTTAGAACATATGCATATGGAAAAGGCAGCAGATCTTCAGACAGCGGTTGAGGAGGCAATCAGTAAGTCTGGGAAGGAAGTTCCTCAAATAGCTATTTGTCCGCAAAGTTACAGATGTATCTTTGAGATAGAAGAAAAATAAAATTTATTTTTTTATTCAAACTAAAATTTTAGATTTTAGATTTTGAATCTGAAGGAGGGAAAAGTTTGGAGAAAGTCATGTATTCAGTCATGGGAAAGAAATATCCAGAGGCTGACTGGGCAGAAGGAATGTATATCTATGATAAAACGGGAAAGAAATATTTAGACTGTGCGGCCGGAATAGCAGTTGTGAATGTTGGACATGGAGTGCAGGAAATCGTAGAAAGGATGGCTGAGCAGGCAAAGAAGATAAGCTTTGTTTACGGGGGAACCTTTACCAGCGAAGCAAGAAAGAGTCTGGCTGAGAAAATTATAAACCTGTCGCCGGAAGGAATGGAGAAAGTATTTTTATGTTCCGGCGGCTCAGAGGCAATGGAGTCTCTTATGAAAATTGCAAGACAGTATCAGATTGAACAGGGGAAGAGAACAAAGCATAAAATGATTGGAAGATGGCAGAGTTATCATGGAAATACTATGGGAACACTGGCTTTGGGTGGGCGTCCTTCCTGGAGAGAAAAATACGAAAACTTTTTCCCTAATAATATTCTGCATATCTCTCCCTGTAATTGTTACCGCTGTCCTTATGGACAAGAGGAAGAACGATGCGACTGTCCCTGTGCCCAGGAGCTTGAACGGCTTATAAAATACGAAGGCCCGGATACAGTAGCTGCCTTTATTATGGAGCCGATTACAGGGACAACAGCAGCGGCAGTTATTCCGCCTGAAAAATACATAAAGAAAATAAAAGAGATATGCGAGAAATATGATGTGCTTTTCTGTGTGGATGAAGTAATCACCGGGTTTGGAAGAACAGGAAAAAATTTTGCAGTAGATCATTTTGGGGTTGTACCGGATTTAATCGGATTTGCAAAGGGGCTTGGAAGTGGTTATGTACCCATTGGCGGCGTAATTGTACATAAAAAGATTGTAGATGCAGTTACAAAAGGCAGCGGGGAGCTGACACATAGTTTTACATTTTCCGGAAATCCTATGGCTTGCGCAGGGGCAGAGGGTGTTTTGGATTATATGGAGAAACATCAGTTAGTGGAAAGATGCAGAAGAATGGGAGAGCTCTTTTTAGAAAAGCTGCAAGTTTTAAAGAAATATCCGGTAGTAGGTGATATAAGAGGAATCGGCCTGCTGCTGGGAGTTGAATTTGTAAAGGATAAAAAGACAAAAGAACCATTTGAAGGATTCAATTTTTCAGCAGAGATTGTAAAATATTGTTTTGAAAAAGGATTAGTTCTTACAGGAGGAGTGCTTGGAAGTGCAGATGGAATTTCAGGAGACGCACTGCAGATTGCTCCCCCATTTATCATTGAGGAAGAGCAAATGGACTGGACTATATCTTTAATTGCAGAGGCAATCGAGATGATTATGAAGCAGAGGGCAGAGTAAAGGAGCTGGCGATGTATGAAAAAAGAACAAATTTTATCACAGATGAATAAAGAGGAATTAACAGGATTTCTCCAAAAGGCTGTGCAGATTCCCAGTCATATTGAAGTAGAAAATGAAGAGAAAGAGATTGCCGAATTTATTGCAGACAGACTTCGGAAAGAAGGAATTACTACAGAACTTCAGATTGTAGAAAAAGATCGGCCGAATGTAATTGCGATTATTCCAGGAAGCGGAGAGGGAAAAGGAATTACATTAAACGGTCATATGGACAGTATACCTCCCTTCGATATGGATGAGCCCTATTCAGGAAAAATTATCGGAGATGATTTATATGGAAGAGGAGCCTGTGATATGAAAGCCGGGATTATTGCTATGGCGTACGCCATGATCGGGATTAAGCGTTCCGGTCTTATTCCTAAAGGAGATATAGTTTTATCAGCAGTAGTCGGAGAAGAATACGGAAGTTATGGAGCCAACCATTATGTGAGGAATAATTCGTTGCCGGCATACGGTATCTGTGGAGAACCTACGGATATGAAGATTGCAACTGCACAGAAAGGACTTCACTGGTATGAATTTCGTATACCTGGCCGCAGAGTACACTCCAGTGTTTCCGATACAGGAATTAATGCAATTTTACGTTTAAATGAATTCCTTACCTGTATTCAGCAGGAATTACTTCCTAAACTGGAGAAACGGGTACATCCGCTTCTGGGAAAATCGTTAATTAATCTTGGCAAGGTCTGGGGAGGAGAACAGCCGAATGTGGTTCCGGGAGAGGTTTTTGTACAGTTGGAAAGGCGGTATTTGCCAGGAGAGACCAGAGCTTCTGTAGAAGCTGAACTGGATGAAATCGTAAAAATGTGTAACCGGAATTATGAAAAAGAGTATGAAATTACATATAAATCCATGCCCTATAGCTTGCGTACAAGCAAAACACCTCTGGATATACCGAAAGACCATCCCATTGTGCGAGGAATGGAAGAGACGGGAAAAGAAGTAATAGGAGATGTACCGGAAATTATCGGAGTACCATTCTGGGGTGATGCAGGCGTTCTTTTTGATGCAGGGGTGGACTGTATTTTATTTGGACCAGGAAGTATTGCAGATGCACATTCAAAAAATGAAAAAGTAAATTTAACAAACGTATACCATGCTGCACAAATGTATGCTGTGCTGCCATTCGTTTTGTAGAGGAAGATTGATTTAGAAAAGAAGTTCAATAGGAGGAACAGCTATGAAGACAATGGAAGGAAAAGTAAAAGCGAAACGTAAAATTCAGTTTCCGAATGGTTTGGTGTTGCTGACATTTATGATTTTTATAGCGGTCATAGCAACCTGGCTGATTCCGGCGGGGCAATTTGAACGTGTTGTTAATGATGCAGGGCAGACAGTAGCAATTCCCGGCACTTATACACCGGTAGACTCTAATCCGGCAAGTATCTGGGACGGATGTGAAGCCATACTGGAAGGATTGATTGCCGGGGCGTCAATTGCCTTTGCAGATTTATTGATAGGCGGAGCTTTTGCCGTGGTTAAAGCGACAGGAATTATCCATGGGGGAGTTTCCCTGGCAGTGAAGAAATTTCAGTCTAAATATCAGATAGCGATTATCATTATTATGGTTTGCTGTTCTTTAATGTGTAATTTTATCGGACTTTCGGAATTATCACTGGTTATCATCCCAATTATGATTCCTGTATGTCTCTCCCTGGGACTGGATTCACTGACGGCAATGGCGTTGACTGCTTTATCTACAGGAGCAGGTTTTGGTGCCGCTATGGCCAATCCTTTTACAGTAGTAATCAGCCAGGATATGGTAGGACTGAAGCTCTATTCCGGTGCCTGGTTTCGGATTATCGGACTTGTTCTTATCACAGGAGCGGCTATTTGGTATGTTTTAAGATATGCAAAAAAGGTTAAGAAAAATCCTGAGTCGAGTATCATGTATGAACGGGATAAACAACTGAGAATTGAATATGGTGTAGAAGAAAACAGTGCTATGAAACATACTGCAATGACAGGACGGCAAAAGGCAGCGGCAGTTGTTTTTCTGGCGGGATTTATTCTGATGATTTTCGGATGTATCAATTTTGAATGGAATTTATCCATGATTGCGAATGTACTGATGTGGTCTGCTTTTGCAAGCGGAATTATTTCCGGAATGAGACTCAATGATTTGGCAGATCATTTTATGCAGGGCCTTAAAGACTTTGTATTTATTGCAGCCTGCGTAGGATTTGCAAGAGGAACTCTGGTTATTATGGAAAACGCATTTATTGTGGATACGATTGTAAATGCAGTAGCAAATGTAATTCAGCAATTCCCACCGGTATTATCAGCATTTGGAATGTTGGTTTTCCAGACATTATTCAATTTTATTGTTCCCTCTGGTTCCGGACAGGCTCTTTTGACAATGCCGATTATGTTCCCGTTGGCAGATGTCTGCGGAGTTACTGCACAGACTGCAATTTTGGCATTCCAGTATGGAGATGGCTTTACAAATCTGCTTTGGCCTACAAGTGGAATGTTATGGGGATTTTTAGCATTAATCAAGATGGACTATTCGGAATGGCTGAAGTTTGTGGGACCGATTATGGGAATCTGGTATGGAATATCGGCGGTAATGGTAATTGCTGCACAGTTGATTGGACTCGG
>ERZ1643250.3480-NODE-3480-length-10767-cov-8.583084_pt1 | contig 10767 bp, 6 predicted proteins | sample MGYA00579262_ERZ1643250 | MGnify/ENA primary metagenome ERZ1643250 (study PRJEB29033, sample SAMEA4952265) | chicken gut metagenome | biome: Broiler Chicken; feature: Gastrointestinal Tract; material: Caecum | place: Ireland | collected 2018 | study: Broiler...
AAAAAGCACTAAATATACCTCATTTTCCGGCCCCGGCACACTAGGAGACAAAATACTCCACCGCATTGTGCGGGAAAAATGCTTTAAACTCGCTGTAAAGCTGCGCCGCCAGCGTCTTGTTATGCGCCAGGATCAGCGTCGGCTTATTTAACTGCTGAATGACATTGGCCATGGTAAATGTCTTGCCGGACCCGGTAACGCCCAGCAGCGTCTCAAACTGATTACCCTCTTTAAACCCTTTCACCAGCTGCTCAATGGCCTGGGGCTGATCGCCGGTGGGGGCAAAATCTGATACTAATTCGAAATGGTCCATACGATACTTCTCCTTTGCAGTTTTTTAATACTCTTTCCTTAATGATATATAACTACAATTCTCATTTTTTGATAATAAGAAAAATAACCGTTCTTTCCCCAAAGTATACCACACCCCTTCTCAAATGTATAGGCATTTTAGAACATTTGTTCTTTTTGAAATGTAAATTTTGAGCCGGATGCAGAAACACCCGGCTCGTGCCAACAGCATTACAGATCATAATATTTTTTAAATTCCGCCGGATTCGGTATCTGGGACAGCTCCAGGGCTTCCCGGCGTTTGCGGTCGATCCAGATTTCGATGAGACGCTCCGGAAAGACGCCACCGGCGGTCAGATAGTCGTGGTCAGCTTCCAGGGCGTCGAGGGCTTCCTCCAGGGTCTTTGGCAGAGATTCGATTTTGGCTTTTTCCTCATCGGACAGATCGTAGAGGTTAAAGTCGTAAGGACCCCAGCCACAGGCGGATGGATCGATCTTGTTGATAACGCCATCGATACCTGCCATAAGGATGGCAGCGTAGGCGTAGTACGGGTTTGCGGTGGCGTCCGGGTTGCGCAGTTCAAAGCGTTTGGTCTCCGGAGATTTGGCGTAGGCCGGGATGCGGATGACCGCACTTCGGTTGGATGTGGCGTAGCCCACCGTTACCGGAGCCTCAAAGCCCGGAACCAGACGTTTGAAAGAGTTGGTGGACGGGTTGGTGAGGGCACAGAGGGATGCGATGTGTCTGAGCAGTCCGCCGATAAAGTAATGAGCAGTCTGGCTTAAACCGGAATATCCGTCCTTATCGTAAAAGACTGGTTTTCCGTCTTTTTTCAAAAGCATATGAACATGCATACCGTTGCCGGCCTCCCGGTGAATGGGCTTCGGCATGAAAGTAGCGGTCTTGCCGGCCTGCACAGCGGTATTTTTGATGACGTATTTGATGATCATTGTCTTGTCCGCCATATCCACCATATCGCCCAGTTCTACTTCAATCTCCATCTGGCCGGAGCCGCCCACCTCATGATGATGGTACTTTACGTCCACGCCCCAGTTTTCCAGAAGAATACACATTTTACTTCTCAGGTTATAAGCGATATCCTGCGGGGCAGCGATATGATAACCACCTCCGGCAGGCACTTGAAAACCGTTATTATACGGGCTTTCTTTTCCGCTGTTCCAGGACGCCTGCGCCGTGTCGATGGTGAAAGAAGTCTTCTGCGGAGATACCGTATAACTTACGTTATCAAATAAATGAAATTCAAATTCCGGGCCGATGAGCATTTCATCAGCAATGCCCTGTTTCTTCATGTACTCCACCGCACGCAGGCTCACATTTCTCGGATACTGATCAAAGGGCCGGTTTTCCTCGCCGATCACACACACATTGCCGCACATGGTCAGGGTTGGAATCTCCACAAAGGGATCGATGACCGCCGTGGCCGGGTCCGGAATAAATACCATGTCGCTTTTTTCCACCGGTGCGTATCCGTAATTGGATCCGTCAAAGCCGATGCCCTGAACAAAAATATCTTCGTTGAAACGCTCCACCGGAATGGTGATATGGCGCCACCGACCGTCCAGATCTGTCATTTTAAAGTCAATCATACGGATTCCCTGTTCGGCACAAAGTTTTCTTAATTCTTCTGCTCGTTCCATAATAACCTCCCGTTTCTTCCCCGTGAACAGTCTCCAAAGGCATCTGCTCACACTTAATTTTATTAAGTATATTCTATCATATATTTAATTTTTTTCCGATACATTTCCCGAATTATTCATTATTTTAATTTTTTCGACACATATTTTATGAAGATGCAGTTTTTTATATTTTCACCTGCATTTCCATTTTTTTCGATGACAGAAAATAGTATCCTCCTGTTATTTTTACAATTTTTCTTTCTTTTCCTGCAATTTTCGTAATAAAGTTTTAATTTTTTCTCAAAAAATCTTGCCTTTCTGAATATTATGTGATAGTATTTTTCCATTCGCTATAAATACAGCATTACTCTGGAGAGTCTTTACCGGCTCCGGTGCCGATTTTAAAAAGGAGAAGCATTTCATGTGAACTCATCCGGCAATCGGCCAAGGCCGGCGGTAAAGCGCCGAAGGTGTACGGCAGGGTTTCCTGCTAATCTCTCAGGCAAAAGGACAGAATATGTAAATGCATGTTTTTCTTTGGAGGGCTGGAAGTTTTTCGGCTCTTTTTTTATGTACACATACTGGTATGACGGTACATCCATGATCCCGCCAATGATTGTCTGAATTTCTTTCTGCATTCAAGGTTTGAACATGAATGTGACAGTTCACCAGAACGTCTCAAAGACCCTGTTCTTTCTAAGATTCTTATTTATTTCTCCCTGTTTTTGCTGAATCACAGATGGCGGAATTCCACAGTACAACAGAAGAAAGGAAGTATCAAAAAATGTTTGACACCATCAACAACATTTTATCCTCCATCGACAACGTCGTATGGGGCGTACCGCTGATTGTCATGATCATGGCAACCGGTATTTACCTGACCATCCGTCTGCGCGGACTGCAGGTTCGCAGACTCATCCTGGCCGTAAAATATATGTTTGCCAACGAAGAGCACGAAGGAGACGGCGAGATTTCCAGTTTTGCCGCCCTCTGTACCGCCCTCTCGGCCACCATCGGCACCGGAAATATCGTCGGTGTCGCCACCGCCATCGTAGCCGGGGGACCAGGCGCCCTGTTCTGGATGATCATGGCCGCTGTGGTCGGTACCGCAACCAAATATACCGAAGGCTTTCTGGCCATCAAATACCGGACTGTCGCAGAAGACGGCCATGTGGTAGGCGGACCGTTCTACTATATTGAAAATGGTATGGGAAAACAGTGGCGCTGGCTGGGTAAAATCTTTGCCTTCTTCGGCGTCTGTGTCGGTCTGATGGGAATTGGTACATTTACACAGATCAACGGTATCACAAGCGCGGTCAAAAATTTCTTTGACCCGGAGAGTGTCAACACAATTTCCCTGTTCGGCCGGGAATATTCCTGGGCTGTGGTCATCGCCGGAATTATTCTGACCGTGATCGTTGCCTTCGTTATCATCGGCGGTATTCAGAGAATCTCCACGGTTTCCCAGGTTATTGTGCCGTTCATGGCCATCGCCTACGTGGCTGTGGCGCTGCTGATTCTCATTCTTAATTATGAAAGGATTCCAGGCGCCATCGTGGAAATCGTACAGGGAGCCTTCGGTCTCCGCGCCGCTGCCGGCGGTGCGCTGGGCGCCATGATCGTAGCCATGCAGAAAGGTATCGCCCGGGGTATTTTCTCCAACGAATCCGGTCTCGGAAGCGCTCCGATCGCCGCTGCCGCTGCCAAATCCAATGAACCGGTAAGACAGGGCCTTATCTCCATGCTGGGAACTGTCATTGACACCATTATCATCTGCACCATGACCGGTCTGTCCATCATCATCACCGGTTCCTGGAATGTGGGTCTCGACGGTGTGGACGTTACCACAAGAGCCTTCCAGGTGGGACTCCCGTTCCCGGCGCAAGTCTCTTCCTTCCTATTAATGATGTGTCTCGTGTTCTTTGCATTCACGACCATTCTCGGATGGGACTATTACAGTGAGCGTTGTCTGGACTACCTGTCCCACAATAACGCCAAGGCAGTGAAAGTATTCCGCTGGCTCTATATCGCCTGCGTGTTCATCGGCCCTTACATGACTGTATCCGCCGTATGGACCATCGCCGATATCTTCAACGGTCTCATGGCCATCCCTAACCTGATTGCCCTGCTGGCCCTGAGCGGTATTGTGGCCAGAGAGACAAAACAATATTTTAAGAATTTTAAAAAATAGTGTTTCAATTTTTTAAAAACCTTTTGTACCGGCAGCTTTCCTGCAAAAAATAATATTTTCCAATATTATTAGCACTCATTTCTAATGAGTGCTAATTTTCTCTTGACATTCATTTTTTTTGGTATTAGTATATTATCCAAAGCCCGCTCTTTTTCACTTTCAGCGGACCTCATATGTCGTTACTGTTCACACAGTAACTGTATGTCAACAATTCCGCGTCTCTGCGGCGCGGATTATCATCAAATCAAAAAAGGAGATGCTATTATGGCAAAGCAGGGAAGTTTATCAATTAACAGCGAAAACATTTTTCCTATTATTAAGAAATGGCTTTACTCCGACCATGATATTTTCATTCGTGAGCTGGTCAGCAATGGCTGTGATGCCGTAACCAAATTAAAAAAATTATCCGTCATCGGCGAGTTTGAAGAACCGGAAGGCAACAAATACAGAGTGGATGTTCTTGTCAGCCCGGAAGATAAAACCATCAAGTTCATTGATAACGGTATCGGTATGACCGAAGATGAGGTGGACGAATACATCAATCAGATTGCCTTTTCCGGCGCAGAAGCCTTTCTTGCTCAATATAAAGATAAAACCAACGAAGAGCAGATTATCGGTCACTTCGGTTTAGGATTCTATTCCGCTTTCATGGTTGCAGATAAAGTTACCATCGACACGCTTTCCTATAAAGAAGGTGCAAAACCGGTACACTGGGAATGTGACGGCGGAACAGAATTTTCCATGGAAGACGGAGACCGGACCGAGCGCGGTACCGAGATCACCCTCTACCTCAATGAAGACAGCTATGAATTTTCCAACGAATACCGTGTTCGCGAAGTTCTTGAGAAATACTGCTCCTTCATGCCGGTGGAAATCTACTTCACCAACGAAGACGCTGAGGAGCCTGAGAAAGAGGAGACACCGGATGTGGTAGACGTTGACGCCAAGGATGAATCCGCCGACACAAAGGATGACGCAGCAGAGGGCGAAAACGCGGAAGAAAAGAGTGAAGAGGCCTCCGGCAGCGATGACGAGAGCGGAGACCATGAAGTCACTCTGGACGATGAAGAGGAAGAGGAGGAAGACAAGGGTCCAAAACCAATCAACACGATTCATCCTCTCTGGACCAAACATCCGAATGAATGTACTGAGGAAGAATACAAAGAGTTCTATCGGGATACCTTCCATGATTACAGAGAGCCTCTGTTCTGGATTCACCTGAACATGGATTATCCGTTCAACTTAAAGGGTATTCTTTACTTCCCGAAAATCAACTCCCAGTACGAGAACATTGAGGGAACCATCAAATTGTACAACAATCAGGTATTTATTGCCGACAATATCAAAGAGGTAATTCCGGAATACCTGCTCTTGTTAAAAGGATGTATCGACTGTCCGGACCTGCCGCTGAACGTTTCCAGAAGCGCACTGCAGAATGACGGATTTGTCAAGAAGATTTCAGATTATATCACGAAAAAAGTTGCCGAAAAGCTGTCCGGTATGTGCAAGACCGACCGGGAAGCTTACGAAAAATACTGGGATGACATCAGTCCGTTCATCAAATACGGCTGCATCCGCGATGTCAAATTTAACGAGAAGATGCGGGATTACATCATCTTCAAGAATATGGAAGGTAAATATATTACCCTGCCGGAATATCTGGAAGCAGGCAAAGAATCTTACGAAAACAAAGTCTTCTATATCACCGATGACGTTGCCCAGTCCCAGTACATTAATATGTTCAAAGAAAACAACATGGATGCCGTTTATCTGACCCATCCGATCGACAATACTTTCATCACTCATCTGGAACAGGCCAACCCGGATGTACGTTTCCTGCGTATTGACTCTGACCTGACCGATAACTTCAAAGAAGAAGTATCCGAGGATGAACTGAAAGAGACCACGGAGAAGCTGGCTGAATTATTCAAGAAAGCCACCGGCCAGGAACATCTGATCGTCAAGGTGGAGAAATTGAAAAACCCTGATATCTCTTCCATGATCACTGTTTCTGAACAGACAAGACGTATGGCAGAGATGATGGAAATGTACGGTATGAGCAGAAGTGAAACCGGCCTGGGCGCCCAGGGCGAGACACTGATATTAAATGCCAACAACAATCTGGTTCAGTTCGTTTTAAATAATGAAGAAAACGAAAACACTGATCTGATCTGTCAGCAGATTTATGATCTGGCCCAGCTGGCAAATCATCCACTGGCACCGGAAGAGATGACCAAGTTTGTGGCACGCTCCAACAAGATCCTTGGAATTCTCGCGAAATAATCAAGGCATAAAAGACATAATCAGACACAAACTTATTGAGGCATAAACAAAACCGCCGCCTCACAGATTCGATATTCTGTGAGGCAGCGGTTCTTTTTATTTATGGTATATACAAGAAGGATTTCGATTTACTGACGCTTCCGCTGCTGTCAATATGACGGTTCTGCTTTCCGCAGAATCCTCTCTCAATCCGATCACCTTAGTTAAAGAAGTAATCGTATGGATTGCTGTAGTAATCTCCGCCGCCGTTTCCGCCGCCATTGTAGTAATACTCATATGGATCTGTTCCGTACTGCTGAGATTCCTCTTCTGTGGTTGTGGATTCTTCGGTGGCTTCTTCGCTATTTTTCTCATAATCACTCTCTTTGCCAAGAGTTACCTTTACGGTCTGTTTCTCATAGGTACCATTCTGGTTTGCTCTTTGCAGAGTGATCTCTACTTCCGTACCAGCCTTCTGTGCTGAAATTCTGTCTTTCAGTCCATCCATGGTAGAAACGGTATTTCCCTCAAAACCGGTAATGATATCGCCGGCTGCAATACCTGCCTTCTCGGCCGGTGAACCTTCCACTACCTGAGATACATAGACACCGCTCGGCATTCCGAGAGCTTCTGAGTACTGGGAATCGATAGTTCTGCCGAGGATACCCAGATAAGCGGTCTCTCCTTCCGGAATACTTCCGGCATTCATCAGGTTCTCCAGTGTGGTCTGCGCAGTGGAGATTGGGATGGCATATCCCATACCCTCTACAGAAGTATCTTCCAGTTTCGCATTATTGATACCGACCACTTCTCCGTTCATGTTGACAAGAACACCGCCGCTGTTACCAGGGTTGATGGCGGCATCTGTCTGCAGAAGAGTCATTGTTCCGTCTGTGAAGGAAACTTCTCTGTCCTTGGCGCTGACAACACCGGTTGTTACAGACTGTCCATATCCCAGCGCATTACCGATGGCAATGACCGGTTCTCCCACCTTAAGATCATCGGAGCTTCCCAGTACCGCAATTTTGATCGTCGATAATGTATCATCGGAAAGATCCTTGGCATTGACAGAGATCACTGCCAGATCCGCATCGGAATCAGTTCCAACGATGGCGGCATCTGCTGTGGTTCCGTCAGAAAATCCTACCGTAAGAGCTGTGGCACCTTCCACTACATGATTATTTGTGGCAATCATCAGCGTATCGTCGGTCTTTGCCAGAATAAATCCGGAACCGGCGCCCTCGGACTCCTGTGTTCCGAAGAAATAATTGGAAACCTGTGTTTTGCTGGTGATGGAAACCACCGAAGGCATTACCGCATCCACAACATTGGACACATCTTCTGCCGCCGCATCGGAGCTGCCTGAGGAACCGTTATCCTGTACAGTGGTCGTCTCCACTCTCTGTGTCGCCGCGGGAATCAGACGGTCTCTCGCGATAGACACTCCCGCAAAACCGACGCCGGCAACCACGCCGAACAGCAGGGCCGCTCCTGCAATCTTTGCGATCTTCTTTCCCACGGCACCTTTCTTTTTATCCGGTTCCTCGGGGATATTGCTGTAGTACTGCTGGCCACTCTGCTGACCGTGATACTGATATCTGGGATTCCGGCCATCCTGGCCGGCAGCATTGGTTTCTTCTTTATATGGATCTCCGGCATAATGATAAAGACCATTTTCCACCGGACTATCCTCTTTTGCGGTCTCCTGACCGGCTGCTCCATAAGAAGCGCCGCCGGTTCCCGCAGAAGCCTCCGTTCCGGTTCCGTTATCCGGATGATTTACAGGTGCATCTTCATGGAAGCTGCCGCCTGCCTCGTCATTCTTCGGGTCATCCCCGGTATTGTTAGTATTCAGACTGTCATTTGTATTGTTATAATCAAATTCGCTCATATCGCAAACCCCTTTCTTTCGATCTGATATGCATATCTTAGCAATGATATGTGAATAAATTGTGTCATTTTTATGTTGAAAGAATGGTCGTTCCCACGACTTTCCACCTTCTCTGCTTTTTTCAGTAAAAAATCACAAAATAAATATTGTGGAATAATTTATTCTATTGTATGATAAATTAGAACAATTTTCCTGTCCGTACAACAGTTTCTATTCTTTACGGAGCAGGTTTGCAATTCACTGTAAATTATCCCAGTGTAAATTGCTGTTAATTTCCCGCAAATTATTATATAATAAGGAAAGGAAACCAGTCACTTTTTGTTTTAAGCCGGCATATGTCCGGATCAGTAAGGGTAACATTATGATTAAAGAGAATCAAAAGTACTTTAACCGGCTTCACGTGGTCATTGATGCCGTAGTTATTTATTGTTCGTTCTGTTTCAGCTATTACATCCGCTTTAAGAATCCATTTACAAAATATTTGTTTGGATTGTTTCTGCCTCCGGTATCTTTTTACCGGCAGTTGTGGCAGTACCAGGGCATGCTTATTGTTCTCGTTCTGGCTTATCTTATTTTATATGCCAAATTTAATCTTTACAAGCCCAAACGCTACCAGAATCAGTCAGCGGAATACAAGAATCTGATCAAGGCCAATACCTGCGGCATCCTGTTTCTGTTCATTTACATTTTCTTTATGAAAATAGAACATGTGCCGAGAAGCCTGATCGCCACCTTCTATATTGTCAGCATGGCTGCCACTCTGCTGGAACGCTTCCTCATCAAAAGTTTCCTGCAGAGAGCCCGCCGGAGCGGTCACAATCTGAAACATATCATCATCATCGGTTTCAGCGCCGCGGCGGAGGCATATATCGACCGGATCAAGGCGAATCCGCAATGGGGCTACATGATACACGGCATTTTTGACGATAACCTCAATGAGAACTTTCAGTACAAAAACATCTTCTGCATCGGCAAGATCAGGGATCTGGAAAAGTACCTGCAGAATACGGCCATGGATGAAGTGGCTATCACACTGAGTCTGAAAGAATACTACAAGCTGGAAGACATTGTTAATATGTGTGAAAAATCCGGCGTTCATACCAAGTTTGTTCCGGATTACTATAAGTTCATCACCACCAATCCGGTCACCGAAGATCTGAACGGGCTTCCCGTCATCAACATAAGAAATGTGCCACTGACCAACACGGTCAACAAGTTTATCAAGAGAGCCATTGACATCGTCGGTTCCCTGGTATGTATCGTTATCTTCTCTCCGGTCATGCTGGTGGTCGCTATTCTGGTGAAGAAAAGCTCGCCGGGACCGATCATTTTCTGTCAGGAACGAGTGGGACTCCACAATAAACCTTTTAAAATGTACAAGTTCCGCTCCATGGGCGTGCAGCCTCCTTCCAAAGAAAAGACGGCCTGGACTACCCACAATGATCCCCGGGTTACTCCGGTGGGACGGATCATCCGAAAGACCAGCATCGATGAACTTCCACAGCTTTTTAATGTCATCAAGGGCGATATGAGTCTCATCGGCCCGAGACCGGAGCGTCCGCTTTTTGTGGAAAAGTTCAAAGAAGAGATTCCGAGATACATGATCAAACATCAGGTTCGTCCGGGTATGACCGGCTGGGCGCAGGTCTGCGGTTTCCGCGGCGACACATCCATCGAAGGCCGGATTGAACATGATATTTTCTATATTGAGAACTGGACACTGTCCTTCGACATTAAGATTCTGTTTCTCACAGTATTTAAAGGATTTGTAAACAAAAACGCATATTAATATATCGGCACGCTCCCCATTCTGTTTAACCAGGAAAGGGGAACGTGCCAATATATTAGTCAGACATCACAGAAAAGAGAGGTGCATCATGCAATCATCCTCATCCAATAAACACAGCAAAAAACGTTCCAAAAGCTCACTGAGTTACCGTTCCGCTCAGAACGCCTCATACCGGCAGTTGGACGACGGACACAAAAAGAAAACACGGGCCGGCTCTCCGGAAGAGACTTCCTCTCAGACAGGTACCGGCGCCCGGTCCCGGCGGCAGGAATCCGGCACACGGTCACAGGAAGCGTTCCGCAGCCAGCCGGAGAACCGTTCCGGCAGCTCCGGCACTGTTTCTTCCGGAAGCAGTACCAGCAGAAATGGCAGCCGTTCTTCCGGTCCCAAAAAGAAACGGGGGTGTCTCGGCAGGATACTTCTGCCGCTCATCCTTCTGATTCTGATCATTGTTGTCCTGTTCTTTTTATTTCTTCGCTCCTCCTTCGGGCGGATCCAGAAATATGACCTGAACATGGACGATATCGTTGTCAATGATAAGGACAGCAACATGGACGATTATCAGACCATCGCTCTGTTTGGCGTGGACAATCAGGATAACGAGATCAAGGACGTAGGTTCCCGGACAGACAGCATTATCATTGCCAGCATCAATAAATCCACCAAGGCTGTCAAACTGATGTCCATTTACCGAGACACTTACGT
>ERZ1643250.3487-NODE-3487-length-10754-cov-10.308534_pt1 | contig 10754 bp, 11 predicted proteins | sample MGYA00579262_ERZ1643250 | MGnify/ENA primary metagenome ERZ1643250 (study PRJEB29033, sample SAMEA4952265) | chicken gut metagenome | biome: Broiler Chicken; feature: Gastrointestinal Tract; material: Caecum | place: Ireland | collected 2018 | study: Broiler...
TTGGATATCAGAACTCCGCGTTGCCCACCGTTCTGGGGTGGGGCAGGGCCCGGCGCGGCCTGCCGCGCCGGGTTCCCGTAGGGATGACACATGCTCGGCGGAAATAAATTCCGCCTGCGCCAAGGTTTTGCCTGCTGGCAAAACGCTTGTACGGCGCAAAGCGCCGCCCCATCTGCGATGGGGCCCCGACGTCCTGCCCGGAACAGCCGGGAGGATGCCAGGGTTCTGTCTGTCCTTTTTAGAACTCCGCGTTGCCTACCGTTCCGGGGTGCATTCCCACGGCTCCCCCTGGTCCAGCTCGGTGCCGTAGTGCTCCGACCAGAAGCCGTTGCTCAGGACGATGGTGAAGAAGGGGGTCATCTTGTTGTATCCCCCGTCATTGGCGGGCTTGGGCAGGGAGAGGAGATACCGAACGAACTCCGGCGTCACCATCCCCCGGATCACGGCGCCCCACTGCCAGCCGGTGTCCGCCGGCGCGCCAAAGCGCAGGGCGGCTCCCGTTTCCTCTGTCTCCTCCGCCCAGCAGTGGATCTCAAATCGGTCGCTCTCCCGGAGGTTGCCCTCCATGATCTGACGCCACCGGGCGTTGTCGGTCAGGCTGTGGCAGGTAAGCTCCCATTCGTGCAGGTCAAAACCTTCGGGCAGAAACATGGCGCTCCCCTTTCAAATCAAAACTCCGCGCCGGGGCCGTTCCGCTTCTCTTTAAAACTCCGCGTTGCCCACCGTTCTGGGGTGGGGCAGGACGTCGCGGATGTTGGAGATACCGGTGAGGTACATGACCATGCGCTCGAAGCCCAGGCCGAACCCGGCGTGCTTGCAGCCGCCGTAGCGCCGCAGATCCAGGTACCACCAGTAGTCCTCCGGCTTCATGCCCAGCTCCTTGATGCGGCCCTCCAGCAGCTCCAGCCGCTCCTCGCGCTGGGAGCCGCCGATGATCTCGCCGATGCCGGGCACCAGGCAGTCGGCGGCGGCCACAGTCTTGCCGTCGTCGTTGAGGCGCATATAGAAGGCCTTGATCTCCTTGGGGTAGTCGGTGACGAACACGGGCTTTTTGAAGATCTGCTCGGTGAGGTACCGCTCGTGCTCGGTCTGGAGGTCGCAGCCCCAGTCCACCTTGTAGTCAAACTTGTCGTTGTTCTGCTTGAGCAGCTCCACCGCCTCGGTGTAGCTCACCCGGCCGAAGTCGGCGGCGGCCACGTGCTCCAGCCGCTCCTTCAGGCCCTTGTCCACGAAGGAGTTGAAGAAGTTGATTTCGTCGGGGCACTTGTCCATGACGGTGGTGATGATGTGCTTGATCATGGCCTCGGCCACGTCCATGTCGCCCTTCAGATCGCAGAAGGCCATCTCCGGCTCGATCATCCAGAACTCGGCGGCGTGGCGCTGGGTGTTGGAGTTCTCCGCCCGGAAGGTGGGGCCGAAGGTGTACACGTCGCCGAAGGCCATAGCGAAGTTCTCCGCGTTGAGCTGGCCGGAAACGGTCAGGTTGGCGGGCTTGCCGAAGAAGTCCTTGGTGTAGTCCACCGTGCCGTCCTCGTTCCTGGGCGGGTTGTCCATGTCCAGGGTGGTCACCCGGAACATCTCGCCGGCGCCCTCACAGTCGGAGGCGGTGATGATGGGGGTGTGGACGTAGACGAAGCCCCGCTCCTGGAAGAAGCAGTGGATGGCGTGGGCCGCCACGGAGCGCACCCGGAAGGCGGCGGAGAACAGGTTGGTGCGGGGCCGCAGGTGCTGGATGGTACGCAGGTACTCCACGCTGTGGCGCTTTTTCTGGAGGGGGTAGTCGGGGGAGGAGGGGCCCTCCACCGCGATGGAGGCGGCCTTCACCTCCAGGGGCTGCTTGGCCTCGGGGGTGAGCACCACCGTGCCGGTGACGGTGAGGGCGGCCCCCACGTTCTGGGAGGCGATCTCCTTGTAGTTGGCCAGGCTGCCCGAGTCCATAACGATCTGCAGGTTCTTGAAGCAGGAGCCGTCGTTGAGCTCGATGAAGCCGAAGGTCTTCATGTCCCGGATGGTGCGGGCCCAGCCGGACACCAGCACCTCTTTCCCGCCGAACTGCTCCTGGTCGGCGAAGATCTGCGCGATTTTTGTGCGTTCCATTGGTCGTTCCCTCTATTCTTAAAAAATAAGGTCTCAGTGGGCAATAGTATATCATTTTTCGCTGATTTTGCAAGGGCCGGCGGAAAAAAGACTACAGCCGGTGGCTGTCCCCCCACTCGCACATCTGATCCAGGATGGGGATCAGGGACTTCCCCCGCTCCGTCAGGCTGTACTCCACCTTGGGCGGGATCTGGGGATACTCCTCCCGGTGAACCAGCTGGTCGGCCTCCAGCTCCTTCAGGGTGGTGCTGAGGGTCTTGTAGGAGATGCCGCCGATGTACTTCTTCATCTCGTTGAAGCGCACCACCCCGAACTCCATCAGGGTGTACAGGATGGTCATCTTGTATTTGCCGCTGATCAGCGACAGGGTATAGCTGAACCCGGTGGCGCCCAGGCTCTCATTGGAAATGCACCGCTCGCCCATGTTACACTCTCCAAAAGGTAAGTATTATTCTCTCTTACCAGTATCGCACTTAATTGTGCGTACTTGTTTTTCTTCTCATGCCTGCTATGATTATAGTAACAAGCGCGGGGGAAGTCAATCCCGCGGAACAGGAGGATATTTCTATGGGCAAGAACATTGTGGTACTCAACGGCAGCCCCCGGAGTAAGGGCAACACCTCCGCCCTGGTGCGGGAGTTCACCCGGGGCGCGGAGGAGGCGGGCCATACCGTGACCGAGTTCTTTCTGGACGGCATGGACATCCACGGCTGCAAGGGCTGCTTCGGCGGCCACAGCGGCCGGGACTGCCCCTGTGTGCAGCGGGACGATATGGATCAGATCTACCCGGCGGTGAAGGACTGCCACGTGGTGGTGCTGGCCTCCCCCCTGTACTACTGGAACCTGAGCGGCCAGCTCCGCACGGCCATCGACCGCCTGTTCGCCCTGGAGGAGGGGGACGGCAACCTGCTGCGGGGCGGCGGCCGGGCCTCCTGCCTGCTGATGGCGGCGGAGGGGAATGGCTTTGAGGATGTGCTCACCTACTACGACCACCTGATGGAGCACCTTCGGTGGAAGAACCTGGGCCACGTGCTGGCCGGAGGCAACATGGACGCGGGCGATATCGACGGCAAGCCGGAGCTCCAGGCCGCCTACGAGCTGGGCAGATCCATCACCTGACAAGATGCAAAGGCGGGCCGGTCATTTGACCGGCCCGCCCATTTTTTGGAATTCTGCATATGGGTTAAGGGGTTTTCTCCCGGCCGCCCAGGATGCGCTGGGCCCGCTCGGCGTCGGAGAGGGTGCGATCCCGGAAGTGGTAGAGTACCATCCCCAGCGCGGCCAGGGCGGCGGCCAGGGCGTACTCCAGGGGGCTGAGGGCGCCGGGGCTGAATGGCACCAGCAGGTTGCCCGCCAGGAACACCGACGCGATGATGCCGCACACCGCGGTGATCCGGCCGCCGGGCATGGACACCGGCCGCCGCCAGTCCGGATGGCTTTTCCGCAGGGCCAGCACCGCCGCCAGGGACATGACCCACATGACCACGGTGGCCAGGGAGGCGATGTTGATGAGGGGGAGAAAGAGCAGCTTGCCGGTGAAGGGGGTGAGCACCACAAAGGCGGCGGTGAACCAGATGCACCGGGCGGGGGTGCCGTATTTGGGGTGGAGGGCGGAGAACTTCTCCGACACCAGGCCGAACCGGGACAGGCCGTAGAGCATCTGGGCGGAGGAGTAGAGGGTGGAGTTCATCACCCCCACCGCCCCCACGAAGGCGGTGACCAGAAAGAGCACCCGCACTGCCGGGACACCGGTGAGCTCCACCAGCACGTCGGCAAAGGGGGCGGTGCGGTTCACCGCCTCCCGCCAGGGCATGCACCCGGCCACGGCGGTGGACACCAGGCACAGGATGCCGGTGACCAGCAGCAGGCAGGTGATCAGCGCCGCCCCGGCCTTGCGGGCGGCGGGGCCGGTGGCGTCGGCGGCGGCCTTGGACACGGTCTCCCACCCGGCCACCGAGAACACCAGCAGACTCAGCAGGGCCATGGAGCCGGAGAAGTCGAAGTCCAGCCCCCCGTCGGAGGCGTACACCGCCGGATCAAAGTGGGTAAAGCACACCGCCAGGCCGATGGCGCACATGACCAGCAGCACCACCGTGGCGATTTTGGCCAGGGAGGCGCATACGTTGGCCCCCTTGAGCTGGATAAACAGGATGGCCCCCGCCAGGGCCAGCTGGACGATCAGGTTGGGCAGGGTGACGGGGAAGTCCCCCACCTGATAGAGCACTGCCGTCCGCCCCAGAGCGGGGAACAGCTCGTCCAGCAGGGACACGGCGGCCAGATCCACCCAGCAGAATACAATGGTGTTCATCAGAATCCCCGCCCAGCCCACGGCGAAGCCCCCCCGGCTGCCGAAGGCGGCGTAGGAGTACACCACCTCGCCGCCGGGCAGGGGCAGCATGGGGATGGCCTCCATATAGGCGAAGGCGAAGGGCAGCTCAATGAGGATGCACAGCACAAAGGCCACCACCAGGTTCAGCGGCCCCCCCGCCGTCTCCAGCCACGTACCCGTCAGCAGCAGCCAGCTGGTGCCCAGCATGCACCCGATGCCCATGGCCACCAGCCCAAAGTAGCTGATGGATTTTCCACCGTTCTTTCCCATCCGGATCCCTCGTTCCCATCAAGATGGGATCATTATATCATCTCTGGCGAGCTTTTCCTAGTCCCGCCCTCCAGAGAACCCAGGCCAGGCCCCAGCCGGCCAGATACAGCCCGGCCTGGAGCAGATAGAGCAGGGCGGCCGCCACATTCAGCCCCACAAAGAGGCCCCCCGCACGGTAGGCCCGCAGAGCGCAGACCAGCGGCCACCCCACCGCCGCCAGCGGGAGCAACCGCAGGAAGCGGAGTCTCCGCCGGGTCAGCCGGAGCACCCCCAGCTGAAGGACACACGGCCCCACCAGCCAGAGGGCGAACCAGAGCAGCAAAAGCAGTTCTTCCATATACGCACCTCACGTTCCGGAGTCCTTCCGCGGATACGCCCCCGCCGCGTTGCCTAGCAGGGCAAAGACCGCCGGCCCCAGGCAGAGGGCGCCGGCCATGTGATAGAGGCCCCGCGCAATGGGCAGCAGGCACAGGGCGCACGCCAGGGGGAAGAGGGGGCACAGGCCATGCCGCTTTCCCAGGGCCATCCCAAGGGCCATGCACCCAAAGGGCAGCAGGTAGATGGCAATCAGGATCCCTCCGGTTCCCAGCCACCACATGAGCAGGGCGGGCAGGAGGGTACACACCACCGCGCACCAGGGCAGCCAGAGGGCCGTGACCCGCAGCCTGAGGCGGACGGGCTCCGGGGCCAGCCGCCGGATCAGAACCGGGCTGGACAGGATCGCCAGCCAGCATACCAGGGCCGCCGGGGGCATATCCTCACCTCCCGCTTATCTCCGTAGGGGCGAACTGTGTTCGCCCGCCGTTATCTCTCGCCCACCCGATTTTTCCGCCGACTCAACAGCTTTTTGGTCAGCTTTGCGATCATATTGACGGCCAGCAGAGCCAGCCCCAGAGCCAGGGTGAGTCCAAGGGCCAGCAGCGGTACGCCCAGCACCAGAAACCAGCTGACGAAAAACCAGGCGAAGGAACTCATGCCCCCGCGCCCCCCTTCCGTACCCGCCGGAGGGCGGAACCGGCCAGATTGCCCGCCAGGGAGCAGACCAGGGCGATGGTCACCAGGGGCCAGTCGTACATGTTGGAGAACAGGCGGGCCAGGGGGATGAACACCAGAATTCCCAGGACGCACGCGACGGGGTACAGGGGGCAGAAGCCCCGCCGTCTCCCCAGGGACAGGCCGGAGCAGAAGGCCCCCACGGGCAGCAGAATATAAGGGTAGAGCAGGCCGGAGAGCACCGGCACATACCCGCCGTCGCACAGCCGCAGCACCAGGGGCAGGAGCAGGCACAGCAGGGCGGCGAAGGGCACATAGGGCAGGGTCTCCCGCCAGCGGAGCGGGGAGGGGGCGGGGGAGAGGCCCAGCCTCTCCCGGATGGCGGAGAGCTCCACATACCACCCCACCCACCGGCCCAGCCACACCAGGACGTAGACCACGGCCAGCAGAAAGACCAGCAGCGCCGCCCCCGCCGGGTCGAAGGTGAGCCCCGCCCACAGGGCCATGGTGGCCGCCGTGAGGGCGAAGTGGGTCAGGGTGCGGAGCACCAGGGCCCGGCCCTCCCCGGCGAAGGGGAGGGTGGCGACGCCCGTCTCCGCCCCCAGCAGGGCGAAGAGGGCGAAGGACAGGGCGATGCCCCACCCCTCCAGGGCGTCGGGAAAGCCGCAGTCCAGAAAGCCGTACCCGGTAAACTGAGCCGGGCCGGCAATGGGAAAGTCCCCGGCCAGCCGGCCCAGGAGGGCGTGGGCCGCCAGCCCCAGCAGGGCCCCGGCCAGGGCCCGGCGGGCGGCCTGCCGCCTGTCGTCAAACAGCATGGAAATACCTCCTCTCAAAGCCCCAGGGCCTCCTTGATCTTCTTCACGTACCGCCGGGACGCGTAGCACACCGTCCCACCGGCCAGGGTGATGCGGATGGTGCCGGTGAGGGAGAGATCCAGGGCGGTGATCTTCCGCAGGTTGACGATCTCCGAGTGGGAGATGCGCACGAAGGCGTGCCGATCCAGCCGGGCCTCCAGCTCGTAGAGCCGCTCCTTCAGATCATACACCCCGCCGGGAGTCTGCACCCTGACCCCCTTCTCCTCCCCATAGCAGCGGAGGATGTCCGCCTCCTCCAGGGGCACCGCCCGGGCCCCGTCCCAGCCCACCAGGGCCGCGCCCCCCTCCAGCCGGGCGGCCAGGGCCTTGATCTCGTCGGTGAGGGCCGGGGCGGTGATGGTCACGGCCGGCTCCCCGCAGGCCGGATCGATGCGGATGTCCACCTTCATGCCGCTCCCCCCTTTCACCCCCAATATAGCGGAAAGCCGGCCGTTTGTCCACGGTTTCCGGACAGACGGCCGGCCGCGGGGGATAGCCGGCGTGCCTACGCCGGCGTAGACAAAACCCTATCGACGGCGTATAATATCCCCATACTACATAGAATGGGGAGCACACCATGGAAAACAACGCCAACAACGGCCATGAAGCCTACGATGACCAGGTGATTTTTGTCGATACCCATCTGATCCAAAAGGCGGTGGAGGGGCTCCAGCGCTCGCGGGAGGAGTTCCAGAGCCTGCTGGAGCAGGCGGAGGGGGGAGATCCCGCCGCCTACTACGACCTGGGCGTGCGCTATGCCGAGGGGGACGGGGCGGAGCGGGATCCGGCCCGGGCGGCCCACTGGTTCTCCCTGGCCGCCGAGGACGGGGATCTCCGGGCGGTGGATCTGCTGGGCCGGTGCTATCAGGCCGGCTCCGGCGTGGAGAAGGACGAGGCCCGGGCCGTGGAGCTGTTCCAGCAGGCGGCGGAGCAGGGCTACGCCCCCGGCCAGTGCGACCTGGGCCTGTGCTACGAGAACGCCACCGGCGTGGAGAAGGACGAGGCCCGGGCGGCGGAGTGCTACCTCCAGGCCGCCGAGCAGGGCTATGCCCCCGGCCAGACCAACCTGGCGGTGTGCTATTTCAACGGCATCGGGGTGGAGCAGAGCGTGGACACCGCCCTCCAATGGCTGGAGAAGGCGGTGGAGCAGGAGTTCCCCCGGGCCCTGAACATCCTGGGGGACTGCTACTGGGACGGCACGGGGGTGGAGCGTGACCGGGCCCGCTCCGCCCAGCTCTACCGGCAGGCCGCCGACCAGGGCTATCCCCCCGCCCAGTGTAACCTGGGCCTGTGCTATGAGCACGGCGACGGGGTGGAGATGGACAAGGAGACGGCGGCGGAGTACTACCGCCAGGCCGCCCAGGAGGGCTATGCCCCCGGCCAGACCAACCTGGCGGTGCTCACCCTCCACGGCGTGGGGGTGGAGGAGGATCCCAGGGCGGCGGTGGAGTGGCTCCAGAAGGCCGCCGACCAGGATTTTCCCCGGGCTCTGGATCTGCTGGGGGACTGCTGGATGGAGGGCAGGGGGGTGGACTGCGTGGACACGTGGCGGGCCGCCGAGCTCTACCGGCGGGCCGCCGAGCAGGAGTACCCGCCGGCCCTGTGCGACCTGGGCCTGTGCTACGAGAACGCCAACGGCGTGGAGGAGGACAAGGCGCGGGCGGCGGCGCTCTACCGGCAGGCCGCCGAGCTGGACTACGCCCCCGCCATGTGCAACCTGGCGGTGTGCTACCTCAACGGCATCGGCGTGGAGGAGAACATGGGGGAGACGGTGGCGTGGCTGGAGAAGGCGGTGGCCGCCGGCTCCCCCCGGGCCGCCGGCATCCTGGGGGACTTCTGCCTGGACGGCCGGGGGGTGGAGGTGGACAAGGAGCGGGCCATCTCCCTCTACCGGCAGGCCGCCGAGGGCGGCTACCTCCCCGCCGTGTGCAGCCTGGGCCTGTGCTATGAGACCGGCGACGGCGTGGCCGAGGACAAGGAGCAGGCCGTGGCCTGGTACCGGAAGGCCGCCGAGGGGGGCTACGCCCCCGCCCAGACCAACCTGGCCTACTGCTGCCTCACCGGCATCGGCATGGAGCCGGACGCCGCCGGGGCCATCCCCTGGCTGGAGAAGGCGGCGGAGCAGGGCAACGCCCGGGCCCAGAGCCTGCTGGGCAACTGCTACCGGGACGGGGACGGCGTGGAGGCCGATCTGTGCCGGGCGGCGGAGCTCTACGGGGAGGCCGCCAAGCAGGACTATCCCCCCGCCATGTGCAGCCTGGGCCTGGCCTTTGAGCTGGGAGAGGGCCTCACCCTTAATCCGGCCAACGCGGTGTACTGGTACAAAAAGGCGGCCGAGGCGGGCTATCTCCCGGCCATGACCAACCTGGCGGTGTGCTGCCTCAACGGCACCGGCACGGAGCGCAGCCCGGAGGAGGCAGCCCGGTGGCTGGAGCAGGCGGCGGAGCAGGACTTCCCCCGGGCCCAGGGGATCCTGGGCGATCTTCTCCTGACCGGCGACGGGGTGGAGCAGAACCGGGAGCGGGCGGCGGCGCTCTACCGGCAGGCGGCGGAGGGCGGCTACCTCCCCGCCTGGTGCGATCTGGGCCTGTGCTACGAAAACGGCCAGGGGATCGCCGAGGATCTGGAGCAGGCGGCGGCGTGCTACCGCCGGGCCGCCGACGGGGGCTATCTGCCCGCCATGACCAACCTGGCGGTGTGCTATCTCAACGGCAACGGGGTGGAGCGCAGCCTCCAGGAGGCCGTCCGCTGGCTGGAGCAGGCGGCGGAGGGGGGCCACGCCCGGGCCCAGTGCATCCTGGGGGATTGCTGCCGGGACGGGGAGGGCACGCCCAAGGACGAGGCGCGGGCCTTCCAGCTCTACCGGCAGGGGGCGGAGCAGGACTATCCCCCCGCCCAGTGCGCTCTGGGCTACTGCTTCGAGGCGGGCATCGGCACGGCGGAGGACAAGGAGCAGGCCGCCCAGTGGTACCGGAAGGCCGCCGAGGCGGGCTACGCCACCGCCCAGTGCAACCTGGCGGTGTTCCTCCTCCACGGTGTGGGCGTAAAGCGGGAGCCCGAGGAGGCCGTCCGCTGGTTCGAGCGGGCGGCGGAGGGGGGCCACGCCCGGGCCCAGTTCCTGCTGGGGGAGCTCTGCCGCACCGGCCGGGCGGCAGAACGGGATGAGGCCCGGGCTGTCCAGCTCTACCGCCGGGCAGCGGAGCAGGGCTATGCCGACGCCATGTATGCCCTGGGCCGCTGCTATGAGCGGGGGGAGGGCACGGCTGCGGATCCGGCCCAGGCGGTGGAGTGGTACCGGAGGGCCGCTGAGCGGGGCCACGAGGAGGCCGGAGACGCCCTGCTCCGCTGCCGCAAGCGGAAGGCCCAGGCCGACCCGGCCCGTGCCGCCGAGGCCGAGCGCCTCCGCAAGGCCGCCGGGGCCGGGGATTTCCAGGCCATGTGCCGGCTGGCCGTGCTGTGCCAGCGGGGCGAGGGGACGCCCAAAAATCCGGCCCAGGCGGTGAACTGGTACCGGAAGGCCGCCGAAGGGGGCTATGCCCCCGGCCAGACCGGCCTGGCCCGCTGCCTGCTGGAGGGGCAGGGCGTCCGGGCCGACCCGGCCCAGGCGGTGATCTGGCTGGAGCGGGCCGCCGGGCAGGAGGATCCCCAGGCCCTCACCCTGCTGGGGGAGTGCCTCCGGGACGGCCGGGGCGTCCCCGCAGACCCGGCCCGGGCGGAGGAGTGCCTCCGCCGGGCGGCCGCCCTGGAGCAGAAGGGGACAGGAGACACCCCGGCGCCGGCGGAGCCGCGCCCCAAAAAGAAATCCTTCCTGAGCCGGCTCTTCGGCGGGAAATAACACTGAGGCCGCGGACGATGTCCGCGGCCTCACAAAATAAACGCGGGCGCCGCAGCTGCGGCGCCCGCGCGGGTTATTTGGCGTACTCGATGACCTTGGTCTCGCGGATCATGTTCACCTTGATCTGGCCGGGATACTCCAGCTCTTCCTCGATCTTCTTGGCGATGTCCCGGGCCAGGAGCACCATCTGATCCTCGCTGACCTGGTCGGGCTTGACCATGATGCGCACCTCGCGGCCGGCCTGGATGGCGTAGGACTTCTCCACCCCGGGGAAGGAGGAGGTGACCTCCTCCAGCTTCTCCAGCCGCTTGATATAGTTCTCCAGGTTCTCCCGCCGGGCGCCGGGCCGGGCGGCGGAGATGGCGTCGGCCGCCTG
>ERZ1643250.3491-NODE-3491-length-10733-cov-10.090092_pt1 | contig 10733 bp, 10 predicted proteins | sample MGYA00579262_ERZ1643250 | MGnify/ENA primary metagenome ERZ1643250 (study PRJEB29033, sample SAMEA4952265) | chicken gut metagenome | biome: Broiler Chicken; feature: Gastrointestinal Tract; material: Caecum | place: Ireland | collected 2018 | study: Broiler...
TGCCCGGTTTCCGATGGAATCGGTAAGGCAGATCAGCTTGTAGAGCGGGCGATGCATGGTGATGTGCCGATTTACAAAAGCGGAAATCCGAATGCAGGCAAGTCACAGAAATCATCCGGAGGCGGAGCCCACAAGGTATATACACAGCTGATGAACGGAGTTTCCCACATGCTTCCGTTCGTAGTTGGAGGCGGTATCCTCATTGCCCTTGCGTTTCTGATTGATGGCCTCAGCGTCGATATCAATTCCCTTTCCGATGAGATGCGTGCAAACTTCGGTACGATCACGCCGGTAGCAGCGGCATTGAAAGGAATAGGAGATACGGCATTTGGATTCATGCTCCCAGTACTTGCAGGATTCATTGCCATGAGTATCGGAGACCGTCCGGCACTGGCAGTCGGATTTGTAGGCGGAATGCTTGCATCTCAGGGCAAATCCGGATTTCTTGGAGCTCTTCTTGCGGGATTTGTAGCAGGATACCTGATTCTCCTTCTGAGAAAAGTATTTGCGAAACTGCCGCAGTCCATTGAAAAGATTGCGCCGGTGCTTCTGTATCCATTGTTCGGAATTCTGATTATGGGACTTCTGATGAACTATGTGATTGAGCCTCCGGTCGGAGCATTGAATACCGCGCTTAATACAGGACTGACCAATATGAGCGGAAGCAGCAAGATTCTCCTTGGAATTATCGTTGCAGGCATGATGTCTATCGATATGGGAGGACCGTTCAACAAGGCAGCATATGTATTCGGAACTGCATCCATTGCAGCCGGTAACTATGATATTATGGCAGCCGTTATGATCGGCGGTATGGTACCTCCATGCGCCATCGCTCTGGCGACACTGCTCTTTAAGAAGAAATTTACAAAAGAAGAACGGGAATCCGGTCCGGTAAACTTTATCATGGGACTTGCGTTTATTACAGAAGGAGCGATCCCGTTTGCGGCATCTGATCCGATCCATGTCCTTCCGTCCTGTATCATCGGTGCCGCAGTATCAGGTGCGCTTTCCATGGCATTTGGCTGTACTTTGATGGCTCCGCATGGCGGAATCTTCGTATTCCCGGTTGTGGATCATGCCCTGATGTATCTTGTATCCCTGGTAATCGGTACGATTGTCGGAGCCGTACTCCTTGGAATACTTAAAAAAAGGGTAGAAGAATAAAGAAAAAATCAAACAGCATTACGCCGCGAGAAGATTATCACATCCGCGGCGTATTTTGATTCGGGTGGGAGATTGACGGGAAAGGAGAATTCTACTATAGTTATATGAGAGAAAAAGGTTTAGTCGGAGGGAAGGTTATGCTGACAGAAAAACGACAAAAAGAGATCTTGAAACTTCTGGGAGAGAAGGGAAGCGTGACCGTTCAGGAACTGACAGAAAAGCTGAATGCGTCCGAGTCCACAATTCGGAGAGACCTGACACTTCTCCATCAGAAAGGAGAACTGGTCAAGGTGTTTGGAGGAGCTGTCCAGACAGAATCCAGGATCAATATCCGGGAAGAAAAAGTTGCTCTCAGGAAAGAATTGAAAAAAGAGGAAAAAATCCGGATTGCCAGGTATGCGGCATCGCTTGTGGAGCCGGATGATTTTGTCTACCTGGATGCCGGCACGACAACGGAATACATGATTCCGTTTCTGACAGAGAAGTCAGCCGTCTTTGTGACCAATGCGGTTTCCCACGCTCTGCAGCTCACGGAGAATGGGTTCCGGGTGATCCTGATCGGCGGCGAACTCAAAGCGGCGACCGAGGCGATTGTTGGAAACGAAGCCTACGTCAATCTCCAGAAATATAATTTTACAAAAGGTTTTTTCGGAACGAACGGGGTAAACCGGACGTCCGGGTTTACGACGCCGGATATCAATGAGGCGATGATAAAAGGATGTGCGATGAAACATGCCCAAAAGCCGTATGTACTCTGTGACAGCAGCAAATTTCTGGTATCGAGTCCTGTAAGCTTTGGAGAATTCGGGGATGCAATGATTATTACGGACCGATGCCCGGATGAAAGCATGTATTCGGACAGCAATATTATCATAGTAGAATAGGACAGATACATGTTATGATCCCGGAAAAAACAGCAGGAATTCATCCTGCTGTTTTTTTGTTGACAGAACACTGATCTTTCGATAAGATGGGAAATATTTAGAGGGATGATGAGCCGGAAAGGGGAAATCTGCATTAAGAATTGTTCAGAACTTTTTCAGGAACGGTTAAGATCTGCCGTTGATAATAGAAGTATCAAAGGAAGCAGATATAAAGATACATAACAAAGCAGCCTTTGAAACAGAAAAAGAAAGTGAGGAACAGATTTTATGCAGGAACAGAAAAAAGAAAAAGGAAAAAAAGGATTTGTAAAGAAAGGCCTCATTCTGGCACTGGTTGGAGCAATGGTGTTTGCCATGGCAGCATGTGGAGGAAAAGATGATAAAAAGTCCACAGCAAAAAGCACTGCCGGGAGCAGCTCAAGCTCCGAAAAAAAAGATTCCGATAAGAAAGTCACTGAATCTGAAAAGAAGGACTCCGATAAGAAAGGCGCTGAATCTGAAAAGAAGGACTCCGATAAAAAAGTCACTGAGTCTGAAAAGAAGGATTCCAAAAAGAAAAGCGGGAAAACTTCAAAGAACAACAAAACAAGAGGAAAAGCATCCGGGAATACGAAATCAGGAAAGACGGGTTCAGGAAAGAGTTCAAAATAATAAGAACAGGAATCAAAACAGGTGATACAGGGTGTGCTTCTTTCGGGAGGCGGACCCTGTTGTTTTGTCAGAGTGAGTGTAAGGTGAGTAAATGGAACGGATTTTAATGATTGAAGATGATGAAGACATCAGGGAAGGAGTGAGGATTCTTCTTGAAGGAGAAGGTTATGAAGTGCTTGAGGCAAAGAATGGGAGGGAAGGTCTGCAGCTGCTGGCAGAGGGGCCTGATCTTGTGATTCTGGACATCATGATGCCCGGGATGTCCGGACTGAAGACATGTGAAGAGATCCGGAAAATTTCGTATGTACCGGTACTGTTTCTGACCGCAAAAGCGCAGGAATCGGACAAACTGATCGGATTCATGGCAGGCGGGGATGATTATCTTCCGAAGCCGTTTTCCTATTCGGAACTTCTTGGAAGAGTCAAGGCTTTGATCCGCAGATGGAAAACATACCGCGGAAAGGAACCGGATCGAAAAAAGGACACGTATCTGGAACAGGCCGGAATCCGTTTGAATGAAATGTTTAATGAAGTTTTTGTCCGGGGTGGAAGTACAGAGCTTTCCGAAATTGAATACCAGATTTTAAAACTGATGATGCAGCATCCGGGGAAGATTTTTTCGGCCCAGAATCTTTATGAAAGTGTCTGGGATGAACCATATTTTTACAATTGCAATGGTACGGTAATGGTGCATATCCGGAAACTACGGGTAAAAATAGAGGAAGATCCGAAAAATCCACAGAGAATTCAGACTGTATGGGGGAAGGGGTACCGATTTGGATAATGGGAAGAAAAAAATTCATTCATTATATTTTGAACTGATCCGTCTGCTTCTGGTATCAGCAACAGTTTCTCTTTTGTTTTTTTTCATATTGAACCGGGCGGGGGAAAATCTGCTTACATTTTATTTTTATGAAAGTGATTATGTACAGAAAGCAAGTGACCATTCCATCAAAAATCTCCAGGAATATGTTACAGAAAACCATGTTTCCTCCAATGATTCTGAAAAGCTGACGAAATGGGTGAATGAACAGAAAATCGTTGCAATCAGTGTCTATAAGGAGGAACTTCTGACATATGATTCTCTGTATCCGGATGAAGAAGTGGAGAATGCCGCAATAGAAGGCGGGTATTATGAGTGGGAGTCTTACTATACAGTTGAATTTTCGGACGGAACCGCAGATGTATTTCTGTATGGATTCTTTTCCTACCAGTTTTACAGCTATGCGCTGATTGCCGAGATTCTGCTTGCTGTGGCGTTGTTTATTATGACAGCGGTACTGGGGATCCGTAAACCTGTAAAATATATTGGAAAGCTGAAAGAAGAATGTGAGATTCTGGGAAATGGCGATCTGGAATATCAGATTTCGGTAATAGGAAAGGATGAGCTTGCCGATCTTGCGTCCGGAATGGATCACATGCGCAGGGCTTTGAAAGAAAGTATAGAAAAAGAAGAAGAACTGTCCCGGGCAAATCGGAGAATGATTACGGAAATGTCCCACGATCTGAGAACACCGCTCACTTCTTTGCTTCTCTATACAGATATTCTGGCGAAAAAAGAGATCCATGATATGGAGCAGATCCGGGAATACATCCGCAAAATCGACCGGAAAGCCCACCAGATCAAAGTCATGTCGGACCATATTTTTGAGTATGCCCTCGTAACAGAAGATATGGAAGTCAGGACCGGAGAGCCGGAAAGCCTGGACAGCATCTTTTATGATCCGCTCTCTGAGATGGCGGGGTATCTGGAAGAAAAAGGCTACAGAGTCGATGTCGAATGGAAAGACGAGGATGGGAAAATCTGTGTGGATCCGGAATACATCAACCGGATTCTGGATAATCTCGTCTCTAATATTGTAAAATACGCAGATCCGGAAGAACCTGTCCGGATTCGGACAGTCTGCAGGGATTCCTGTCTGGGGATCTGTTTTTCCAACCGGATCTTGCGGGAAACGGACGAAAGAAAAGAGAGTACGAAAATCGGGCTTCACAACATTCGGAAGATGATGAAAAAAATGCGGGGAGTTTCCGAGGTATGTCAGGAAGACGGCATGTTCTTTCTGACGATACTCTTTCCAAGAACAGAAGAATAGAGCAAATCCTGCCGGGAGATATGATGTTTCCACAGGCAGGATTTTTTCGTGTACCCGGGAAAGTTCTGAACAAAAAAAGGAGGAGCCGTCCTGGCGGCTCCTGAAGGAAGAGAGAAAAATCTATCTAAAAAAATCTAAATGTCTAGGCGAAGGACAACAATCACAAAGAATTAGGAACTCTTTCCAACTGTTGTCTTCTTCTTCTCTGAAGATGTTTATAGTATAGCGCACAAATGTGAGTAATTTATGTCTCCGCGATGAAGGATTTATAAAAGAACTTAAGAAAATATAAACATCATCTGAATGATTTGGAAAGCTTGCAGATACAATAAAAGGAAACAGGTTTTCCGGAGGATGAAGAAGTGAGAAAGAAGAGAAGAATAGTCATATATCTGTTTGTTCTGGCGCTTTTGGCAGGTATGTCTGTTATCTGGATTCTGGGCAGAAAAGCAGAGAATCCGGAACAGAATAATACGGAAACAGTATCCGGAAACATGGAGGTGCACTTTCTGGATGCAGGACAGGGGGACAGCATTCTTGTGCGGTCGGAGAATGAAAATTTACTGATTGATGCAGGGACCAATGAGGATGAAGAAATGGTCGTTTCCTATTTAAAAGAACAGGGGGTAGAAAAGCTTGATTATGTCATTGCCACACATCCTCATATTGATCATATCGGCGGGATGGATGCTGTAATTGAAACCTTTCCGGTGGGAACCTGTTTCCTTCCGGAAGAAACGTATGATACAGAAAGCTTTCAAGAAGTTCTTACCGCGCTGGATGAAGCGGACGTAAAGATCAGACATCCTGAGTTTATGGAAAACTATGAAATAGGAAGCGGCAGATTTGTATTTATCACGCCGGATTCTGAAAAACAGTATGAAGATATCAACGATTCATCACTCGGGATTCGTCTGACAAATGGTCCACACAGCTTCCTTTTATGCGGAGACATCAGTCAGAGAATCGAAAAAGAGATCCTGAAATCCGGGATCTCAATCCGCTCGGATGTCATGAAACTGAATCATCATGGAAGCCGGGACGCCAACTCATGGAAGTTTTTAAAAGCGGCATCTCCTTCTTTTGTCGTGATAACCTGCGGCACCAGAAATGAGTTCGGACATCCACATGAGAAAGTCATGAAACGGGTGGAGAAACTGGGGGCAGGTGTTTTCCGGACCGACCTTCAGGGAACCATCGTGTTTGAAAGTGACGGGGAAACTCTGAAATGCAGCACCGGTCCGGAGGAAGGAAGCAGAAAATAAGATTGTACACAAAAAGGACATAATTATCTGTTAAAATACAGAAAATAGATAGATTATCGAGAAGAAGGGATGAATTGTTTATGGAGCATATTAAGATACTGGTGGTGGATGACGAAAGCAGAATGCGCAAGCTTGTCAGAGACTTCCTGGAAAGAGCCGGATTCCAGGTGCTTGAAGCAGGAGACGGGATGGATGCGCTGGATGTTTTTTACGATAATCAGGATATCGGACTTATTATTCTGGATGTGATGATGCCGAAGATGGATGGATGGGAAGTATGCAGGGAGATCCGCAAGGAGTCCAAAGTTCCGATCATCATGCTGACGGCAAGAGGAGAAGAGCGGGATGAGCTGAATGGGTTTGAACTTGGCGTCGATGAGTACATTTCCAAGCCGTTCAGTCCGAAAATCCTTGTGGCCCGTGTCAATGCGCTCTTAAGAAGGACGAGCGGACTTGCCATGGATCAGACGGTTTCTGCAGGAGGTATTGAGATTGACAAGGCAGCCCATATCGTGAAAATTGACGGCAATCCGGTCGATTTAAGTTTCAAGGAGTTTGAGCTTCTTACCTATTTTATGGAAAATCAGGGGATTGCCCTGTCCAGAGAGAAGATTTTGAACAATGTATGGAACTACGATTATTTCGGAGATGCCAGAACGATTGATACTCACGTGAAGAAGCTTCGAAACAAGCTGGGGGACAAAGGCGAGTATATCCGGACCATCTGGGGGATGGGCTACAAATTTGAGGTTGCAAAATCATGAAAAAATTTGGAGCAAAGCTCTCTATCCGAAAAAAGATGATGTTCATTTTTGTCGGACTGATTCTTTTTCTTCTGATTCTTCTTGTGTTTGTAAACGGTACATTTGCAGAATGGTACTATATGGCAAATAAACGGTCGGACTTAGTGAGTATTTATAAGGAAATCAGCAAGGTGCAGGAGAAGGATCTTCTGGGAAACGACTCGGAAGTGCTGAAACTGAACCGTATGACCGAGAGAAATAATGTTTCCGTCCTTTTGATTGACAGTTCCATGAGGGTACAGTATGCGAACGTCTATGATGTGAGCATCCTGATAGATCAGGTTCAGGATTATGTGCTCGGCAACAAGCCGCCGCTGCTTGACAGCGGGGACTACCTGATTACAAGGGCGAGAGATGTGATGAGCGGAGCGGAATACCTGGAAATGTGGGCACAGTTTGATAATTCCAATTATCTGCTGATGCGGTGTTCCCTTGACAGTATCCGCTCTAATGTGTCGATTTCCAACCAGTTTATTTTCTATATCGGTATTCTGATTCTTGCGATTGGAATTATTCTTGTCTGGTTTTTCTCAAGAAGAATTTCGGAGCCGCTTCTGGAACTGGCGGAGCTGTCAAAAAAGATGGCAAAGCTTGATTTTGACGCAAAATATACAAGAGGCGGAGCAGACGAGATCGGAATTCTTGGAGAAAGTTTTAATACGATGTCAGATGAGCTGAAAGACAAGATTTCCGAATTAAAGACAGCCAACTATGAACTGCAAAGAGACATCAAAAAGAAGGAACAGGTAGAGACCATGCGTACAGAGTTTATCGGGAATGTATCGCATGAACTGAAAACACCGATTGCACTGATCCAGGGATATGCGGAAGGTTTGAAAGACGGGATCACGGATGATCCGGAAAGTATGGAGTTTTACTGCGATGTCATTATTGATGAGGCCAACAAGATGAACAGGATGGTGAAAAACCTTCTGACGTTGAACCAGCTGGAACAGGGCAGAGACGATACCCAGTTTGAACGGATCGATATCACAAGTCTGATCCGGGGTGTGGTGCAGAGCCTTGAAATCATGGCAAAGCAGAAAGAAGCGGATATCCGTATGAATACCCAGGAGCCGGTTTTTGTATGGGCAGATGAGTTCAAGGTAGAACAGGTTGTGCGAAACTATGTAAGCAATGCCCTGAACCATGTGGATGAAAACCGGATCGTGGATATCCGGATTGAAGAGCGGGATGGTAAGATACGGATCAGCGTCTTCAATACAGGGGAGCCGATACCGGAGGAGGATATCGAACACATCTGGGAGAAATTTTATAAAGTGGACAAGGCAAGAACCAGAGAATATGGAGGAAATGGAATCGGACTTTCGATTGTCAAGGCCATCATGGAATCCTTCCATCAGAATTACGGGGTAAAAAATTATGAAAACGGAGTACAGTTCTGGTTTGAACTTGACAAAAAGTAAAAATGCGGGCGCGTCCCGCATTTTTACATTTTCTTTTTGAAAGGGGTGTGTTAAACTTAGAAAGATAAGGAGTGGATAACAATGATTGCATTGATTGATTATGACGCAGGAAATATGAGAAGTGTGGAGAAGGCGCTTGATTTTCTTGGAGAGAAGCCGGTTGTCACACGAAAACGGGAGGAGATACTGGGAGCAGACCGGATTATCCTTCCGGGAGTCGGGTCTTTTGGAGACGCGATGCACAATCTGGAAGCATTTGGACTGACAGAGGTGATCAAAGAGGCGGTAGAAAAGAAAATTCCGCTGCTTGGAATCTGCCTTGGCATGCAGGTCCTTTTTGAAAAGAGCGAGGAAAGTCCGGGCGTGAAAGGTCTTGGAATTTTAGAAGGTGAGATTGTCAGGTTCCCGAAGACGGAAGGGCTTAAGATTCCGCATATGGGCTGGAATTCTCTTTCCTGTTCGAAGGACGGCAGGCTGTTTGAGGGACTTGAGGAGAATCCTTATGTATATTTTGTCCACTCATACTATCTGAAAGCGAAAGATCCAAAGATCGTAAAAGCAACTGCCGAATATGGAGTGACGATTCATGCCTCGGTGGAGAAGGGCAGCGTCTTCGGATGCCAGTTCCACCCGGAAAAGAGCGGCGGGACAGGGCTTCATATTCTGAAAAATTTCATAGAAAGACAGGGGGAGTAGCAGATGTTTACGAAGAGAATTATTCCATGTCTGGACGTGAACAATGGACGGGTTGTAAAGGGAGTCAACTTTGTAGATTTAAGAGACGCCGGAGATCCGGTGGAAGTCGCAAAGGTTTATGATAAAGAAGGGGCGGACGAACTGGTATTTCTGGATATTACCGCTTCCTCTGATGCAAGAAATACAGTCGTTGACATGGTAGAACAGGTGGCTGAGAATGTCTTTATTCCGTTTACGGTTGGCGGCGGAATCCGTACAGTGGAGGACTTCCGGACGATTTTAAGAGCCGGGGCGGACAAGATTTCCATCAATTCCTCTGCGCTGAATACTCCGGATCTGATCTCGGACGCGGCGTACAAGTTCGGGAGCCAGTGCGTGGTGGTCGCCATCGACGCGAAGAAGCGTGCGGATGGAAGCGGATGGAATGTATACAAAAACGGCGGAAGGATCGACACCGGCCGGGATGCTGTGGAGTGGGCCATGGAGGCCGAGCGGCGCGGCGCAGGGGAAATTCTTCTGACGAGTATGGACGGAGACGGGACGAAGGCAGGATATGACCTGAACGTGACAAGACAGATTGCGGATGCGGTGTCGATTCCGGTGATTGCTTCCGGAGGAGCAGGAGAGCTGTCCCATTTCTATGACGCGTTCAGCGAGGGACATGCGGATGCGGCTCTGGCGGCATCGCTGTTCCACTATAAAGAGCTTACGATCCGGGAAGTCAAGGAGTATCTGAGGGACAAAGGAATCCCGGTGAGACTCTGATGTGAGGAGGCAGCATGGCAGCAATTCAGAATGACTGGCTGGATGCTCTGAAGGAGGAGTTCAGACAGCCTTACTATAAAAAATTATTTCAGACGGTCAACGAGGAGTACCGGACGAGGCAGATTTTCCCGCCGGCGGACGATATTTTCAATGCGTTCCACCTGACGCCGCTTCATGAGGTGAAGGTGGTGATACTGGGACAGGATCCGTATCACGGAGAGGGGCAGGCACACGGGCTCTGTTTTTCCGTAAGACCGGGAGTGGATATTCCGCCTTCTCTTGTCAATATTTATCAGGAGCTTCACGATGATCTGGGATGCACGATCCCGAATCACGGATGCCTCACCAAATGGGCGAAGCAGGGAGTGCTGCTTTTGAATACGGTACTGACAGTACGGGCGCATCAGGCCAATTCCCACAAGGGAATCGGATGGGAAGAGTTTACGGACGCGGCGATCCGGAAATTAAATGAGCAGGACCGGCCGATCGTCTTTATGCTGTGGGGAAGACCGGCCCAGGCGAAGAAATCCATGCTTCACAATCCTAAGCATCTGATTCTGGAGGCCCCGCATCCGAGTCCGCTTTCCGCATACCGGGGATTTTTCGGAAGCAGGCCGTTCAGTCAGGCCAACCGGTTTCTGGAGGCACAGGGGGTAGAGCCTGTGGACTGGCAGATTGAGCCGATGTAAGAAAAGGGAGTATGATGTATGAGCAGAAAAATTGATTGTATGGAGACAGAGTGCTGTGACTGTATCGAGATCCACGGGGACTGTATCAAGAAGGTCATGGAACGGATGCCTGCGGAAGAGACACTGAATGATCTGGCCGCCCTGTTTAAGGTGTTCGGAGATCCGACGAGAGTGAAGATTCTCTATGTGCTCTTTCAGTCAGAGCTTTGTGTCTGTGATCTGGCGGAGGTACTGCATATGACACAGTCTGCGATTTCGCATCAGCTTCGGATTTTAAAGCAGATGAAACTGGT
>ERZ1643250.3492-NODE-3492-length-10732-cov-6.353376_pt1 | contig 10732 bp, 15 predicted proteins | sample MGYA00579262_ERZ1643250 | MGnify/ENA primary metagenome ERZ1643250 (study PRJEB29033, sample SAMEA4952265) | chicken gut metagenome | biome: Broiler Chicken; feature: Gastrointestinal Tract; material: Caecum | place: Ireland | collected 2018 | study: Broiler...
GATTTACTCCCGCCGTTAAATCTTTTTACGACAAATTACTCTCACGGAAAAGATTTTGCCAAAGGCAAAAGATTTTCGTGAACTTTTTATTTAACCTTTATTATAATTCACTCTAACGCCAGGTCCCATCGTCGAAGTAAGAGTTACGCTCTTTATATACTGACCCTTTGCAGCCGCGGGTTTAGCCTTAACGATTGCATCCATAAGAGCGTTGAAGTTTTCGGCAATCTTTTCTGCGCCGAACGACTTTTTGCCGATGGGGCAGTGAATGATTGCGGTTTTATCGAGACGGTATTCAACCTTACCTGCTTTAACTTCGGCAACTGCCTTTGCCACGTCCATGGTAACGGTACCCGACTTGGGGTTGGGCATGAGACCCTTGGGGCCGAGGAGACGACCGATACGACCAACTACGCCCATCATGTCGGGAGTGGTAATCATAACGTCGAAATCAAACCAGTTTTCCTGCTGAATCTTCTGAATCATCTCTTCCGCGCCTACGATATCCGCGCCTGCCGCCTTGGCCGCGTCTGCCCTCTCGCCCTTTGCGATAACGAGCACCTTTTTGGTTTTACCGGTGCCGTTGGGGAGCACGAGAACGCCGCGCACCTGCTGGTCTGCCTGGCGGGGGTCAACGCCGAGGCGGACGTGAAGCTCTATCGTTTCGTCGAACTTTGCCTTCGCGGTGTTTAAAGTGATGTTAACAGCCTCAGCCGTGTCGTATGCTTTGGAATGCTCGTAAGATTTAACGCTTTCAGCGTACTTCTTGCCAACTTTCATTTATTATAATCCTCCGTGTGGTAATATGCGAGGGGTTCGACTTTTTTGTGTTTTATATCCCCTCTCCCACATGTTCAACGTTGCGCTTATTCCTCTACGGTAACGCCCATAGAGCGCGCAGTGCCCTTTACCATGCTTATAGCCGCCTCTAAGGTGGAGCAGTTCAAATCGGGCAGTTTGGTTTTTGCAATCTCTTCAACCTGTGCCTTGGAAAGCTGGCCTACCTTGTCCCTGTTGGGGCGGGCGCTTGCCGTGTCTATGCCGAGCGCCTTTTTAACGAGCACGGGCGTGGGGGGCGTTTTGAGAATGAAGGTGAAGCTTCTGTCCTGGTAAATGGTAACTACGCAGGGAATTATAAGGCCTGCCTTATCGGCGGTTTTGGCGTTGAATTCCTTGGTGAAACCGGGAATGTTGATGCCGTGAGGGCCGAGGGTGGAACCTACGGGGGGCGCAGGGGTGGCCTTACCGGCAGGAAGCTGCAACTTTACTACAGCGGTGATTTTTTTTGCCATAAATAAAATTCCTCCTATGTGGTGATAGCGAAATACGCCATGAAAAATATTTAGCGTATTCTCCCACAAAAATAAATTCACAAATTTTTACGGCTTGCGCGCCATAAAAATTTCGTGACTTTTAGAAACCAAGTTTCTCTGGCGGCATTGCTGTTGCCCTCACTTATAGAAATGCCGCCATTCACTTCCGGTGAGCTCGCTTGCGCGGCAAATTGAGTCTTGCCGGCGGCGGGAAACCCGCCTTGCAAACGAATATTATTTAAGAAGCCTCACGAAAAATCTTTTTGCGTTGCAAAAATCTTTTTCCGTGAAATTTATCAATAAGCCGCAGTCAGCGGCATTATTTGCGAAAAAAGTATGATAGTTGCGGCATATTGCCGCGTCAATTTGCTCTCCGCCTTAATTTAAGAAAGACAAAAACTTCAGAGAAGCGAGCAAAATCCCTCCGCCGCGCTATGCGCGCCACCTCCCTTTAAAAAAGGAGGCTCTGAGGAAAAACCAAACGCTTAAATTAAGTTTTATTCCGCGGGAGCGTCAATCTTCTTAATCTGAATATACTCCACTTCCACGTCGGTATTCCTGCCGAACAGCTCTACGTTGACGAGCGCCTTCTGGGCGGTGTCGTTGAGTTCCTTTACGGTGCCCTCGAAGCCTTCGAGAGGGCCGGCGTCGATGCTCACCCTGTCGCCCACGGCAAAGTCTGCGTTTACCGCAACTTCTTCAAGGCGCATCTTGCGAATCTCCGCCTCCTTCATGGGGATAGGCCTGCCCTGGGGGCCGACGAAGCCGGTTACGCCGCGCGTGTTGGTTACCCAGTACCACAGCTGGTTTGAGTATATCATCTTTATAAAAACATAGCAAGGCAACAGCTTGCGCTCTACGAGTTTGCGCTTGCCGTTCTTCTCCTCTATGGTGGTCTCCATGGGAATCTTCACGTCGAAAATCTGCGACTGAAGGTTATTGTTTTCGATAAGCCTTTCAAGGCTGTCCTTCACCATGGCCTCGTAACCCGAGTAAGTATGAAGGATATACCAGCAAGGCTGCTGAGCGGTATTCTCCATAAACCGTTATTCTCCGATGCTCGTGACGAGGTCCAAAAGCGCCTGAAGCCCGAAATTGATGCCCGTTACCACTACGAGGAAAACGAGAACGACCACGAGCACGACGCCCGTAGATTTGAGCACCTTGGGGAAGGTGGGCCAGGTTACCCTTTTGAGCTCCGAAAAGGTCTCCTTGAGTTTTCTGCCCATGCGAACGAAAATGTTGGGCTTTTTAACGTCGCCTTTATTTGATGCCGCCATAAATTTAACCTCTCATACGCGCAGAAAACATCTGCGCAAAAAACGTGCGCGGCCCTTTGCCGCGCCGCAACGGTGCGAAACCTTACTTGGTCTCCTTGTGTTCGGTGTGCTTTTTGCAGAAAGGGCAGTACTTCGACATGGTAAGCCTGTCAGGGTCGTTACGCTTGTTCTTGTAGCTGTCGTAATTCCTGTGCTTGCACTCGGTGCACTCTAAGGTTATTTTGGCTCTTACTGATGCCTTCTTCATTGTAGAAAAACTCCGTACAAAAAAATTACACCCCTCTAAGGAATGTGCAGAAATTTTAGCACATAAAAGGGGCGCTGTCAATCAAAATAGCTGTTTATTAAAAATTTTTGCCGCAAATTTTATATTTTTTATATAATAATAGATATGCGCGCGCGTGTATTCCCTGCCTGCACACAACATATTGTATGGTGATGCGGCTTATACACAAGCGTGCCCGCGGCAGGCTTTGCCGCGGGCACTCAAAGTTTTCAGTAATCGTCGAGCCCGAGGAGATAGTCGGCTGAAACCTGAAAGAATCTGCAAATTTTTATAATGAGCTCGGTGTTTAAATCGAGGCTCTCGCACTCGTACTTGCTCAGACTCTTCTGCGAAATGTTCAGTTTTTCGGCAAGCTGCTTTTGGGTTAAGCCTTCTCCCCTGCGCAGTTCCCTCAATCTTTCGCCGTACATCGCCGCCTCCCGTAGATTAATTTACTCCATAACAGAGTAAAAGGCTTGACATACTCTAAAATGGCGAATATAATTGATTTTAATACTCCAAAATAGAGAATTTAATGGAAGCGCAAGTCCTCACTATAACATTTTTCGGGCACAGGGATACAAAAGATACCCCGGAATTAAAAGATAAATTGAACGATACTATTTCGTTCTTTTTTAATTTAGCCTTAGAACAAAACCGCAAACTCAAATTTTTATGTGGTCATTATGGCAATTTTGACGCTTTGTCATCGCTTTCGATAGATAAAATAAGAAAAGAATCCCCATCAGTTGAGTGCGAAAAAATCTTTGTCACGCCTTATTTCGGCGACAGACTGGATACGTGGGTAGCCTCCCACTATGATTCAACAATATACCCGCCTTTGGAAAAAGTTCCTTATAAGTATGCCATCGTCAAAAGAAATGAGTGGATGGCAGATAACGCCCAGTATATTATATTACATAGCATTTACTCTTGGGGTGGAACGGCGCGAATGGAAACATACGCAAAGCGTAAAAATAAAAAAATTATCTATATATGACACAATAGCAAAATGCCGCAAAGTTTACAGGTGTAACCGTAACTTTGCGGCATTCAATTAGCCATATTCAGTAAAAATATAATTTGCTATCCCATATGATTTACTTTTCGTAGACCTTGCGGGAAAGAATGCCTATGTAGGGCAGGTTGCGGTATTTGCCCGCATAGTCGAGCCCGTAGCCGACCACGAACTCGTCGGGGATGTCGAACCCGACGTAATCGGCCGTGATTTCGGTCTGCCTGCGCGCGGGCTTGTTGAGTATGCAGCACGTTTCTACCGAGAGCGCGCCCAGCTCGTAAAGACGTTCTTTAACCGCCTTTAAGGTGTGGCCGGTATCGATTATGTCCTCGGCGATGAGTATGTGCCTGCCCTCCGCCGAAAAACCCTTGGATATTTCGATTATGACGTTGCCGCTCGAGGTGGTGCCCGCCTGATAGGACGACGTCTGTATAAACGAAATTTCGAGCGGGATATCCATGGCGCGCACGAGGTCGGCGCAGAAGATGGCGCCGCCGCGCAATACGCCGAGCACGATGAGCGGTTTGCCCTCGTACTTTTTCGAAAGCTCCCTGCCCATTTCGGCAACCCTGTTTTTAATCTGTTCTTCGGTGAAAAGTACTCTCTCGATAGCCGAATCCATAAAATTTCTCCTTGGTTTTTATTCACGGAATGCCGCGCACGCCGTGCGCGGAAGCCGTATTTTTAAATAATATTAAAGGCAGGCGGCGCGGTGCGCCGCCTGCCGCTCTTTTAAATTTTGAAAAAACGGTCAGTTGAGCTTATCATCTCCGCCCACGGAGAAAGCGTAAACGTCCCTGTCCTCGGGGAAGATGGGGCCGTTGAGCACGGGAAGGTTTAAGGGCGCAACGTACGCCGAAGCCGTGAGGTTGGTGACAGCCGCGCGGAGATAGGGGAAGAGAAGCTTGGTTCCCTCTATGACGAACTCCCTCTCCTGTTCGCTGCCTGCCGCCATATCCTCCACCTCGAACGTGCCGACGAGCGTTACGTGGATGTCGAAGGGCTTGGGCTCGGCTTCGGTGCTCTCCACTTTGAGCGAAAGGGCAATGAAGTTGAGCTTTTCGTTGTCTTTAACCTTTCTCACCTGGCGGGAAAACTGGGGTTTGATGTCTAAACGGGCGTTGGGCTCGAGCCTTACTCTGTTCATCCTGAAAGAAAGTTCTTCGGCGCCGACGCCGCGGAAATTGATTTTCATCGCGAATATCTCCTCGAATCATGTAATTTTTAAGGTTGTTAACCAATTATATTTTAAACCAAAATGCGAATATTCCAAACAGATTTGAGGCACAATTTTAAAATTTTGAACATTTTTGCAAAAATTAAGGCGCGCGGCGCCGCCCCGCGCTTGCAAAACCGCAGTTTTTTATAATATAATAGGTGCGTGAAACCTGTTGATATGGGCAGTTTGCGCAAACTGCTGTTAAAATGTGAAAAACCTTCGCGCTATACGGGCGGGGAATACGGCGCGCCCAAACCCGAATGGGGCAAGTTCAACTTCTGCATGTGCTTCCCCGACCTTTACGAGGTGGGAATGAGCAACCTCGGCATAAAAATCGTTGCGAAATCGTTTGAAGAGCGCGGAATGTGCGCCGACTTCTGCTTTGCCCCGGCAAGTGACTTCGGGCAGGGGCTGAAGGAGCTGGGCGTGCCCCTCTACTCCCTCGCGCTCAAAGCGCCGCTCAAAGACTTCGACATGGTGGGCTTTTCGCTGCAATACGAACTGTGCTACACCAACGTTTTGTATATGCTCGAACTTGCGGGCATACCGCTCACGCGCGAAGAGCGCCGCGGCGGAAACTACCCGCTGGTCGTCGCGGGCGGCCCGTGCACGGTTAACCCCGAGCCGCTTGCGGACTTCTTCGACATATTCTTTATAGGCGACGGGGAGAGCGTCGACGCCGACGTCGCAGAAATTTACCTCGAATGCGGCGGCGCGACGGAGGAGTTTTACAAAAAGATAAGCGCGCTCGACGGCGTTTACGTGCCCGCGCTCGTCCATCCCGAATACGGCAAAAACGGAGAGACGGAGAGGTTTACGGGAAGAGTTAAAAAGGCGCTCGTATCCGACCTCGACGGGGCAATATTCCCCGACCGTTTTGCCGTGCCCAACTGCGAAACGGTGCACGACCGCGCCGTGGTGGAAGTCATGCGCGGGTGCTACCGCGGGTGCAGGTTCTGCCAGGCGGGCTTTATTTACCGCCCCGTGCGCAAGCGCTCGGTGGAAACGCTCACAAGGCAGGCATGCGCGCTGATTGAGAGCACGGGCTACGGCGAAGTGAGCCTGAACTCGCTCTCCACGGGCGATTACGGCAAACTTTCCGACCTTTTGAAGAGCCTGAAAGGCGCGCTCCCGCCCGAGGTCACGCTCGCCCTTCCCTCGCTGAGGGTAGACAGCTTCGACGGGGAGTTTGCGCAGGATTCGCGAAAGACGTCGCTCACTTTCGCGCCCGAGGCGGGCACGCAGAGACTGCGCGACGTTATAAACAAAGATATAACCGAAGATGAGATTTTAAAGGCGGCGGAGAGCGCGTTCGATGCGGGATATTCCGCGGTCAAATTATATTTCATGCTCGGTCTGCCCACCGAAACTGACGAAGATTTGCAGGGCATATGCGATATTTGCGAAAAGATTCGCGCCGTATATGCGCGCAAAAAGCGGCAGAAAGCGCTGAGAATTTCCGTTTCGGCGGCGACGTTCGTGCCGAAGCCCTTCACGCCGTTCCAGTGGGAGAGGCAGGCTGACGAGGCCGAAGTCGCGTACAAGCAGGACTATCTTATAAAGCACCTGCCGCGCGGCGTGAAGTTCAGTTGGAGCGCATACTACCCCTCCCTTTTGGAGGCGGTGCTCGCCCGCGGCGACAGGGCGCTGGGCAAAGTTATACTTTCGGCATATAAAAACGGCTGCACCTTCGACGGCTGGGACAACCTGTTTTTTGAAGAGGGCTGGAAAAAAGCCTTTGATAATTGCGGCATATGTGCGGGGCAATATGTGCGCGAACGCACAGAGGACGAGATTCTGCCGTGGGATTTTATCGACGTTATGGTAGATAAAAAATTCCTGCTCGGCGAGAGAAAAAAGGCGTATGCGTGCGAGGTTACGGGCAGCTGCATGCAGGGCTGCAAGGCGTGCGGATTGCAGAAAAACTGCCCCGCCGCAAAGGGGAGCTATGATTGCGTTTAAATACACGAAAACCGACGGAGCCGAATACATCTCCCACCTCGACCTTTTAAGGCACATCGACAGAACGCTGCGCCGCGCGCATATAGAGGTGAAATACAGCCAGGGCTTCCACAAACACCCCCGCATATTCATGGGCAACCCGCTGGCGCTCGGCGTGCGCTCGGTGAGCGAGTACTGCGCCGTCGACACCGATTTTTGCGGCGATTTTGCCGCCGCGTTCAACGCGCATTCCCCCGACGGGGTGAAGTGCCTTGCGGCGGAATACCGCGAAACCAACCCCAACTTTGCAGAAACCATCGAATACTGCCGCTACGAAGCGGAGGGAATAGCCGCCTTCGACACGGAAGAAATTCTTAAAAGAGAGAGCATAATAATAACCGACCTGCGCGGACGCACGGTGGACATCCGCCCCAGGATATTCTCGCTCGAACGGCACGGGGGCAAGCTTATGTTTACGCTCGGCTGCGGCACGAAGAATTTGCGCCCCGACCTGTTTTGCAGCTATCTTGCCGAAAACTTCGGCGGAGAGGCGGCGTATATTTTAAAGACCGACAGCTTCGGGAGCAATGTGTTCTGAGAGCAAAAACAAACGGGAAGAATCTGAAAAAATAAAAAGGACGGGCAATATGCCCCGATTAAACGCTTGAAATGGCAAAAAAAATAATCTATTTCGATAAACTTTGCGATTTTTCGGTTACGGCGGTGACCGAAAACGGAAAACTTACCGACTGCAGGTTTGCCTCCGAGGACGGCGCGCCTGCGGTGGGCGACATATACAAGGGCAAGGTGGTAAACGTTCTGGAGGGAATGCAGGCTGCGTTCGTCGACTGCGGGCTGGAGCGCAACTGCTACCTCTCGGCTGACGACCTTGCATACGGCAACACCGAGGGGCTGGCCGCCCTGAAAGCGGGCGACGAGATTATGGTGCAGATAGTTAAAACGCCGTGCAAAAACAAGGGCGCAAAGGTGACGCAGAAGCTATCGTTCGTGGGAAAGACCCTGATATATCTGCCCGGCACCGACTTTGTGGGCATCTCGCACAGCCTGGAGGACAACGAACTGCGCGAAAGCCTCCTCTTTGCCGCAAAAAAGGCCAAGAGGAAAAAGGACGGGCTGGTTATACGCAACTCCGCCCCCTTCTGCACGTACGACCAGATATCCGCCGAACTCAACTTTTTGCGCAAGATTTACGAGCGCACCGCCGAAAACTACAAAAAGGCGCGGCCGGGCGAGCTGGTGTACACCGACTTTACGATGCCCGTGCGCGTGATGCGCGACTTCACCGAATACGACGTGGCCAAGATTGTAGTGAGCTGCCCCGAACAGATGGAGGAAGTGAAGGAACTTTTATCCATCCTCCCAGGCGGAAAAACGATTAAGGCCGAACTGCACACGGGCGGCAGAGACCTGCTGGAAGAGGCGGGCGTGCTTGCGCAGATAAAGGAAGTATGTTCGCCGCGCGTGGAACTCGAGGGCGGCGCATACCTTGTAATAGAGCGCACGGAGGCGCTCACTTCCATCGACGTGAACACGGGCGGCTTTACGGGCGACGACAGCCTGGAATACACCGTTTACCAGACCAACCTTGCCGCCGCGCGCGAAATTGCGAGGCAGGTTAAGCTGCGCGGGCTGGGCGGACTTTTCGTCGTCGACTTCATCGACATGGAGCAGCCCTCGCACCGCAAGGCGCTGTGCGACGAGCTTGAAAAATCGCTCAAAGCCGACAGGGCGCCCCACCGCGTTTTGCCGATGTCCGACTTCGGGCTGGTGGAGTTCACGCGCAAGCGGCAGGGAACGGAGCTCTCCTCCGCCGTGCTGAAGCCCTGCCCCGTATGCGGCTCGGGCGAGGACTATTCCGAAAATTTTTACGCGATGCTCATATATGCCGAGGCGCTTAAAATTTTAAGCGGCGGGGCGGAAACCGTATGCGCGGAACTCAGCCCGCAGGCGGCGGAAGCCGCCGCAGGCAAAAGAGGGCTGGGCGACGAGGTACGCAAAAAATTCCCCGAAGCGGAAGTTTACCTGATTCCCGACGGGACAAAAAAGAGCCGCGAAATAAAGTGCCGCGGCGAAAAGCGGCCGTTTGCCGTGCCGAAGGGCGCATTTAAGTTATAATCTGCGCGAACGCATATTTACTATATTTATAATAAGCGCGGCGCGGGGGCAAACTTTGCCCCCGCGCCGCGCGTTAATTTATTGCCGTTTTATGCGGCAAGCCGAAAACATTTTAAATTATAAAAATTTTTTGAGCCTGCGCTCGAACCCCTCTTCGAGGGCGATGAGCTGCGTGAGAAGTTCCTTTATCTCCCCGTCCATTTCGCCCGCGTCGGTGAGCGTCGTTTTAAGGCTGGTGATGCCCGTCACGGTGCCCTTTATCATCATCTGCGCGATGTGCTGCGAGGAATTGTCGGCAACGGTGTTCATCTTTATCGCCGACCACATCATCGCCTTTTTCACGGGACTCGGCTCCTTTATCTCCATATTGAATTTCTGCGCGAGCTGCGCCGCCCTGCCGGATATGTGCTCATACTCCTCGTGTTCGCGCATGACCTCCTCCTTTATGCCGACGTCGTCAATCTCGGGCATGATGTCGGATATCGACTGCAAAGCGAGCTGCGCGTTGCGGTAAATTTCGGCGAGCACCTCGCCGTCGCTCTTTGTTTTTTCCATACCGTCCTCCTTTTTTACGGAGTATGCGCAAAAAAATCGCCCCTTATTCGCCCGCACTTTTTTAAAGCATTCAAAACGGGCAGAATTTTTTTAGCAAGGCTTTTTTGCTTGACTTTGGCCGCCGCATATGGTAAATTATATTTCGAGCCGCTCGGGACGGGCTCTTTTTTAAGTGCCAAAATTTATTCAAGTGGCCGCCCGCGACGCTTTTTGCGCACATAAATCCCGGCGAGACTGGTTAGAGGAGGTAAAATTTTTCCATGTACGCTATTTTTGAAAACGGCAGCAAGCAGTACAGAGTTAGCGAAGGCGACACCGTTAAGCTTGAAAAGCTGAGCGCAAACGTAGGCGACACCGTAGAATTCCCCGTAATTATGGTTGCGGACGAAAAGGGCATCAAGGTGGGCGCAGAAGTTGACGGCGCAAAGGTTACCGCTACCGTAGTTGCACAGGGCAAGGCCAAGAAGATAATCGTCTTCAAGTACAAGGCCAAGAAGAACGAACGCAAGAAGCAGGGTCACAGGCAGCCCTTCACCGAGGTGAAGGTTACGGCTATCGGCGGCGCGGCAAAGAAGACCGCGAGAGCTAAAAAGGCAGCCAAAGAGCCCGCGCAGGAAGCTCCTGCAGAAGCTAAGGCTGAATAATCAGGGAGGACGCAAATAATATGTTATTTTTAAATTTATTCGCGCATAAAAAAGGTACGGGTTCGTCGCACAACGGCAGAGACAGCGAGGCGAAGAGGCTCGGCGTTAAGCGTTCCGACGGTCAGTTCGTGCTTGCGGGCAACATTCTCGTAAGACAGCGCGGCACCAAGTTCCACCCCGGCAACAACGTTGGCATCGGCAAGGACGATACGCTTTTCGCCCTCATCGACGGCACCGTTAAGTTCGAAAGGGTTGGCAAAGACGGAAAGCAGGTTTCCGTTTACGCCGCAGAGTAAACCTTTTTAAGGCATAACCAAAAAATTAAAACGGCGGAGCGCTCCGCCGTTTTTTATTGTATAAA
>ERZ1643250.3493-NODE-3493-length-10731-cov-8.468902_pt1 | contig 10731 bp, 11 predicted proteins | sample MGYA00579262_ERZ1643250 | MGnify/ENA primary metagenome ERZ1643250 (study PRJEB29033, sample SAMEA4952265) | chicken gut metagenome | biome: Broiler Chicken; feature: Gastrointestinal Tract; material: Caecum | place: Ireland | collected 2018 | study: Broiler...
CAAGGCGTTCAGCGAGCGCAGCGAGGACTTTTCCGCCGCGCAGCGGCGGGAAAGTTTTGGCATTTTTCAGGCTGTCGGAAAAGTCTTTGGACTTTTTTGACAGCCTGCGGGCGGCCCGGTAAGGGCCGCCCGTTTTCTTTCCCGCTACAAAAACCGCTTCATCTCCTGGATGGTCCGCTCCTGGGCCGCCAGCAGGCGGCGGCCCAGCTCCATCAGCGCCGGGTCCGTGTCCCGGGTGCACTGGTGGAGCCGCCGGGCCGTCTCCACCGCGCCCCCGGTGCTCTCCCGGATGAGCCGCTCCGCCAGTGTGGAGGTGGAGGGGTCCAGCACCGCCCGCGTCCGGAGGGCGGCCCCCGCCAGAGCCAGGGCGGCGCTCCCCGGCCCCCTCAGCGCCTCCCCCTGTGCTCTGGCATAGGCCTGGGCCCGGGCGGCGATGGTGCGGCACTCCCGCAGCTGGTCCTGGAGGGCCGGCACCATGGCCCGGCTCTGGGGCAGGCCCATGGCCTGGGGCAGCGTGCCCACCCCCATGGCCGCGGTTTTGTGGATAAAGGCCAAAAATGTCCGTTCGTCGTTCACAGCACACCCCTCCTCTCCGGGCTAGATTGCGTCGAAATGGACATATCATACGAGAAAGTTCCGGAATTCAAGGAAGATATAGGCGGAGCAGCCAATCCTCTCTCCCTTGCATCGGACGGCTGTGCGGGGGTATAATAGGGCTGTGAACAACGGCGCTCATGCAGAGCGCCGTTTTACCTTTTTCAGGAAGGAAGTGCGCGGGGATGGAAGTCTGGAGCCGCGGCCTGCACGAGGAGTGCGGGGTATTCGGCGTCTACGATCCAAAGGGCGGGTGCGCCCAAACCACCTATTACGGGCTGTACGCCCTCCAGCACCGGGGGCAGGAGGCCTGCGGCATCGCGGCCATCAACGGCCGGGAGCAGTCCTTTTACAAGGACGTGGGCCTGGTGAGCGAGGTCTTTGACAAGGAGACCCTGGACAGGCTCAACGGCACCATGGCGGTGGGCCATGTGCGCTACGCCACCACCGGGGCCGGCGAGCGGGAGAACGCCCAGCCCCTGACCATCAAATACGTGAAGGGCACCCTGGCGGTGGTCCACAACGGCAATCTGGTGGGGGTGGACCAGCTCCGCCGGGACTTTGAGTACAAGGGGGCCATTTTCCACACCACCAGCGACTCCGAGCTCATCGCCTATGCCATCGCCCAGGCCCGGCTCCACTGCCGCAGCGTGGAGGACGCGGTGTGCTATGCCGCCCGGAATTTGAAGGGGGCCTTCTCCCTGCTGGTCATGTCCCCCCGGAAACTGATTGCCTGCCGGGACCCCTGGGGCTTCCGCCCCCTGTGCATGGGCCGGAAGGGAGACGCCATCCTGTTCGCCTCCGAGTCCTGCGCCATCGCCAGCGTGGGGGGCGAGCTGGAGCGGGAGCTGGAGCCCGGGGAGATCGTGGTGGTGGAGGACGGCCAGGTGCGCTCCATCCGGGACAACTGCCGGGGGCTGTCCCACATGTGCATCTTTGAGTATATCTACTTCGCCCGCCCCGACTCGGTGATCGCCGGGCAGTCGGTCCACCAGGCCCGGGTGAACGCGGGAAAGCTCCTGGCTCAGGAACACCCGGTGGAGGCCGACCTGGTCATCGGGGTGCCCGACTCCGGCCTGGATGCCGCCCAGGGCTACGCCCAGGAGAGCGGTATCCCCTACGGGGTGGGGTTTGTGAAAAACCGCTACGTGGGCCGCACCTTCATCACCCCCGACCAGGCCAGCCGGGAGCAGGCGGTGCGCATCAAGCTCGCCGCCCTGGCCAGCGAGGTGGAGGGCAAGCGGGTGGTCATGGTGGACGACTCCATCGTCCGGGGGACCACCAGCCGCCAGATCATCACCCTGCTGCGGGAGGCGGGGGCCAAAGAGGTCCATATGCGCATCTCCGCGCCCCCCTTCGTCTCCCCCTGCTACTTCGGCACCGACATCCCCAACAAGGACCGGCTCATCGCATGCAGCCACACGGTGGAGGAGATCCGGGAGCTCACCGGGGCGGACAGCCTGGGCTACCTCTCCCTGGAGCACCTCCACCAGCTGGCCCCCGACGCCCGGTGCGGCTTCTGCGACGGCTGCTTCACCGAGCGCTACCCCATTCCGGTCTGACGGGCCGGCATACAAAAAACGCCCGCATTCCACATGCGGGCGTTTTTTGTGCAAAAGGAGACTCCGTCCCTCGTGGAACGGAGTATCACACCGTAAGCCAATTTGTATGTAATCTTTGTGATCTTGTCCGCCGGCTCACTCGCTGGCCAGCGCCTCCTGAAGGGCCTTGATGCACTTGGGACAGATATTTTTCCCGTGGTAGACGATCACGTCCTTGGCGTCGTCGCAGAAGATACAGGCGGGCTGATACTTCTTCAACACGATGGCAGGACCATCCATGTAAATTTCCAGGGAATCCTTCTCCGCAATGTCCAGGGTGCGGCGCAGCTCAATCGGGAGTACGATACGGCCTAATTCGTCCACTTTTCGCACAATACCGGTAGATTTCAAGTTAAACCATCCTTTCCTTGTCGCCAGTCGTCAATGAGAGAACCATCGAGACGGCACGGAATCTGTAAAAGAATACCGAAAACGGCAAATCTAATTATACTACAAAGATTGATTCTGTCAACCACATATGTGAAAATATTGCAAAAACCGACAAATTATTTCTTATGCTCTCCTTAAATCAAAAAATACCAACAAATTTTGTCGAACGGAATTGGGTATTATTTCCGAAATCACCTCCGTATAAATGGGACGAGAGGGGGGCTGGCCGGATGACGATGGCGTGGATCTGGACGGGAATGGCAGTCCTGTCCATTCTGTGCGGCCTGGCCACGGGCCGGGGGGAGCTGGTGGCCGCCGCCGCGGTGGAGGGGGCTCAGGCGGCGGTGGAGCTGTGCGTGTCCATCGCGGGCATGCTGTGCCTGTGGACCGGGGTGATGGAGGTCATGCGCCGCTCCGGTCTGGCGGAGGGGCTGTCCCGGCTGCTGCGGCCGGTGCTGTCTCTCCTGTTTCCCCAGGTGTCCGGGGACCGGGGGGTGATGGACAGCATCTCCGCCAACGTGTCCGCCAATCTGCTGGGGCTGGGCAACGCCGCCACCCCCCTGGGCATCGAGGCGGTGCGGCGGATGGAGCGAAAGACCCCCGGGACGGCGTCGGACGCCATGTGCATGCTGGTGGTGTGCAATACCGCCTCCATCCAGCTGATCCCCACCACCGTGGCCTCGGTGCGGGCGGCGGCGGGGAGCTCGTCCCCCTTCGACATCCTCCCCGCCGTTTGGCTGGCCTCCGCCCTGTCGGTGGGGGTGGGGATCGCCGCCTGCAAGCTATTGGCCCGGATCTGGAGGGATTGAACTTGGGACTGCTCTTTGCCATGACCGCCCCCCTGATCATCGCCGGCGTGGCCCTGTACGGCGTGGGGCGGGGCGTGGACGTGTACGACGCGCTGATTCACGGGGGCGGGGAGGGGCTGGAGGTCCTCCTGCGCATCGTCCCCTCCCTCATCGCCCTGATGACGGCGGTGTATATGCTCCGGGCCTCCGGAGCCCTGGAGCTGGCCGCTCAGGTCCTGGCCCCCCTGCTGGACCGGGCGGGCGTCCCCGCCCAGCTCCTGCCCCTGATGCTGGTGCGGCCCATCAGCGGCTCCGCCGCCCTGGGGGTGGGGGCGGAGCTCATCCAGTCCTGGGGCCCGGACTCCTACCTGGGCCGGGTGGCGGCGGTGATGCTGGGCTCCACCGAGACTACCTTCTACACCATCGCCGTCTACTTCGGGTCGGTGGGCGTCTCCCGCACCCGGTACGCCATCCCGGCCGCCCTGTGCGCCGACCTCACCGGCTTTCTGGCCGCCGCCTGGGCGGTGCGGCTGTGCTTCGGCACGGGCTGAGAAATTCTCCCTCCAACCATGGGAGAAACTGGGGCCGAAGTTGTACGTTTCCGTGCAAATAGGGCTGCGTTACAGTAACAGTTACAGTTACAGTAACAGTTACAGTTACAGTAACAGTTACAGTTACAGTAACAGTTACAGTAACTGTTACTGTAATAGTCAGAGTAAATGTTATTGTCACTGTTATAGTTACAGTGCCGCCTCCGGCGCGGCGCCCGCGGGGACGCGGGGGGGAGAGAAAGAGTGTTTTTTTGAGGGGCGCGGAAGGACAGCGGCCTCAGGACAAGTTGGAGCAGGAATAACGCACAGGGCGGGAGCATCTGAAACATGCTCCCGCCCTGTCTTACTGATTCAGAAATCGCTGTCTTTCCGTCAATCCCTCAGGAAATAAATGCGCACACTAACTGAGTCTCGCGTCTCACGCCGCAATTTCATCGAACATCACCGCGTCAGCCAGGTCGCCATTGGCATTTGATATCTCTGGGTCTGCCATCGACACTGGAGCATTGCGCTTTACGATTTCTTCCCCTGTGAAATCCCATCCGCCGGCAGCATTTATTTCGTTTGTATTCACCATGACTTCCATATCACGATACTGGAAGCTTAACCAACCGTCTGCCGCCGTGCCTTCCACAAGGTACTCATAGTCGTCGACGCCAATCTGAGAGAAGAAATCTTCAAAGGACATTTCATCTTCCATATCTGGAAAAAGTACGCCGGCGGTTGTGAGAAAACCAGCGCATTTCAGCTGGTCTTCACATTCGTTCATGGCCTTTTCTGCATCACCGCTCTGTGTTCCAAAAAAATAGTAGAAATATTCCGCCCCCGGGTCCCCAAAGCAGATGGCGGCATGATCCGGGAAGCCGTCCAGATTTACTATAAATTCCCCTTCCGGATGCTCGGTTTTTAATTCGCTCAGTGTTTTTCCAATGTCATGGAAAAATTCAGGCGTTTGGCCGCTGGGGGATGCGGGTGCGCAGGCGGAACATGCGAAGGATGCAAGCAGAGCTATGGCTGCAAGGGCCGCGTTTCGTTTCATAGGAAGCTCCTTTCTTCGTCGCCGCAAGGCGATTCCTTCTGAACGGTACGATTGTGAGGAATTTCTGAAAACTGGTCTCCAGACAGGTGATATGTGATAAATTATAGCAGGCGCACAGCAAAAGCGCAAGTTCCGGGAACCGCGCTCCCGATTCGCAGCCTGTCAAAAAGGCAGGACCGGGTACGGTCCTGCCTTTTTCTTTTATTTGTCAGATGGAGCGCTTTAAAAACTCTTGGCCACCTCAACGATGTGCTCGGCGGACAGGCCGAACTGCTTGAGGAGGGCTCCGGCGGGGCCGGAGTGGCCGAACTCGTCGTTGACGCCGATGCGGCGCACGGGGGTGGGCAGCTTCTCGCTCAGAACGCCGCACACGGCCTCGCCCAGGCCGCCCAGGATGTTGTGCTCCTCGCAGGTGATGACCTTGCCGCACTCCTGGGCCGCCTTCAGCACCAGCTCCTCATCCAGGGGCTTGATGGTGGCCATGTTGATGACCCGGGCGGAGATGCCCTCCTCCTTCAGGGTCTTGGCGGCCTCCAGGGCCTCGGCCACCAGCAGGCCGTTGGCGATGATGGCCACGTCATTTCCTTCGGTGAGCACCTCGCCCTTGCCGATCTGGAACTGGAAGTTCTCCCCGTCGTGGAACACGGGCACGCCGGCGCGGCCGAAGCGCATGTAGACGGGGCCCACATGCTCATAGGCGGCCTTCACCATGGCCTTGGCCTCCACGTCGTCGGCGGGGGACATGACCACCATGCCGGGGATGGAGCGCATCAGGGCGAAGTCCTCGCAGCACTGGTGAGAGGCCCCGTCCTCGCCCACGGAGATGCCGCCGTGGGTGGCGCCGATCTTCACATTCAGGTGGGGGTAGCCGATGGAGTTGCGCACCTGCTCAAAGGCGCGGCCGGCGGCAAACATGGCAAAGCTGGAGGCAAAGGGCACCAGCCCCATGGCCGCCGCGCCGGCGGCCACCGCCATCATATTGCCCTCGGCGATGCCGCAGTCAAAGTGGCGCTCCGGGAAGGCCTTCTGGAAGGTGCCGGTCTTGGTGGCCCCCGCCAGGTCCGCGTCAAACACAATCAGATCGTCATGCTCCGCGCCCAGCTCCTTCAGGGCGTTGCCGTAGCTGTCCCGGGTCGCGATCTTCTTCACATCCGCCATCTTACATCGCCTCCACTTCCGCCAGCTGAGCGGTAAGCTCATCCATGGCGATCTTGTATTCCTCGTCGTTGGGGGCCTTGCCGTGCCAGCCCGCCTGGTTCTCCATGTAGCTCACGCCCTTGCCCTTGGTGGTCTTCATCACGATGGCAAAGGGCACGCCCTTGGTGGCCTTGGCCTCGGCAAAGGCGGCCTCCATCTGGTCAAAGTCGTGACCGTCGATCTCCTTCACCGCAAAGCCGAAGGCCTTCAGCTTGTCGGGGATGGGGTAGGGGCTCATCACCTTGTCCACGGCGCCGTCGATCTGCAGGCCGTTGTTGTCGATGATGACGCACAGGTTGTCCAGCTTGTAGTGGTGGGCGAACATGAAGGCCTCCCACACCTGGCCCTCCTGGATCTCGCCGTCGCCCAGAAGGGTGTACACCCGGCAGCTCTTGCCCTGGTACTTGGCGGCCAGAGCCATGCCGGCGGCGGCGGAGACGCCCTGGCCCAGAGAGCCGGTGGACATGTCCACGCCGGGGGTCAGGTTCATGTTGGGGTGGCCCTGGAGGTGGCTGCCGATCTGGCGCAGGGTGAGCAGGTCCTCCTCCGGGAAGAAGCCCCGCTGGGCCAGCGCGGCGTACAGGCCGGGGGCGGTGTGGCCCTTGGACAGGACAAAGCGGTCCCGGTCCTCCCACTTGGGGTTCTTGGGGTCCACATTCAGCTCCTTGCAGTACAGGTAGGTGAACAGGTCGGCGGCGGACAGGCTGCCGCCGGGGTGGCCCGCCTTGGCGGCGTGGGTCCCCTTGATGACCCCCATCCGGACCTTACAGGCGGTGGCCATCAGCTGCTTTTTTTCTTCTTTGGTCATGTTTGTATTCCTCCTCTCCGAATCACTCCGCGGTGAAGCGGTACTCGGTGGTCTGCCGGTACTCCGCTCCCGCCGGGAGCACGGTGCTTGGGAAATTGGGGTGGTGGGGCGAATCGGGGTAGTGCTGGGTCTCCAGGCAGAAGCCCCACCGCTTGGCGTAGGGCGCCCCGCCCTTGCCGGCGGGACAGCCGTCTAAGTAGTTGCCCGAGTAGAACTGCACCCCGGGCTGGGTGGTCCAGGTCTCCATGACGACGCCCGTCTCCCGGCTCCAGGCCCGGGCCGCCAGACGGAGGGAGCCGTCCGAACCGTCGATGCACCAGTTGTGGTCATAGCCCCCGGCCATGGCGAGCTGCGGGAAGTCCTCGTCCACCCGCTGTCCGATGGGCAGGCCCTCCCGCAGGTCCATGGGGGTGCCCTCCACCGGAGAGAGCTCCCCGGTGGGGATGGAGCCGGGGACCGTGGGGGTGTAGCGCGAGGCCGCCAGCTGGATGTACTGTCCCGTCACCGGGCCGCTCTGGTGGCCCGACAGATTGAAGTAGGTGTGATTGGTCAGGTTGCACAGGGTGTCCCGGTCGCACTTGGCCCGGTAGCCGATGGTCAGCCCGGCCTCCGTCAGGGTGTAGGTCACCTGGACGGACAGGTTGCCGGGGTAGCCCTCCTGGCCGTCGGGGCTCTGGAGGGACAGGGTGAGGCGGTCCTCCGCCTGCTCCTCCACCGTCCAGACCTGTTTGTCAAAGCCCCCGGGGCCGCCGTGGAGGTGGTTCTCCCCGTCGTTGGCCGCCAGCGGGTACTCCGTCCCGTTCAGGGAGAAGGAGGCCCCGCCGATGCGGTTTCCGTACCGGCCGATGAGGGCGCCGATGTACTTGTCCTGCTTCCGGTAGTCCTCCAGGGCGTCAAAGCCCAGCACCACGTCCACCGGATTTCCGTCCCGGCCGGGGACGACCAGGGACTGGACCGCCCCGCCGTAGGTGAGGATGCGGCAGGAGAGCTGCCCCTTCTCCAGGGTGACGGCCTCCACCAGCCTGCCGTCGGGCATGGTCCCAAAGGGGACCCGCGCCTGCTGTTCCATACGCTCCGCGCTCCTTCCAATCAGCCCTGGCCGTAGTAGGCCCCGGGGCCGTGCTTGCGCAGGTAGTGCTTGTCCAGCAGCTCCTGCTGCATGGGGGGCAGGCCGGGGGTGAGGGCCATGGCGTGGAAGGCCATGAACGCTACCTCCTCCAGCACCACCGCGTTGTGCACCGCGTTGTGGGGGTCGGCGCCCCAGGCGAAGGGGCCGTGGCTGTGCACCAGCACCGCGGGCACCTGGGTCGGGTCGATCTTCCGGGACTGGAAGGTCTCGATGATCACGTTGCCGGTCTCCAGCTCGTACTTGCCGGCGATCTCCTCCGGGGTCATCTTCCGGGTGCAGGGGATCTCCCCATAGAAGTAGTCCCCCTGGGTGGTGCCGAAGGCGGGAATCCCCTTGCCCGCCTGGGCGAAGGAGGTGGCCCAGCGGCTGTGGGTGTGGACCACTCCGCCCAGCTCCGGGAAGGTCTTGTACAAAATCAGGTGGGTGTCGGTGTCGCTGGAGGGCTTATACTTGCCCTCCACCCGCTCGCCGGTCTCCAGGCTGACCACCACCATGTCCTCGGGCTTCATATCGTCGTACTCCACGCCGGAGGGCTTAATGACCATCAGGCCCTTCTCCCGGTCCACGCCGGACACGTTGCCCCAGGTAAAGGTCACCATCCCGTACTTGGGAAGCAGCAGGTTCGCTTCGCAGACCTCTCGTTTCAGTTCTTCCAACATGATCCGCAATCACTCCTTATCCAATGCTCCAAGGCAAAGCCGCCGGGGAGGGGCTGCCCTCCCCGGCGGCTGGCTTGGCGAATTTTCACCAAGCCAGCCGCACGTTTCAGAATGTTAAAACATTCTGAAACGTGGTTTGATTGTACGTGAACGGCCCAGGCCGGCTTCTCTTGGCCTTCGGCCAATTCACCTTCAGAAAACCCTGACGGTTTCTCTCCGCGCCAAGTGCCGCCGCTTGCGCGGCGGTTGCGCTTCGATGTGCCCTGCGGGGCTATCTTTCACACTATCTTTCCCTCCGAACCCTGACCGTCCAAAGGGCTGATCAAACGTCCGGCCGCCGGGAAGGATGGCCCTTCCCGGCGGCCGTTTCCTACCCTACTTCATTTTACAGGTTTTTCAGCTTCCAGGCAATATCATTATAGAACAATTCTTTCTTAAAGTCCGCCAGCTTGGTGTCCTTGGTGATATGGACGCACTCGATCTGCATCATCTCGCACCAGTCCTCCATCACCTCGGCGGTGAGGGCGGTGGACAGCACCGTGTGGTGGGCGCCGCCGGCCTCGATCCAGCACTTGACGCCGGTGAGCAGGTCGGGGGCGGGCTTCCACATGACCCGGGCCACGGGCAGGTTGGGCATCTCCAGGATGGGCTTGATGACCTCGATGTCCTGGATGATCATGCGCAGGCGGCCGCCCATGTCGATGAGGGAGACCACGATGCCGGGGCCCTCCTTGCCCTCAAACACCAGACGGGCGGGGGGCTGGCGGTCGCCGATGCCCAGGGGGTGGACCTCGATGCGGGGCTTTTCCGCCGCGATGGAGGGGCACACCTCCAGCATGTGGGCCCCCAGAGAGACCTCCTGGCCGGGCTCCAGGTCATAGGTGTAGTCCTCCATGAACAGGGTGCCGCCCTCCAGCCCCTGGGCCATCTGCTTCATGATGGCGGTCATGCCGGCCACCTTCCAGTCGCCCTCGCCGCCGTAGCCGATGCCGTCGGCCATCATGTTCTGGCTGGCCAGGCCGGGCAGCTGCTCCATGCCGTACAGGTCCTGGAAGTTGTTGATGAAGGCCTGAGCCCCCTCCCGCTCCAGGATCTTCCGCATGGCCACCTCTTCCTTGGCCTGGTAGCGCACGGTGTCCAGATCGTCGGTGGCGAAGTCGTAGCGGTCCTTGTACTGCGCCATCTGCGCGTCGATCTCCGCCTCGGTGACGGCGTCCATGGTCTCCACCAGATGGCCCACCGGCCAGTAGTCCACCTGCCAGCCCAGCTTGATCTGGGTCTCCACCTTGTCGCCCTCGGTGACGGCCACGTCCCGCATGTTGTCGCCGAAGCGGACGATCCGCAGTTTGTGGGAGAAGGCGTAGCCCACCGCCGCCCGCATCCAGGCGGCCAGCTCGTCCTGCACCGGCTTGTCCTGCCAGTAGCCGGCGATCACCTTCCGGGGCAGACGCATCCGGGCCCCGATGAAGCCGTGCTCCCGGTCGCCGTGGGCGGCCTGGTTCAGGTTCATGAAGTCCATGTCGATCTCCTCGTTGGGGATCTTCCGGTTGTACTGGGTGGCCAGGTGGCAGTAGGGCTTCTGCAGCAGGCCGAAGCCGTGAATCCACATCTTGCTGGGGGAGAAGGTGTGGCACCAGGTGATGACGCCGTAGCAGTTCTCGTCGTAGTTGGCGTCCTTCATCACCTGGGTGATCTCCGCGTCGGTCTTGACGGTGGCCTTGTACACCACCTTGCAGGGCAGGTTTCCGCTCTTGTTCAGGGCGTCCGCCATCTCGGCGGCCCGCTGGGCCACGGTCTCCAGCACCTCGGGGCCGTACAGGAACTGGCTGCCTACCACAAACCAAAATTCGCAATTTTTCATATCCATGGGAAATGACCTCCAAATTTTGTTGATTCGAAAAAGTGGCAAAGCCACTTTTTCGAATGGAGCTGCACGAAATTTTGGCCTCGATTTCTTGCGAAATTGTCGGCCAAA
>ERZ1643250.3498-NODE-3498-length-10719-cov-4.027382_pt1 | contig 10719 bp, 10 predicted proteins | sample MGYA00579262_ERZ1643250 | MGnify/ENA primary metagenome ERZ1643250 (study PRJEB29033, sample SAMEA4952265) | chicken gut metagenome | biome: Broiler Chicken; feature: Gastrointestinal Tract; material: Caecum | place: Ireland | collected 2018 | study: Broiler...
CTCGCATCCGTACCAATAACGTCATTGAACGGCTCAACCGGGAGATCCGCCGCCGCACTCGTGTAGTGGGCAGTTTCCCGGACGGCAACTCCGCCCTCATGCTGGTCTGCGCCATGTGGCCGGTACCCAGTGAGGCAATAAGAAGTACATGAATATGAAGTACCTGAAGGCTGCCGTTGAGGACGTTTCTATTGCCGGCTGACTTCACTCATGCCAGGTCCTGCAAACCAATTTGCGAAAAATTCTTGACACTACCTAATACTATTGCCTAAATAAAAGTGTATATTCTGGTGCAAAAGCCCTGCGATTCCGGCATAATAAGTATCGACGTTCCGGCGATGATACCGCCTTGATTGGCTTGGTTGCTATCCTTGGAGTTTGTAACAATGTCAATTCCAGAGCCGCTTTGCGGTGCATAGCAGGCTTGATATTGTTGTGAATTCAGAGATAATAGACGCCCTCAATCAAGCATTTTACTGGGGCACTCCATAGCCGAACTATTGTTCATTTTGAACCGGAATATTCAAAAAGTTTATTCCAGAAATAGCTAATAATATTTTTGGAATAGTGTTTAAGATGAATGGAATAAAAACTACTATTAGAATTTGATTTAATATTATTTGTGATTATAGACTAGTGATTAATAGTGGTTTTATGTGTTTTGAATAGTATAAGTGAACACTAAATTTTAGATAAAAAGTGATAATTATATGAAGAGGATACAATGGAAAAAGTTAAAGTTGCAATAATTGATGATGGAATAAATAATGAATTTCTATTTGAAAAAGCTGTTAATTATTCATATGAAAATGGGGAGATAGTTTCCGATGGGATTAAATGCAACAAAATTTCACATGGAACCAAATGTGCCAAAATATTTGAATCATATGCAAGACATTATATACTATATGGCATTAAAATACTAAATTCTAATAGAGAAACAAATATACAAAGTTTATTGTGTGCCTTAGAGTGGTGCAAAAAGAATGATATAAAATTGATCTCTTTAAGTTTGGGGAGTATTTTTTATGCCGATTATGATCTATTATTACCCAAAATAGAACAACTAATAAAAAAAGAAATATTAATTGTTGCAGCGGCACATAACAATGATTATTTAACTTTTCCAGCATCTATGAATAACGTAATTGGTGTAAGGTGCGATAGAAAAAGAACGCTGTCAGAAGGAGAAATTAGATATTGCGTAAATGATTTCTGTGGAATAAATTTAATAGTTGGAAGTATAGAAAATAAATTTAGTAATTTAAAAATTAAAAAACATAATAGTTATATAGTACCATATGTTGCTGCTTATATACTAAAGCTTATTCAAAAAGGGATATTTAAAATTCAAGAGGTAGACAATTATATTAAAAAGAATCTTATCGAATATAATAATTATGAATATTTAAAGCGTTTTATAGAAAGAGAAACAATAAATATCATATGTTACGAGAATGATAATAAAATTACTGATATTATAGAATTGGTTGATTATTTCAGAAAACAAGGCTACCACGCTATAATGGTGCAAAAGTCGTTAAGCAACGGTATAGTGTGGCCATATGGTATAAGACAAAAAATAATGATTCCTAATTCAAAATACCTAAAATGCTTAAACTTTACAATGAATGCAGATTTGATTTTTTGGTATAGTTGTATAGAAGAAGATTTTAATAATATTGATGTTGATGGAATTTTGCATAGTAAAAAAAGAGAATATCATAATTCGTTGATCGATATAAGTTATGACATATTTGATAAAAAATTGATATTTGAAGAAATTTGTCGCCTTTTTTCTTAGATTACTTATTGCGCCTATTGCATTACTCTAATGCTCTATTGAGAGGGCAGAATTAAATCTATTCCACAAAAGTAATTTAAGAATTCTGGAATATTACATCTATAATCCGGTGGCAGGGAACAGATTTTTGTTTGACATAATTCTGCTCTGGAAAGAGTGACTTGTATCGATGCCATTAGTCAAGTCTGTTTTGTACTGCTTATGTGGCAAGGGCCGGACAAATGGCATCAATGCAAGGAGCAATCACCTAAGCAGAATTATTCTCAAAATCCGGTTCAGTGGACCCTCCGGTTATTTTGGATTGAGAGTAATCTCGCATGATCAGAAAGTTGCTTTCGCCAGGAACGAAAAAGATCTTCTATATGACAATCATATCGTATAGAAGGGGAGTATCCCAAGATTTTTGTTTATTAAAATTACAATGATTTTTAAATCATCTTATAACAGTTCTTCAGCTTACACAAAACTTGAACCGTCTCTATTATATATATTATTGCGTACGTGCGCCATCAGCCTCTTCTTTTGTTAACTGTCCATTTTTTTTAGCTGCGTCTATGGCTTTGTCTAACTCCTCGTTAGAAGAATAATTATTAAATTGAACCGTCTCGTTATTATCTTTTATAACATTAACTCCGTAATCTGACACCACTTCTTCCGATGGAGGAACCATAAAAAACGTATCCTCAGTTCCAGTGTTTTTGGAATATTTATATCCCTTTTTAATTTCATCTAATGTTTTTTGATAGTCGGAGATGATACTATCAACATATTCTTGAGTAAATTCATGGAAATTATCTTGCCCATCATACCAACCATTTCCGCTTCCGACCAAGGATTCTAATTCTTGTTTTTGTTCGTTCATCCATTTTTCGTATTCATCAGCTGTCCACCATTCAGTTTCTGGTGTATTATTAGAAAGTTCATATTCTGACTGAGAGGTCCAGGTTTCTCCATCGGTACTAATTTGCCCACCGTTAATGTTATTAAAAAGAATGTCTTCCGTGGTTTCTTCACTTTTGGATGTTTCAGCACCTCTGGAAGAACTATCAGTTTGTGCAAGCGCACTGTGAACCCCTACAAAGCCGAAGCATATAGCTCCGCATAACCCTAGTGTTAACAAATAGTGCTTTTTCATAAAAGTAATCTCCTTTCAAAAAATAATAATAGCTACTTTTTGGATCATTAATAGTATAACAAAGTGTTTTGGAGTTTGTATGTAAAGAATATGTGTTTTATATGGAGATAACGTTTGAATGTAAATACCGATGAATTAGTGCACACTGCAAGGTCAAGGAGTAAATTTGTTCCGGTGAACAGAGTACAACGGTAAAAAGGAGTATTATACGCTTAAAAGCTGTGTCAATGGCATAGCCGCTGACGGCATAAATACCTCATTGACACAGCTTTTGAGCATATGACCTTTCGTAACCAAGCAAAATAAAGGGTTGACCTGCTCTTTGGAAAGCGTGCACTGAACTAATGGAAGGGATGTACTGAAACTCCGTGCAGTGTGCTCAGTATGGTCGATATATACATTTGAAGCTATGTGAGCAATTCAAACCAAAATAATACACTATTATTTGTATTTAGAATACCATATTTGGCATTGTGTGCATCTAAAATCTTATGGACAATATATAGCCCCAATCCAGTTCCCCCAGTATTGAGGTTGCGTGAATTATCAGCACGATAAAAAGCTTCAAATAAGTGATGCAGATTATCTTCAGGTATATGAACACCAGAATTTTCTATTTCACACCGGACTTTTTTTTCAGTATTAACTAGAGATATTCGAATTAATTCATTTGTAGGAGAATATCTAATTGCATTTGATAATATATTTTGTAGTGCTCTTTCCATTTGTGACGGATCTAATTGGCATAAGACCTTATCAGGCATAGCAACGTCAAGCTGCTGCTGTTTTTCTGATAGTAAGTCTGACAAGGAGGCTATTTGCACTCGAATTAATTCTGCTAGGTTGATAGTTTGATATTTAAGTTCGCTTTTTTCGTCTGTTTTTGCAATATATAATAGTTCTTTTACCAATGATTCCATTCTGTCTACAACAGAAAGAGAACGCTTTAGATATTCGGAATGATTTTCGTAACCAGTGATCTTATTTAACATACCAGTCAAGTGACCTTTTAGAATAGATAAAGGAGTCTTCAACTCATGTGACGCTGCATAAAAAAATTCCATTTTTTGTTGCTCTAATTCTTGTTCCCACTTTATGTCTGACTTAAGTTTTTCATTTGTTGTTTGTAGATTGTTTAGTGATGTTTCTAAAGCCGTGGACAAGATATTGAGATTTTGAGCTAAACATCCTAATTCATCTTGTCGTACAATAGCACATTGTCCAGAAAAATCTAGCGCAGCCATTTGCTTAGATATCTCACTTAACTGGATTATAGGTCTAGTGATATATCCAGCATAGAGCCAAGAACAAAGTAGTGATAGAAAAAAGGCTATAAAAATAATATAAGGAAATATAGTCCATAGAACTTCTTTTGTTTGCTGAATTACCAATAAATCAAACTGAACAGCTAAAGTATATGACTTACCGTTTCCTAAAGTTATAGGATAGTAATTTGTTTCTTTATTACTAAGAGTAGTTATATTTTCTGATGAAATATTATCATCGAAAGTAATTGTAGTATCGCTGGAAACGGTTTCTTCTGTCTTTTCTTTTTTATCATTATCAGAGGATACAATATTTCCATTTTCATCTTCAACCCAAACTATAGCGCTAGTATCTGCTGAAAAATTGGTAATAACACTTTCACAAGCTTCAATATTATTATAAGAACTTAGCTTCTGGGCTAACTGAATAGAAGCTTTTTGCATATTAGAATCGATTAAACTAGAATATGCAAAAGGAAAGATTTGGGAAATGAATAAATACGTCCCACTACATGATATGCATAAGAGTAAAAATGTAATAATAAAAATTTTTATACTTAACTTTTGTTTAATGGTCTTTATCAATTCTATACCCTACCCCTCTAATAGTCTTTATATAATCAATATCGATTTTTTTTCGAATATTTTTTATGTGGCTATCAACAATGCGATCTTCTACATATATATCATTTTCCCAAAGACGATCAAGTAGCATTTGTCTTGTGAACACTTTTCCTTGATTTGTTAACATAAGTTTGAGTAATTCAAATTCTTTTTGTGTAAGCAATATTTCGTTTCCTTGATAATAAACATGAAAACCCTCTATATCCATAATTAAATCTTTATATATAATGGTGGTGTTTTGCAAATTACTTGCAGTACCTCGACGGAGAATGGCAGCAATTTTGCATAACAGGATTTTGGGAGAAAAAGGTTTAGGAATGTAATCGTCAATTTGTTGTTCAAAACCTCTTAATTGATTTTTTTCGTCTGACAAAGCAGTAAGCATAATAATGGGAACGTGTGATTTTTGGCGTATAACTTCGCATACACCGAATCCATTAATTTTTGGAAGCATAATATCTAGTAGAATAAGATTAAATGTTTCATCAAATTTTGCAAGACCCGAAGCACCGTCAGAGGCGATTACTACATAATAACCTGCATCTGTGAGATAATTATTTAAAATATCCTGAATATCAGGATCGTCTTCAATAACTAGAATTTTATTCATTATAACCTCCAATTATATAAAATAAGAAATTTTATAACTGATAAACAGATTGTACCATAATACATTTGAGACAAAAGATTTTAAAATCAAGTATAAAACATCATATCATTTTTGTGTGGATTTTTTGTGAAGAAAGAGAATCTTTTCGATTAAATTTATGGTGTTTCAAGAACAATAAGGCAGTACAATACTTCACTGCCTTATTTTGAATAATGAAATACTCCTATTATTTGTATCAAGAAACGAAAAAACAGGTAGCATAGTATTATTATACAACTAAGGAGTAAAAGATTATGGAGAGTCGTATTAAAAGTCTTCGGGAAAAAAGAGGACTCATACAGGAGCGTCTAGCAACGGAACTAGGAATAACGCAGCAAATGTTAAGCAAATACGAGAAGAATACGGATATTATTAAAGTGGATATATTAAAAAAACTGGCCAAGTATTTCAATGTAACGACAGATTATCTATTAGGGTTATCCGATGTGAAGCGAAACTTGACTGGACAAATTAGGGTAAATGAAACCATAGACGAATACTATGACTTGATCGAAGTATATAAAAAATTAGATAAATACGATCAAGAGATGATATGGACAATAATACAAAGTGTCAAAAAAACGCAGAGAAAAGGATGAGAGACAACAAAGATGATAAATGTAGCAATCTGCGATGATAATATTGAAACAACAGGAAAAATGGATAGCATATTATGTAACATTGCAAAGAAAAACTTTATTCCAGCGGAAACGGAGGTGTTTTGGGATGGAAAACATCTGGTAGATGCAGTGGAAACCGGTATCCGCTTTGATATTATTTTTTTGGATATAGAAATGGAGAAAGAAGATGGAATTACAGCAGCACGAAAAATCCGGGAAGTTGATAAGAATGTGTTGATTGTGTATGTCACAAACTATCAAAGTTATATGCAGGAGTCTTTTTCTGTAAGACCATTTCGATTTTTGGTGAAGCCAGTAGATGAAACACAGATGGCTGTCTGTTTTGAGGAGGCATATGAAGAAATCAGTAGCGCTGACAGTTATTTTAGGTTCAGCTACCAGAGATTAAACCATAAGGTCTCCATTCGAGATATTCTTTACTTTGAAAGTAAAAAAAGAAAAATATATATAATAACAGAGAAAGAGATGTTTGAATTATATGGAAAACTGAATGATATTGAGAAAAGTTTAAAAGCCAGTAAAATAGCTTTTTTGCGGGTTCATCAGTCCTTCCTGGTAAACTATAAACATGTAGATGGGTTAGCATATGACTTTATTGTGATGGATAATGGGAAAAGAATCTCCATTAGCGAGGATAGAAGGAGACTAATTAGTGAACAATATTGTGAGATGGAGGATACCTTCTATGTTGACAGATAATTGGATTATGGGAGCTGTAGATATACTGCTTGCAATGTTTACGGCATACATATTTTTCTTATATTTTGATATATTTTTTAAAAAGAAAGAAAGAAGTATCGGCGTACTAATTGGAATTGTGGTCTTTATACTTTGGCAACTTACCAGTCAGGAGATTGTCCGAGTGCTGCCGGCAGGTTGGAATATAGGCGTGACAGTGGGAGTTACGCTGTTTACAGTGGTAAATATATTTTACGGAAAGATCTGGAAGAAATGTTTCTTTGCCATTATTTTTGATACTGTTTGGATGCTGGTGGAAACACTGGTTAATAACTTGCTTATGCTCTATTGCGAACGTCTTGCAGTTTCCCAGGGCTTCGGAGAGTTTGCTTCAAAACTGCTTTTCTTTGTAGTAATTGTGGCATTGAAAAAGGTCTTTACTAATGAAGAGATAAAGGAACTTCCGGCAGGGCATAATATTCTGCTCATTTTTATCCCAGTAGGGAGCATATATATCATGAATGCAGTGTTTACCATGGCTTATAGTGCGGGATGGAGATATGCAGAAGTCTATTCTCTTATTTCTGTCATAATACTACTCCTTATCAATATATTGATTTTTTACATTTATATAAAATTGGCGGATGACCTAAATATAAAACGGATGAATGTAGTTTATGAGCATCAGTTGGATTTGTGTGAAAGACACCAAGAGGAAACAGAAATTTCCATGTTGCAGATGAGAGATGTACGACATAGTATGAGGAATCATTTTATTTCGATTCTTGCATATGCGGAAAAAGGAGAGTGTGAACGAATCATTAAGTTTGTGGATGATGTGATAGAGAATGGGAATCTGAAGCTGTCGGAAAAAGTAAATACCGGGAACATCGTGATAGACTCCCTAGTAGGGTATTGGAAAAGGACAGCAGAAAATGGGGGGATAGAGTTTCGATCAGAGTTGAGTATACCCATGGAAATTCCTTTTAAAGGAGCTGACATCAGCCTGATTTTGGGGAACTTGCTGGAAAATGCTGTGGAGGGAGCTACTAAAGCAAATGAGAAAAAGTATATACGGCTCAAGCTTAAATATGACAGAAAAAACCTGCTGATTATGGTAGAGAACAGTTATAAAGGAAATCTGGTAAAGGGAAAAGGGGAAGAACTGAAGACTACAAAAGCAGATACAGACAACCATGGGATTGGTCTGGCGTCTGTGCGGAGGGCAGTAGGGAAATATCACGGGACAGTATCCATTGATCATACAGTGCCTGGACGTTTCGTGATTCGGACGGTACTGTATGGAGCATAGAGAGGGAAGCAGCAGAAAAAGTTACATGAATACTCGGTATATTTACATGAATTAAATAATTAGAAAGAATAAGCGTAAACTAAATAGTATGAAATAAGGTCGCTAGAAGGGGTGGTGGTGTGTGGCGAAAATATTATTGATTAGTGATAGCGAAGAGGTATTTAATGCAACTGAAAAGATTGTAAATGGATGTTCCGAACTGATTTGGCATAAATATGATTCTTTGCAAAGAGAACAGTATCTTCCGGTTAATGTAGTTATTATACATTTTGACAAAAGAAGAGTTCGGGAGGGGGCGTTTTTGCCTGTTATGAAAATAAAAAGCAGAGTGGGGAAAACAGTTCCCATTTTGGCAATAATAAATGGAACACCACAGAAAATCTTTTCAGTATTAAAAGCAGGCGCAGATGATTACATAATGACGATAGAAGAAACACAAGAATACAGACGGAAAATAGAAAATATGATTTTGTGGAACTGGTATCAAACAAAATATAAGCCAGATGGAATATGAAATAACTTATGTATAATCATTAATGAAAATGGGCAGTGCAGTGATGCATTGCCTGTTTTGCGTAATTCAATACAGCTATTATTTGTATCAAGGCTTTTAAAAACGGGTAGCATGATAATATCATTTACTTAAGGAGAGAGAAATTATGGAGAGCCGAATTAAAAGCCTTCGGAAAAAAAGGGGACTTATACAAGAGATTCTAGCAACGGAATTAGGGATAACACAGCAAATGCTTAGCAAATATGAGAAGGATATTTCTACTATTAAGATCGATGTCCTAAAAAACTTGGCAAAATATTTTAATGTGACAACAGATTATCTATTGGGGTTATCTGACGTGAAACGGGAGCTGACAGGACAAATCAGGGTAAATGAAATCATAGATGAATACTATGATCTGATTGAAGTGTATAAGAAACTGGATCAATACGACCAAGAAATGGTCTGGACAATGATGCAGGCTGTTAAAAAAATTGCTGAAAAAAGGAAGAAAGATGAAGAAAATGATAAATATAGCAATCTGTGATGATGACATTGAAACAACGGGAAGAATAGATAGTGCTCTGTGCAGTATAGCAAAGAAAAATTTTATTCCGGCGGAAATGGAAGTGTTTTGGGATGGGAAACATCTAGTAAATGCAGTAGAAGGAGGAACACGTTTTGATATCATTTTCCTTGATATAGAAATGGGGGAGGTAGACGGAATCACAACGGCACGAAAAATTCGGGAAGTGGACAAGAATGCCCTGATTATATATGTCACAAGCCATGAAAGCTATATGCAGGAGACCTTCTCTGTAAGACCGTTCAGGTTCCTAGTGAAGCCAGTAGATGAAAATCAAATGTCAGATTGTTTTGTAGCGGCGTATGAAGAGGTCAGCAGTGCGGATAACTATTTCAGGTATAGTTACCAGAGATTAAGTCATAAAATCTTGATTCATAACATTCTTTATTTTGAGAGCAAAAAAAGAAAGGTATACATAGTGACAGAGAAAGAGATATTTGAACTATATGGGAAGCTCAATGATATCGAAAAAAGTCTGAAAGCCAGCAAAGCATCTTTTTTGCGGATTCACCAGTCCTTTTTGATAAACTATAAACATATAGACGGATTAGCATACGACTTTGTCATAATGGACAATGGGAAAAGAATTTCCATCAGCGAAGACAGGAGGAGACTTATCAGTGAACAGTATTGTGCGATGGAGGATACTTTTTATGTTGGCAGATAATTGGATTATGGGAGTTGTGAATATACTGCTTGCAATGTTTACCACTTACATATTTTTCAATATATTTTTGGTAAAGAAGGAAAAAGGTATTGGTGTACTGACTGGAAGCGTGGTTCTTATAATTTGGCAGCTTGGATCTCCGGAGATTGTCCGAGTGTTGCCAATCGTTGGAAATATAGGTGTGACAGTAGGGGTCACGCTATTTGTGGTAATGAATATATATGAAGGAAAAACATGGAAAAAATGTTTCTTTGCCGTTGCATTTGATACAGTCTGGATGTTGGTAGAAACACTGGTTAGTGATTTACTTATGATTTATTGTGAACGACTTGCGGTTTCACAGGTTTTTGGAAATTTTGTTTCAAAGCTACTTTTCTTTGCGATGATTGTTGCATTGAAAGAAGTATTTACCAGTGAAGAAGTCAGAGAACTTTCGGCAGGGCATAGTATACTGTTAATTCTTATTCCGATAGGGAGCATATATATTATGAATGCAGTGTTTACCCTGGCTTATAGTGTAGGATGGAAATATGCGGAGATATATTCCCTTATTTCTGTTATGGTACTACTCTTTATCAATGTGCTGGTCTTTTATATTTATATAAAGCTGGCGGATGACTTGCTTATAAAACGGATGAACGTAGTTTATGAACAGCAGTTGGAGCTATGTGAGAGACACCAAGAAGAGACGGAGATTTCTATGCTACAGATGAGAGATATACGTCACAGTATGAGAAATCATTTCATCTCAATCCTAGCATATGCGGAAAAAGGGAAATGCGAGGAAATTATTAGATTTGTAAATGATGTAATAGAAGCTGGGAAAATGGAGCGGTCGGGGATAGTGAACACTGGGAATATCGTG
>ERZ1643250.3501-NODE-3501-length-10712-cov-4.829408_pt1 | contig 10712 bp, 13 predicted proteins | sample MGYA00579262_ERZ1643250 | MGnify/ENA primary metagenome ERZ1643250 (study PRJEB29033, sample SAMEA4952265) | chicken gut metagenome | biome: Broiler Chicken; feature: Gastrointestinal Tract; material: Caecum | place: Ireland | collected 2018 | study: Broiler...
AAAATCGCCCTTCGAGCTGTCGGGCGGCGAAAAACGCCGCGTCGCGATAGCGGGGGTCATCGCCATGCGCCCGAAAATCCTGGTGTTGGACGAACCGACCGCCGGACTTGACCCGCAGGGTAAAAAGGAAATTCTCGACTTAGTCACAAAACTGTGGAAGACATCCACGCCGACAATAGTCATGATAAGCCACGATATGAACGAGGTGGCGAAATACGCCACGCGTGTGGCTGTGTTTGACATGGGGAGGGTGGTTTACGCCGAGCCGCCGCAAAAACTGTTTGAGCGGCAGGACGAACTTATCAAAATGGGTCTGGACGTGCCGACACTGGCGAAACTGCGCAACTATCTGGTGTCGCGCGGGGTGGACGTGCCGTCTGACTGCCTTACGGTGGATAAGATGGCGGAAATCCTGGCGAAACTCAAAAACGGAGGCGAAGTATGTTCAGAGACGTAGCCTTCGGACAGTATTATCCCGGCAACTCATTCCTGCACAAAATGGACGCGCGCGTAAAAATGGTGCTGTCGCTCGTCTATCTCATCTGCATATTTTTTATACAGAGTTTTTTCGGCTTCGGCGTTATATTCGTGCTGCTCGCGCTCATCGTGGCAGTGTCGAAAGTGCCCGTCAGAAGCGTGCTGAAATCGATAAAACCGATACTCATTCTGCTGATATTCACCACGCTGCTCAACCTGTTTTTCAACCTTGAAGGAGAAACGCTGGTGCAGTGGTGGATTTTCCGAATAACGACGGGCGGTCTTATATTTTCCGCCAAAATGATTTTGCGTCTGGTGCTGCTCGTCATGGGCATGTCGATGCTGACGCTTACCACCACGCCGGTGGATTTGACGGCGGCGATAGAGTCGCTGCTCAAACCGCTTAACGTCGTGCATTTTCCGGTGCACGAACTTGCCTTTATAATGAGCATAGCGCTGCGGCTTATTCCGTCCATTATGGAAGAGACCGACAGAATAATCAGGGCGCAGAAAGCGCGCGGAGCCGATTTCGAGTCGGGCAACATTTTCAAGCGGGCAAAGGCCTTTATACCGATACTCATCCCGATGTTCATCGGGGCGTTCAAGCGCGCGGAAGAACTTGCCGTGGCCATGGACGCCAGATGTTACAAAGGGGCGAAAGGCCGCACGAAAATGAAGATTCTGAAATGCGGCTGGCGCGACGCCGTCGGCGCGGTTGTGCTGGTGCTGTTTTTCGCCGCCGTAATCACGCTCAATTATCTCGAACCGGCGCTTTCGGCTTCGCTGCCGTGGATGTTTTTCGGGGCGTAGGAGGCTTTATGCGCAAACTGGCGATAGTTGTGGAGTATCTCGGCGCGGGGTACAGCGGCTGGCAGTCGCAGGAACATAAAAACACCGTGTGCGACGTGCTGACCGCGGCGCTGGAAAAAATCGTGTGCCACAAGGTTACGCTGTTCGCCAGCGGCAGAACAGACATGGGCGTCAACGCCATGCGGCAGTACGCCAACTTTCTCACCGACAGCGGCATAAGCCCGTCCAAACTGTGCCTTGGCGTCAACACAAAACTGCCGCCCGCCATAGCGGTGAAAGAGTGCTATGAAGTGCCTTTGGATTTCGACGCCAGAAAAAGCGCCGTTTCAAAGACATATCTCTATAAAATCTATATTTCGCCGACGCCCAGCCCTTTGAGATATCACACCCACGCGCAGTTGTATTTTCCGCTGGACGTCGAAAAAATGCGCCGCGCCGCCTCGTACATAGTGGGCGAGCACGATTTTACGGCGTTTATGGCGACGGGCGGTCAGGCAAAGACCACCGTGCGCACGGTTTACAGTCTGGATATACTCAGTTTCGGCGACGAAATACACTTTGAAGTTACCGGCAACGGCTTTTTGTATAATATGGTGCGCATAATAGTGGGCACGCTGGTCAAGGTGGGTCAGGGAAAAATCCCGCCGGAACAGGTTGGCGAGATGATCGAAAAGAAAGAGCGCGCGCTTGGCGGCAAAACCATGCCGCCGCAGGGGCTGTATCTCAAAAGCGTGAGATATCCAGAAAAATACGGCAAAATCTGACCATGGATAAATACGAAAAAATAAAAGGGCTGTTCGAGGCCGCCGCCGACCCTGCCGCCGCTGCGGCGATGTCCGACTATATGCGGGGCAAATTTATTTTTTACGGAATTGCCGCCCCGAAACGCAGGGCGCTGTACAGGGATTTTCTTAAAGCGGAAAAGAAAAACGGCGCCGTCGATTACGCTTTTCTGGACAGGTGCTGGGCGGACGAACACAGAGAGTTTCAGTATGTCGTTTTCGACTATCTCACCGCGCTGGAAAACTTTTTGACTTACGACGATATTTTCGTCATGGAAAAATACGTCAGGACAAAACAGTGGTGGGACACGATAGATTTTTTCGACGAAATAATCGGCGGCATAGGCCTGCGCGACGGGCGTGTGACCGACCTTATGCTGGACTGGTCGCTGGACGGCGACTTCTGGGTCAGGAGAATCGCCATAGACCACCAGCTCGGAAGAAAGGAAAAGACCGACGCCGCCCTGCTGGAAAAAATAATAGTAAACAACCTGGGCTCAAACGAGTTTTTCATCAACAAGGCCATCGGCTGGGCGCTGAGGGATTACTCGAAAACCAACCCCGCATGGGTGAAAGATTTTTTGTCGAGGCACGGCGGCGAAATGAGCAAACTCAGTTTGAGAGAGGCGGGCAAATATATCAGATAAAAGGGCGGCTTTGCCGCTTTTTTGCTTAAAAAAGGTCGTTTTTTGCCGTAAAAACGCCTTTTTCGGAGTGTTTGAAGAAAAAATCGCTTGACAGAAACACCGCCTTGATGTAATATATTTCAGCTGTGGAAATTTGCGGCATTAGCCCTGCCGCCATAGGCGCTTCCCCACAGGCGCGTATTTCCGTCCGTGAAACAGCATTTTTCTTTATATTATATGGAGGACGAAAAATGAAAACGTTTATGGCAAAGCCTTCCGAGGTTGAAAGAAAGTGGTACGTCGTAGACGCCACCGATATGCCTCTCGGCCGTCTGGCAAGCCAGGTCGCCGCTATTCTCAGGGGCAAAAACAAGGCTATCTTCACACCTCACGTTGATACGGGAGACCATGTCATTGTTATAAACAGCGACAAAGTCGTGCTGACGGGCAAAAAACTCACACAAAAAGTTTACCGCACCCACACGCACTATGTCGGCCTTAAAGAAACCAGTTACAAAGATATCATGGCGAAAAAATCCGACTTCGCGGTTTATCGCGCCGTGAAGGGTATGCTCCCTAAAAACAGTCTGGGCAGCAAAATGCTTAAAAAACTCAGGGTTTACAAGGGCAGCGAACATCCGCACCAGGCTCAAAACCCTGAAACGCTCAAATTGCTGTGATTGAGGTGGAATTATGGTAAAAATCGCTAAGAGTAAAAAAATTCAGTTCTGGGGCACCGGCCGCAGGAAAAAATCCATTGCCAGAGTGAGACTTCTCCCTGCCGGCAGCGGAAATATCACCATCAACAAAAGGGATATCGACAACTATTTCGGTCTCGACACGCTGAAATACATCGTGAGACAGCCTCTTGCCCTTACCAACACCCTTGACAAATACGACGTGCTTGTCAATGTGTACGGCGGCGGCTTCACCGGTCAGGCGGGCGCCATCAGACACGGCATCGCGAGAGCGCTTGTCGTGGCGGGCGAAAGCAAAGAGGTGCTCAAAAAAGCGGGATTCCTCACCCGTGACCCACGCATGAAGGAAAGGAAAAAGTACGGTCTCAAAAAGGCTCGTCGCGCTCCTCAGTTCAGCAAACGTTAACGACATACAAAAAGCAGCCGTACGGCTGCTTTTTTTTGTTATCCACGCGCATTGTTGCAATTTTTTCGCGTTTTGGTTATAATAACCTAAACTCTTGTAAAATACGCATGGGTAAGAGGTGACAATGGAAGACAAAGACCTGAAACAAGAGCCTGACAACCGTCCCGAAGAAGCGATAGAACCAGAAGCCGTTCCCGACGCCGTGCCGGCTGAAAACGCCGAGCGGCTTGCTGAGACCGAATCCGCCCCGTCATGCGGCGAAGCCGTAGAAGCGTCGGACGCGGAGAAAGAGCCGTCTGACACGAGCGGCGACGAACCGCCCGTTGAAGAACTTTCCGCCGAAGAACAGGCGAAAATCACGGCGGCACAGCAAAAGGCGGACACCAAATATCACGAAGTTCTGGGCGACAGGCGCATCAAAAAACCCGGCAAATTCGCCGCGCGCGTCATTGCGGTGATTGTCGTTATACTTCTTGTTGTTTTTATAGTGGCAAAACTGCCGATGTTTTACAACTGCATGACGCCTGGCAGCACCGACACGATAACCAATCTGCTGGAACTGACAGGCAGCGACGATTTCGGCGACGCGGCAGTGGGCGACAGGGTATGGCAGTTGTGGTATGAATATAACGAAAACAGGGGCGAAAACGAGTTTAACGAAAGGTCGCCGCTGGGCGACGCCGTTTCGAAAGATATTTTCGCCACGGCGGAAGAAAACATCGCCGACGAATACGCCCAGGTAAACCTGCTTTGCGGCACAAAATACGACGTCAACAATTTCGAAAACGGCAGCGTGGAATATCTCACCGTGATTATGTATAAGTTCGGCAGCGTGGAAGAAAGCACCGCTTACGGCGAGAGAAAAGCCGACGAACTCGGCGGCAACCATGAATTCAAGGATCTGCTGTTCTTCAAACTCGGAATGGCGCAGGCGACGATAACCGACAATTTTGTTTATGACGCCTGGTACAACGGAGGCACATATATAGAAATTTACTGCACAGACGCCGACATTGCCTCCCAGATAAGGACGCTTATAAACCACAACAGCTGAAAATTCAGTAAAAACAAAAAAAGGACGGTTATCCGTCCTTTTTTGTTATATTTCTCTTCTACCGATGAGATAGTCAGCCGATACGTCGAAAATATCCGCCAGCGCCGATAAGTTTTCCAGACTCGGCTGCGCGGTGCCGTTTTCATAGCGTATGTAAGACGGCTGGCTTATTCCCAGCATTTGCGCCACCTGCCGCTGCGTGTAGCCGTATTCTTTGCGTAGCGCCAAAAGTCTTTCACAAAAAACCTTCATATTGACAATTATAGCGATTTGCTATAAAATAACTAAAAAATAGCAATACGCTATCAAAAAGGAGGAAAATATGGCAAAAAAACTGAAAATTTTTGTGCTGGTTTTTGCCGTTGCTTTGTCGTTGGGTCTGCTTGCCGCCTGCGCGCATAACGAATACACGCTGAAATACGCCGCGGGTGAGGGCGGCGGCGTGACGGGCGAAACGGAGCAGGTAGTGAAAGAAGGTGAAGACGGCTCAACGGTGACGGCGGTTGCCGATTTCGGCTATAAGTTTGTGAAATGGAGCGACGGCGTTACCACCGCCGAGCGTACCGACAGAGAAGTGAGCGAAGATATAACCGTCACGGCGGAGTTCGAGTTTGACAACATGACCGTGATGAATCATGTAGTAAAAGAAATCAGGGCAAATTGTCTGTCGCTGTCTTGCCCGTCGGAAAGCGTTTCGGAAGATATATTTTATTTTGATAAAGAAACATCCAGCACATATGCTCAAGGCGAGGCATTATTCATGGGTATTCAAATTGTAAATAATATGATAGAAACTATACCAATTGAACTTGATGTAGTTTATCAGATGAATACTGATATTGGCGGGCTTGAACAAGGAAAAATACAATTCAAATATAATGCGGAGGATTTGAGTTATCGGATTTATTATAGTTATTTGAATAATGCTGTAAACGTCATAATTTACTTAAAACTCGCAGATGATTTTTCCGTAAAATATTTGGATATAGTTCTATTACCAGTGAATAATAATTTTGAATTGACGCAAGCAAGGGGATATAGATTTGATTTCGAAAAACAAAGATGGTTGTTTTTGAATCCACAAGCATCGGAAAGCAGTATATTGCAGTATTCTATAAAGTTAGTAAGCGAATTTAATGCTTTTTTGAATAGTGAGTCAACTGAAAACATAATTTATAATAATGCGTTGGAAAGATTTTGGATGATATATGCTTATGTAAGAAATACCGATGGAGATGGCGGCTGTGGTACGGTTGTAGCGGAAGTTGAAAATAATTATTTTACATTTTCAGGCGGCAGCACGCTACTACTTGAAACTGATGATTCAACTACAATAACCTGCGTGCCTGACGAGGAATATCGATTTGTGATGTGGAGCGACGGGGTGACGTCGCCTACGAGAACCGACGTGAAACCGACGGACGGAAACACGCTGACGCTGTACGCCATAGTGGAAAAGATAAACTGAAACAAGCCCCGGCGGGAGCCGGGGTCTTTCATGCTCTCTTGCCTGCGGATTTGGCTATCGACCGACGGGTTGACTTTGTTATAAAATAATCATGCAAACAAAAGACGGCGGAATCACGCGGGAGAAAGAGATATGAAGAAAGTTTTGACGTTAATTTGCGTGTTTGTTTTGGCGTTGTCGGTAATGACGCTGGCGGCTTGCGGAAACGATGCGTACACGCTGACGTATTCGGCGGGCGACGGCGGATACATTTCGGGGCGGAGCGCGCAGACGGTGCGTGAAGGCGACGACGGCAGCCAGGTTGCCGCCGTGGCGGATGACGGTTACGTTTTTGAGCGTTGGAGCGACGGTTTTGACGTGTCGGTCAGAACAGACAGGGCCGTGAACGCCAATATGCACTTCAAAGCGTATTTTCGTCCGCTGGGTAAATTCTCCGCGCGATATGTTTCCGCAGGCGGCGGCGTTATAGAAGGCGAAACGGAGCAGACTGTTGAAGAAGGCGGCGATTGCTCGGCGGTAAAAGCGGTGGCGGACGACGGATATCGTTTCGTTATATGGAGCGACGGCGTGCTGACCGCCGAGAGAACTGATTACGGCGTGAAAGAAAATTTTGCCGTAACGGCGTATTTCGCGGGGCTTGAAACGCATATGGTGACATATTTCGCCGGCAGCGGCGGATATGTTGACGGCAGCGCCGCGCAGCTGGTGACTGACGGCGGAGACGCCGAAACGGTGACCGCCGTGCCGTTTGAGGGGTTCAGGTTTGTCAAATGGAGCGACGGCGTTTTGTCGGCGGAGCGAAGCGAAAAAAATGTGACGGACGACAAAAACGTGACAGCGATGTTTGCCGCCGAAACATATAATGTGAGATATATCGCCCTTAACGGCGGCAGAATAAGCGGCAATGCAAACCAGACGGTCGGGTATGGCGAAAGCGCTTCGGCGGTATTGGCGGTGCCTTATGACGGTTATGAGTTTGTGCGGTGGGACGACGGCGTTACCACGCCTTTCCGCTGTGACGCCAACATAAAGACGGGCTTCACAAGAATGGCGCATTTCGCCTTGAAAACATACGAACTGCGCTATGACGCTTTATACGGCGGGTATATCGCGGGGCAGAGCGCGCAGACTGTTGCCCACGGTGAAGACGGCGCCGCCGTGACGGCTGTCGCGAACCCGGGCTTTGAGTTTATAGGGTGGAGCGACGGCGTAACGGAAGAAACGAGAACAGACCTCGGTGTGACCGGTGATTTGTCCGTAACGGCGCGTTTCAAAGAGACGGACCGTTTTATTCTGCTGTACGGCGCAACTGAAGGCGGATTTGTGTCAGGGGATACGATTCAAACCGTGTATAAAGGCGGAAACGGCAATGCGGTGGAAGCCGTCGCCTCTGAAGGATATAGATTCGTGAAATGGAGCGACGGAATGACTTCCGCCGTGAGAACAGACGCCGATGTTGTGGGCAACGTTTTTGTAACCGCCGTGTTTGAAAAGACTACTTATGAGTTATTGTATCAGGCTGAACAGGGAGGATATATAGACGGAAATGCCAGACAGGAGGTGCAGTTTGGGGAATACGGCTCGCTAGTGACGGCGGTGGCGAATGAAGGGTATGAATTTGCCGGGTGGAGCGACGGAATTGAAAGTGCAACAAGAACCGACCCAAAGCCGCAAAACGGGGAAGAAATCAATATTTATCCTGTTGTTGAAAAAGTAAATTAATCGTGTTTTGAGCGCCGCAAAGATTATTTCTTATCAAAAAAACAGAGCCGTTGGCTCTGTTTTTGCTGATTATGCACCGCTTTCCTTTGCCGGAAGTTTTGTAAAGATAACCGGCTTGTGCCGTCAACGGTCAACGGTTGTCCTGACGTCGGTTTTTGCGTTCGGCGGCGGGGAGAGCAACATGCGGCATCACATATTTTTTCATTATGTAATACAGCGGCATGCCTATGCCGTAAATAACCGCCGCCTGCGTCAGCAGCATGCTGCCGGCGTTGACCCAGTAAGCGATGTCGTTGGATGAAATCATCCAAATAAGCGGCATAAACGCCGCGTTGAGCAGCACGGGCGGAAGGGCGGCAAGCCACGGCTTTTTGATTTTGCTTGTGAGATACGCCGCGGCGAGAGTGGTGAGCGAGCCGAGGATGATGTCGGGCAGGCCGAAAGCCGAAACAAAGTTGCTGAGCCCGCAGCCCACCGCCAGCCCCCAGATTGTGTAGGGCATGAGAGCGGGCAGAATGGTGAGAGCCTCCGCCGGGCGGAACTGCATTCCGCTTGAAGTGGTTATAACCCCGAAAGGCATCGTCAGCACGACGTAAAGCGCCGCGACGAGGGCGTTTATCGCCAGAATTTTGGTTGTGTTTTTCATGAAAAAAGCGAAACGCAAGAAGGCGCTCCGCATACCTCCTAGTTTTTTTACCGATGGGTGTTCTAGCACCATCATTAAGTTGACGGTATTATCGCACATATGCCGTGTTTTGGCAAATAAAAAAACGGTCGTCTGACCGTTTTTTTACGCTTTTTTGGTTTTGTCGCTTTTCATGGCGCTGACAACAGCCGAACCTATGAGCCATATGCCCGCCAGCCCCACAAGCCCGTAAACGACCCGCGACACGACGGACATCGTACCGAACAGGAAACTCACGAGGTCAAACGAAAAAACGCCTATAAGCAGCCAGTTGAGCGCCCCGATGATTACGAGAACAAGCGCTATGACCGAAGTTATGTTTCTCATGATTACCTCCGTTTACGTCAGTTTGTGCCAAAACGGCGGTTTTATGCGGAGGGTTTACGCTCTTTCGATGAAAAGGGAGTCGAAATCGACGGGTTCGACGAAATCGGCCGGTTTGAAACGTACGCTGTTGAAGTCGAAAAAAAACTGCGCCGAAGTGCGCGTGATGACGGGCGTGGGGATTTTAAGCGCTTCCGCCGCGTCCATAAATGCCCTGGTTATGCCTGAAAAGGTGTTGAGATTGTCGGCTTCCACAACGGCGTGCCGAATGATTTTTTCGCCTTTTGTTATCTTTGCCCAGACTCGCATACTGTCTCCGTTTTTGTCAATAATCTGTCAAAATTGACACTTTACAAGCGGTTTTATTTGTGATATATTTTAAGTAATATTTCGGGAAAGGTCAAACATATGGAAAAACAAAAAATTTCTTCGGCGGTAATCAACAGACTGCCGGCATATCTCAGATTGTTTACGGAACTGGAAGAAAAGGGCGTGGCGCACGTTTCTTCGAGCGAAATTTCCGAACTCATGGGGACAACCGCTTCGCAGGTCAGGCAGGACTTTTCCAACTTCGGCGGCTTCGGCAGGCAGGGGTACGGCTATGACGTGCGTTATCTGTGCGAGCAGATGCAGCAAATCATGGGGCTTGACAAAACCTACAACGTGATTATCGTTGGCGGCGGCAAAATCGGCCAGGCGCTGGCGAATTATCAGGGGTTTGACAGGCTGGGGTTTTTCATCAAAGCCGTGTTTGACAAAGAGGTCTGGCACATCAGGGTGCCGAGTCATATCGACGTGTTCGACACCGACAAACTGCCTGAATTCTGCCGTGAAAACAAAATCGACATCGCCATTATTTCGGTGCCGAAAGAGGCCGCGATGGACGTGGCGAGAATGGTCAGGGACGCCGGGGTGAAGGGCATATGGAACTTCGCTTCGCAGGAAATCAAACTCGACGGCGTGCATGTCGAAAACGTGCATCTCAACGAGAGCCTGTTCCTTTTGACTTACAAGATGAACAACGAAGAACTCTGATTTTTTATGGATGTAACAATTGCAAATTGCGACAATTACGACTCGTCGTCGGTGGATAAAGCCGTCGGCGAGTTGTTTGATAATCTGGGCGGAACGGCAAAAATACTCGGCGGGGCGAAAAGGGTGTTTATAAAGGCCAACCTGGTGCGGCAGATGCCGCCGGACAAAGCCGCGACTACGCACCCGTCGGTTATAGCAGCCGTGGCAAAAAAAATCATTGCCGAAACGGGCGCCGAAGTCATCGTGGGCGACAGTCCGGGCGGACTGTACACGGCGGCGCACATGGCGGCGGTGTACAAAACGTGCGGCATGACAGACGCCTGCGAGGCGTCCGGCGCGAAACTCAACGACGATTTCGGCTACTCTTCCGTCGCGGTGTACGGAGCCGTCATCAAGCGCATGGACTGTATCGACGCCTTTCTGAAAGCCGACGCCGTGATAAACGTGTGCAAGTTCAAGACCCATTCGCTGACGGGGTACAGCGGCTGCGTGAAAAACCTGTTCGGGCTGATTCCGGGGCTGATGAAAGTGGAAATGCACACCAGGTTTTCCGACCTGGGACCGTTTTGCGACGCGCTGATAGACATAGAGCGGTTTGCCGCCGCGAAAATAAACCTGCACATCA
>ERZ1643250.3514-NODE-3514-length-10687-cov-4.771821_pt1 | contig 10687 bp, 8 predicted proteins | sample MGYA00579262_ERZ1643250 | MGnify/ENA primary metagenome ERZ1643250 (study PRJEB29033, sample SAMEA4952265) | chicken gut metagenome | biome: Broiler Chicken; feature: Gastrointestinal Tract; material: Caecum | place: Ireland | collected 2018 | study: Broiler...
GAATGCCGCGGATAAATCGAAACAGCCTGTTGCTTGCACTGCAACAGGTTTTTTCTTATACTGAAACAAACTCATTTCAGGAGGTGTAAGCTTGACAGAACTGGAAAAATGCATGGCCGGGGAATACTACGACTGCCACAACGAGGTTTTTTTGTCCTTAAAGGCGGAAGCCAGGAAGCTGCTGAAAGAATACAATGCCCTGCAGTATGAGCAAAAGGAAGAAAAGAGAAAAATTCTTGACCGTCTGTTCTATGAGGCCGGTACAAACGTTTCGGTAGCCCAGCCTTTTCTCTGCGATTACGGATACAATATCCATATCGGAAACAATGTGTCCATTAACATGAACTGCACCTTTGTGGACTGCAATAAAATCGAAATCGGAAACAATGTTCTGATCGCTTCCAATGTACAGCTTTACACGGCGGCGCATCCTGTAGAGCTGTCGGAAAGGCTGACTCCGGACTGGAACCCCGAGTCGGAGGAATATTTCTGCCGCACCTACGCCCTGCCCATTCGAATCGGAAACGGCTGCTGGCTGGGCGGCGGCGTCATCGTGCTTCCCGGCGTAACCATCGGGGACGGCTCTGTCATCGGCGCAGGAAGCGTCGTGACAAGGGATATCCCCGCAAACTCTCTGGCTGTGGGAAATCCCTGCCGGATCATCCGAAGCATCAATCTGCCTGCGGGAAGCTGAAAATCCCACAGGCATCCCAAACACACTCTGACCGGTCTGCGTGCCGGAAAGTCCAGGCGCTACAGCTCTCCGATTGTCTCCGTCACAGAAAGCTTCCGTATCCGCCCTGCCGGAGCCCAGACTGCCAGAACCGCCGCAAGAATCACGGCCAGGAGTATCACCAGAAGAGAGTTCACCGGCAGCTCCCAGACAGCGTAGGCAAAATGGGCGGCGATAAGAACGTCAAAAAGCCATTTGCTGATGAAAAGTCCTGCCGCGCACCCGGCGGCACAGCCGGACAGCGCATAGGTAAAGGCTTCCGCAGCTATCATTTTCGTGATCTGCCGCCCGTCCATTCCGACCGCCCGCATGGCGCCGTACTGTTTTGTCCTGGCGGACACGCTCATGGAAATGCCGTTTACAATATTCAACACAGTAACCAGCGTAATAACAAACAGAAACCCATACACGCAGGCTGCAAACGCCCGGTAGGTGCCGGAGGTATTCTGATCACGCCTGTCAGAAAAAACGCAGTCCTCTCCGGCCGCGGCTCGGATCGCCTCCACATCCTCCTCCGTCACATTTCCTGTGGTCTGTACTGAGATCAAAGAATACCCGGTGATTCCAGTAAGCCGGATAAAGGTCTCTCCGGACATAATCAGAGTAACTTCCCCATGGGTCAGTCCGTCGCTGCTGAAAGGATCGTACTTCAAAAGTCCCGCTATTTCAAGCTCTTCCGCTCCAATCTTCACCTTGTCCCCGATCCGAAGAAGACTGTCCGCATCTGAAGTCGCAAGCACATAACCGCTGTCCCCATAGACCTTCGAGATGTCGCTGCCCTTTTTCAGCATATTGTCTTTTTTCAGGCAGTCCAGACCAAAATCATCATAGGAAATCAGGTCTGCGGCGCCGGAGCTTTCTGCCGCACCAAAGCCTTCTGCCGCCCCGCTTATTTCCACCGGAACCTGAAAGCTGGTTCTGCGCCCGTACACCCGCTTCACGCCCTCCATGCCGCTGAGCGTATCCAGGAGCCCGCTGTCTACCGTGTCCGCGCCTCCGCTGCCCGATATATCAATGTCAGAAGCGTCGGAATACTGGGGCATCAGGTATCCTACAAAATCCACCAGAACCGAAAAGCTTAAGAACATCATAATGCTCAGGGCGAAGGAGCCGGTCATCAGGATCAGATTTTTCTTCGCGGACACTGCATGATGAATCCCCAGAGCCGTCTCCACCCGGAACAGGCAAAGCTTTGCGCCATGGCGCAGGGCGCCGGTTCCTTTTTCGTTTCCGGAAACCGCTTCCACCGGGGACACCCGCGCCGCCCGCTTCGCAGGCGCCCGCGCGGCAAGCAGCACAGCGGCGATTCCCGTTACGGAGCCGATTACAATTCCTGTAATACTGATTCCGAATACCGGAATTTCTGAAAACTGTCCCCCTACGAGAAAACGCAGAACCGCGCAGAGAAGCCAGGCTGCCATAATTCCGAGCGCCACGCCCGCAGGCACAGCTGTCTTACACCAATTCAGGGCCTCCAGCCTGACAAATCGGATAATCTGCTGTCTGCTCATGCCGATACAGCGCATCATGCCGAAAAATTTTGTTCTCTGAGCTACCGTGCTGTTGATGCTGCCTGAGATCATCAGAACGCCGGCGATCAGAATCAAAAGCGTCAGTACCGCGGCAATGGGGTAGAGGGTCTGGGCCATGGTGCTGCCGGCCAGATTTTCGAGCTCCTGGCTTCCGTGCTTCTCCAGAAGCCTGTCCGCTTCAATCCGTACGCCCAGCTCCGCCATGCTGAACACCGCCGTCACCAGAAAGACGGCAAATATAATGCAGAGAATCGTCATGCGGTTCTGCCGCCTGTGGACCTTTGCGGAAATCGGGATCAGGCCAAGATAGCTTTTCATTCGAAGCCACCTTCTTTCCCATATCCAGTCTGTCTGTCATTTGCGGACAGTCTCCGGGCATCCCCTGCCCGTCCGAAATCTGTTACCACTCCGTCCGACACCTGCAGAATCCTGTCCGCCGTCTGGGCAATGCGCCGGTTGTGGGTAATCATGATAATCGTCTGCTCATATTTTCTTGAAGTCTCCTTCAGGAGAGCCATGACCTCGCTGCTGTTCTGCGTATCCAGGTTTCCTGTGGGCTCGTCCGCAAGAATCAGCGAAGGACGCGTCATAAGCGCGCGCCCGATGGCCGCGCGCTGCTGCTGGCCGCCGGAGAGCTGGCCCGGCAGATGATGGCGGCGTTCCTTCAGATTCAGCACGGAAAGAAGCTCCTCCAGATACCTTTTGTCGGGCTTCTGATAATCCAGCAGCACCGGGAAAATCATGTTCTGCTCCACCGTAAGCTCCGGAATCAGATTAAAGCTCTGGAAGATAAACCCGATATTTCTGCGGCGGAAAATAGTCAGCCGCTTTTCCTTCATGGCAAAAATATCCTTCCCGTCTATGAACACTTTCCCGGACGTGGGCGTATCCAGCGCCCCGATCATATTCAGAAGCGTCGTTTTTCCGGAGCCGGATTCTCCAACGATCGCCACAAATTCTCCCTTGGGAACCGTAAAACTGGCTTTCTTCAGGGCATGCACGGCAGCCTCTCCGCTGCCATAGGTCTTGGAAACTGCTTTTACCTTCAATAAATCCATTGCTGTCATCCTCCTTTTGCGTCTTCCATCACCAGCGCCGGCGTACCAGGGGCAATGCGCCCCGGCAAACCAATGCTGTACAGAAAGCGTAGCATTCCCACCCTACCGCCATATGACATTTATCCTGCAATTTTGTAGGAATTGCTCTGAACGGCCGGGACATTTCCGGTCAATTAAGGGGATTCCGACAGGAAATTCATGGTAAATACCGCTCCTTTTCCAGGCTCGCTGTCCGCCTCAATGGTACCCCCGTGCATCTCCACAACTGCTTTCGCAAGCGGAAGGCCCAGGCCAATCCCTTTCGTATCCTTTGAAAAACGGCTTCGGTAAAACCGTTTGAAAATATGGTGCAGATCCTCCGGATGGATTCCTCTCCCGTCGTCCTTCACCGTTATCTGGACCACCGACGCAAACTGCCTCCATTCCACCCGGATCGCGCCGCCCTTCTCCGTGTGGTCAAAAGCATTTTTCACAAGGTTCCCGGCCGCCTCCAGAAACCAGCTCCGGTCACAGTTCAGCGTGACGCCGTCTTCCCCGGAGAATGTCAGCGTCTTATCCTCCAGCTCTGCCCGGCAGGCAAACTGCTTTTCCAGGGCCCACATCATTTCCGGTACGGATTCCTCTGCCTTTTCCATCACAATCGTTCCCGCGTCCAGCTTCGCGATCTTCAGCAGGTTCTGCACCAGCGTCTCGATCCGGTCAAGCTCCTGCTCCGAAAGATCGGTAAACTCCCGTATCTCCGGCAGATTTTCCGCCTCTCCCTGCAGAATCCCGTTGTAAATATTCAGCGCCGCAAGAGGCGTCTTCAATTGATGAGAGATGTCCGCTATGGTATCCTTCATAAATTCTCTGGATTTCGCCTCGTTTTCCGCATGGGCGTTCAAAATCGCCGCAAGGGAATTGATTTCGTGAAACAGCCGGTACAGCTCTCCCTCTTCCTCACAGTCGATCCGCGCGTCCGGATCTCCCTGCAGATATGCCCGAATCTGCGCCACAGCCTCCTCAAGAATCCGGTTCTCCTCCCGGAAATGCAGGAACGCTGTCATCAGAATCGAAAGCCCCAGGCCAAGACAGCAGGCTCCGGCCCACAGCGCCGCTCCTTCTCCCGGGCCTGCCGCCTCTTGGGCTCCCGGCACTCCTGCTGCCAGACCGGCCAAAACCGCTGAGAGAAGCGTAAAAATCAGCGTAAGCAGTCCTGCTCTGACAAAAAACTGTTTGATCCTTTTATCCGCCAGTATCTTCATCCCGCACCTCAATCCGCCGTGTTCCATTTATATCCCATGCGCCGTACTGTAATGATTTTCTTTGGTTCGCCGGGGTCATCTTCTATCTTTGTACGCAGCCTCCGGATATAAACGGTCAGCGTGCTGCTGTCTATATATTTCTCTTCATGGTCCCAGAGCCTGCCCAGGATCTGCTCCGGCGACAGAACCATATCCGGATTTTCCATAAAGAGGCAGAGCAGCTTATATTCCCCCGCTGTCAGGTCAAGCTTCACTCCATCCTTGTATACCTCTCCTTTCAGCCGCTGTATCGTAATGCCGCCTGAGCTTAATTCCACATTTTCCTGTCCGGAATTCCCGTCAAAATTTTCGCTTCTGCGCAGAAGCGCATTCACCCGGGACAGGAATACCGCCAGCTTAAAAGGCTTGGTAATGTAATCGTCTCCGCCTATGTCCAGTCCCATGATGATATCCGTCTCCTCATCCGCCGCTGTGAGAAAGATAATCGGTACCTTCGATGTCTCCCGGATGAACCTGCACAGATCATAGCCGGAACCGTCCGGCAGAGACACGTCCAGAATGACCAGGTCGTACCTTCCATCCTTCCATATTCTCCGCGCTTCCAGGCTTGTCCTTGCAACCTCCGCCTCATATCCCTGCTTCTTCAAAGCAAAGGTTAATCCGCCTATCAAACTCAAATCATCTTCTGCGAAAAAAATACGTTTCATGCTTTCTTCCTGCCTTTTCTCTTTCACTGAAAGGATCTTTTCCAAAAAAGAGGCGCCGCACTAATTGCTTAGCACGGCTGCCCGTATGTTTTTCTCACCTTTAGCATACGGAATTTCCCGGAATACGTCAAGGGCTATCAGGCAGAATTCCTGCAAAAGCTCCAGGTCAAGGCCGGTATCAAAGGCCGTCTTCCCGTAATGCAGGTACCTGCCCGGATGGAGATCCGGATGAAAAATGCGTTTAAAAAACGGGTTGTAAGCATTGGGGAAAGGTACAAAAATGTAACCTTCCTGTACCTTTCCTGTGACCTTCCTCTGCTATCCTGATATCTGAAAAGAAAAAGCATTCCATATTTTCATACAGGAGGAAATCGGCATGAAAGACAACATCATCTTACAGACAAGAGGACTGAAAAAATACTATGGAAAGGGCGAAACGCTGGTGAAAGCCCTGGACGGCATAGATCTGGATATCGAAAGAGGAAAATTTACGGCCATTATCGGAACCTCCGGCTCCGGAAAATCCACGCTGCTTCATATGCTGGGCGGCCTGGATACCCCGAGCGAAGGCAGCGTCCGGGTGGGCGATACGGAGCTTGCAGCCTTAAACAGCGAACAGGCCACCATTTTCCGCCGTAAGCAGATCGGTTTCATCTTTCAGAATTATAATCTGGTTCCCGTCTTAAGCGTATGGGAAAATATCATCCTTCCCATCTCCCTGGACGGCAGGCGGCCTGACCGGAAATTCATCCTGCAGGTAGTCAAGCTTCTCGGCCTGGAAAAGAAGCTTGACAGCCTTCCCAACCAGCTCTCCGGCGGCCAGCAGCAGCGGGTGGCCATCGCAAGAGCCCTTGCCAGCAAGCCCTCGATTATCCTGGCCGACGAGCCTACCGGAAACCTGGACACCAGAACCAGCGACGACGTCATCGGTCTTCTGAAAATGACGGGCAGGGAGTTTGACCAGACCATCGTCATGATCACCCACAACCCGGAAATCGCCCAGATGGCTGACCGGGTCATCCGCATTGAAGACGGACATATCGTATCACAGTAAGGAGGTTTTCCCGCATGAAATCCACAAGAAAAATATTCAAACCAATCCAGACACTGAATGCGCGGACCTTCCGTTCCAATAAGGGCCGGAACCTGGTCGCCGTACTGGCCGTCCTGATGACCGCGCTGATGTTCACGACTCTCTTTACGCTGGCCCAGAGCATGAGCAAAAATATCGTAGAGATGACCTTCCGCCAGACCGGATACGACGCCCAGGCTTCTTTTCGGGATATTACGGAAGAACAGGCAGCCCTCCTTGCCGTCCACCCGGATGTCCGAGAAGTGGGGACGAGCATCGTCCTCGGCATCGCTGAAAACACAGAGCTTGCGGGCCGCCAGGTGGAAATCCGCTGGGCAGATGAAAGCTATGCCGTCCACAGCTTCGCCGCTCCCACTACGGGACGGCTTCCGGAAAGCGCCGGCGAGATCGCCCTGGATACGCTTACCCTTGACCGGCTTGGCCTTCCCCATGAGCTGGACAGCCAGGTCACGCTGGAATGGCGTAAAGATCTGAACAGCAGCGAAGTCACTTCCTCTGTCTTTACGCTCTGCGGGTTCTGGGAAGGAAACGAATCCAGCTATGCCGGCATGGCCTGGGTCAGCCGGGATTTCGCCGATGAAATGATTGCGGAAGAAAAGAGCTTTGCCGGAGCAGATGCAGATACCCAGACTCCGGACAGTGCTTCCGACGGAAATGTGCTCGGCACCTTCATGGCCCAGGTGAGCCTGTACAGCGACCAGAATATCGAAGCAGATCTGAACGACATCCTGGCAGACACCGGCCTTTCGGATCTGGAATACAACGTAAACCTGGCCTATTCCCCGGAAATGGGCGCCACAGCCTTCCAGGAAAGCCTGCCTCTGTACCTGGGCATGATTCTGGTCTTTATCGCCGGCTTCCTGATCATCTACAATATCTTTCAGATCAGTGTCACCGCCGATATCCAGTTCTACGGCAGGCTGAAAACCCTCGGAACCACCAACCGCCAGATCCGCCGGCTTATCTTCGGGCAGGCAGGCCGCATCTGCCTGATCGGAATCCCTCTGGGACTGCTATTTGGCTGGCTGCTCGGCATGGTGCTGGTGCCTTCCTTCCTGGGAATCCTTGAGGGCGAAAGCACCGTATCCGCTAATCCGGTCATTTTCATCGGCTCCGCCCTGTTCGCCTGGATTACGGTCCTTCTCTCCTGCCTGCGCCCCGCAAGGCTCGCGGGAAAAGTGTCTCCCATAGAAGCTCTGCGCATGAACGACGCCGCGTCGAAGAGCAGAAAAAGCCGCAAACGGCGCCGCGGAAGCGCTTCCCTGTCTTCCATGGCCTGGTCCAATCTGGGCCGCAATAAAAGGCGGACCGTCACCGTCATCTGCTCCCTGACGCTGGCCCTGGTGCTTCTGTGCTCCTTCTATGCGCAGAACGCGGCTTTCGATATAGAGAAATACCTGGCTGATCTGACGCTTGCAGACTTCGAGCTTACCGACTCAGACAGCGGGGACAGCCTGAACGGCTATGACCCTGCTTCCACCTCCCTCAGCAGCTCTCTGGTCCGGGATCTGGAAAATCAGGAGGGACTGGAAGCGTCAGGCCATCTCTATACCGGTCAGGCAGACTGGCAGATCGACGACGACACCCTTAAAAATCTTCAAAACTTCTATACCGAAGACGCGCTGGCAGACTGGGAAACCTATGACGCGGCAGGCGCCGGAGAGCTGCGCGCCGCCCTGAAAAGCCGGGAAGCCTCCGCCAGGGTCTACGGCCTTGACGGGATTCCCCTGGACGCCATCACCCAGGAGCCGTATATTCTCCAGGGCAGCTTTGACGCGGAAGCCTTTGTCTCCGGAGATTATGTTCTGGCCGTGGGACCTGCCATCGATCTGGAACAGGAATATTCCGTTCTCCCGGCGCCGTCTGCAGGCAGCGTCATAGAACTGAACGGCCGCGCCTACACGGTCATGGCTGTGGTATATCCCCTGACTCCTGTGACGGAGGGCGCGCCGGAAGCAGCCGCCGCGGACCGTCTGGAGCTGGAATTCATCCTTCCCCTGGATGCCTTCCGGCAGCAATGGCCCGACAGCACGCTCCGCAAACTGTTTCTCAACGTAGATGACGAACATATCCCGGAGGTACAGTCCTTCCTGGACGATTACAGGGAGACCACGGACAGCAGCCTTCCCATCACCTCCCGCCAGACCATGGCCGAGCAGTACGAGGCTGAGACCCGCTCCTCTTCCGTCATGGGAAATGCCGTCAGCGTCGTCATCGCTCTGGTAGGCATCCTGAATTTTATCAATTCCATGGTGACGGCCATCGTCTCCCGCAGACGGGAATTCGCCATGATTCAGAGCGTCGGCATGACAAAGAAACAGCTCTGCCGGATGCTGGTCTATGAAGGTCTTTTCTACGCAGTCATTACACTGGCAGCCTCCTTCATTGTCAGCGCTCTGTCCGTGGGAATTCTGATCCGCGCCATGGTAAGCGGCGGCTTCTCCACCTTTCATTTCACACTGCTGCCCTTGGGAGTATGCGCGCCCCTCCTGCTTCTGTTCGCCGTACTGATTCCCTGCCTGTGCTTCCGGAATCTGGAGAAGCAGAGCATCGTGGTACGGCTCCGTATGGAATAAAAGTTGAATTTCCTATTGACCTGAAGCTGACTTCAGCCTGTAAAATAATATCAGTGCGCTCCAGCCGGGAAAGACAAGGGAGCTTTGCCGGCCGGATGCCGTTTCTGCCCGCCGCTGCGCTGCTGCGCTTTCAATTTTCATACTCAGTCCGCCGGCTGCGGGTACTTCACTGACAAAATACAGGAGGATTTAAATATGGAGTACAGAATTCATAAAAAGACCGGGGACAAAATCAGCATCCTGGGACTCGGCACCAGCTATATCGCCGACACGCCGGAAAAGGATGCCGTAGAAGCCCTGATTTACGCCCATGAAAATGGAATCAACTATGCGGACCTTGCAACCGCCGGAGCCAGAACCTTCGGATACTACGGGACGGCCTTCGCCTCTGTAAGGAAGGAAATGTTCTATCAGGTTCATTTCGGGGCAAATTACGAAAGCGGAGAATACGGATGGACCACAAAGCTTGAGACCATAAAACGGCAGATTGACTGGATGCTTACGGAACTGAAGACGGATTATATTGATTACGGCTTCATTCACTGTCTGGACGCAGCTTCCGACTGGCATGCCTATCAGAAACACGGCGTTCTGGACTATCTGCTGGATATGAAGCAGGCCGGCGCTGTACGCCACATCGGCCTCTCTTCCCACACTCCGGCGCTGGCCCGGCATGCGCTGGACACCGGGCTCATCGACCAGCTGATGTTCTCCATCAACGCAGCGTACGACTATCAGCACGGAGACTATGCAAACGGAAGCGCCAGCGAACGCATGGCCCTGTACCGCCGCTGCGAAGCCGAAGGCGTCGGAATCTCTGTCATGAAACCTTTTTCCGGCGGACAGCTTCTGGATGCCAATACTTCGCCCTTCGGTCAGGCCCTGACGCAGTACCAGTGCATTCAGTATGCCCTGGATAAGCCCGGCGTGCTGACCGTACTTCCCGGCATCCGGGATCTTGCCGACGTAAAACAGCTTCTTGGTTTCCTGACGGCCTCTCCTGAGGAGCGGGATTATTCCATTCTGGGAACCTTCACTCCGAAAGACGTCACAGGAACCTGCGTCTACTGCAACCACTGCCAGCCCTGCCCGGCAGGATTAAATGTGGGGCTGATCAATAAGTACTACGATCTGGCAGCTTCCGGGGACACGATGGCTGCAGACCATTACGGCAAGCTGGAGAAAAAAGCATCCGTCTGTGTTTCCTGCGGGCACTGTGATAAGAGATGTCCCTTCCATGTGGCTCAGTCTGAGCGGATGAAAGAAATCGCCGCTTATTTCGGGATGTAAACTGTTCTGCGCCATCATTTTCGGCTCCGGCGAAACCTGGTGCGTCACCGCATTCATAGGATAATTGTTTTCATATGCCTGTAAAATAATTGCACGATCCTTGCCAATGGAGAAATAAAATATTATAATATCTGCTAAGACTGTTTCTGCGCCAGCCGCCATGCAATACGGGAAGGTAGCAGACACAAAAACGGATAAGCTGTACAAACATCTAACAGGACATAAGTGAGGTACGCAATGGAACATCAGAAACTTACAACGATATTATTTGACCTGGACGGTACCCTTCTTCCCATGGACAATGACGCGTTTACAAAGGGCTATTTCAAGCTGCTGGCCGCAAGGCTGGCTCCCCTGGGCTATGAGCCGGCGAAGCTGGTAGATTCCATCTGGGCCGGTACTGCAGCTATGGTAAAAAATGACGGAAGCCAGAACAACGAGACTGCCTTCTGGA
>ERZ1643250.3516-NODE-3516-length-10685-cov-4.383443_pt1 | contig 10685 bp, 9 predicted proteins | sample MGYA00579262_ERZ1643250 | MGnify/ENA primary metagenome ERZ1643250 (study PRJEB29033, sample SAMEA4952265) | chicken gut metagenome | biome: Broiler Chicken; feature: Gastrointestinal Tract; material: Caecum | place: Ireland | collected 2018 | study: Broiler...
CGGAATTCAAAGTTTCTTATCAAATACCGGTGCGGTTTTAGCAGCTGTTTTCCCATTCGTATTGACATACTTTGGGGTTGCTAACACTGCTCACAAGGGTGACGTTCCAATGTCAGTTAAGTTGTCATTCTACATTGGGGCTGCAATCTTAATCGTTACAAGTTTGTTTACTGTTTTCCGGGTTCACGAATATGATCCGCAAACATATGCTAAGTACCATGGCATTTCTGAAGAAGACAACGAAGAAAAAGTTGGCATGTTCACATTGTTGAAGAAGGCCCCAAAGGCATTTTGGACAGTTACATTAGTTCAATTCTTCTGCTGGTTTGCTTTCCAATACTTATGGACATACTCAAACGGGGCAATTGCTGCCAACGTATGGCACACAACGAACACCGCTTCAGCTGGCTTCCAAGCAGCTGGTAACTGGTATGGGGTTTTAGCTGCCGTTCAATCAATCGCCGCCGTTATTTGGTCATATGTTTTGGCTAAGTTACCAAACAACATGCACAAATTAGGTTATGCTGGAAGTTTAGCTCTTGGTGCAATCGGCTTTGGTTCAGTCTTCTTTGTTCACTCAAAGATGTTATTGATCGTTTCATTCACGTTAGTCGGAATTGCATGGGCTGCAATGAATACTTACCCATTGACAATTGTTACAAACGCATTGTCAGGAAAGCACATGGGAACATACCTTGGCTTGTTCAACGGTTCAATTTGCTTGCCACAAATTGTTGCCTCACTTGCCAGCTTCGTCATCTTCCCATTGCTTGGCGGTAAGCAAACCAACATGTTCCTCTTGGCAGGAATCGTAATGCTTTTAGGTGCCGTCGCAGTATTTGCAATTAAAGAAACAAGTGCTGAAGCACCTGAAGAACCACATACTCCAATTGAAGAAGAGTAATTAAGCAGGTGAAAAGATGAAAAAAGAGATGTATCAGGGGAAAGAAATTGAACGTTTCACGTTAACAAATGCGAATGATACGCGGGTAACGATTTTGTCACTTGGCGGAATCATTCAAGAATATTCGATCATGCACAATGGTCAACGTGAAAATTTAGTTGTTAATTTTGACAGTGCTCAAGAATATGCTGATAATCCATACCAAATTTGCAAACAAATTGGACGGATTGCAGGCCGGATCAAAGATGCGCGTTTCGAGCTAAATGGGTGCGAAGTTCAGGTTCCCGCAAATGAAAACCATAACAGTCTTCACGGCGGTGACCGGGGCGTAAGCACGCAAGTCTTTGATGGGTATCAGGTTTCAACCAACGAAGTAACATTAAGTTTGAACTTAGATCCAACAGTTGACGGGTTCCCGGGCAGTTTAACGCTGATGATCAATTACATCTTGCACGATAATGACCGGTTAGATGTTACCTATGACATTACCGCCCAAAGTGCAACGGTTTATGATCCGACGATTCATATTTACTGGGCGCTTCCGCAAGGCTTGAAGAACGTTGATGTTCAAATCAACGGTGATCAACGCCAAGAAGTTGATGCGGAAAAGATTCCAACCGGAAAACTGTTAGCGAATAAGGGAACAGCATTTGATTTTTCAAAACCGCGTGATTTGGCAGAAGCCGTTGAAACATTGCGGAAAGAAGAAAATCAAAAGGGATTCGATAATGGTTATGCGGTTGAGCCGTCAATGACGAGTCCCGTTGTTGAAATTAATAAAAAAGATCAAAAAGTTAAAATTAAAGTCTTCAGCGACCGGAACGGATTAGTGATTTTCACTGCTGATCCGCAAAACGGCGAAAATGATCGTCAAGGCATTTTTGACTCGCTGGCAACTGAAGTTCAAACGTTACCGGATGCATTGCATCACGATGAATTCGGCAATGTGCGGTTAGCGGCTGGCGAACATAAACAAATCAAAATTGCCTATCAAGTTGAAGGTTACTAAAAAATAATAAGAGGTGACACAGATGAAAAGAATCTTTGAAATCGATCCTTGGAAGATCGTAACACATGAATTTAATCCTGAAGATAAGCGTCTTCAAGAAAGTATGACAAGTATCGGAAACGAATACATGGGAATGCGTGGAATGTTTGAAGAAAACTATTCTGGCGACACCCACCAAGGAATTTATCTTGGCGGTGTATGGTATCCTGACAAGACCCGTGTTGGTTGGTGGAAGAACGGTTATCCGGAATACTTCGGTAAAGTTCCGAATGCCATCGACTTTGTCAGTGTTGACATCAAGATAAACGGTGAATCAATTGACTTGGCAAAGGATTCGTTCTCAGACTTTGAACTTTGCTTAGACATGAAGCGCGGCGTCTTAGATCGTTCATTCATCGTTGAAAAAGATGGTCACAAGATCAAGGTGACATCTGAACGGTTTGTTAGCATCGCATTCAAGGAATTGTACGCTAACAAGTTGACATTTACAAATTTAAGCGACGAACCAGTTAAGATCGAAGTTCAATCATTGATCAACGCTGATGTTTATAACGAAGATTCAAACTACGGCGAACAATTCTGGGGCGTAATCGACAAGTCAGTTGCTGACAAGTCAGGCCGCTTAGTTGGAAAGACTGCTGAAAATAACTTCGGCACACCTCGTTTTACTGTTGAAATGGCAATGAGTCATGAAACAGACTTGAAGGCAGTTCGATCAGAAAATGAAGAAAAATACGTTGCTAACAACTTTGAAGGCTCAATCCAACCTGACCAAACAGTCTCATTTGAAAAGCGCGTAATCGTAACAACTTCACGGGATTACGACACGGTTGATGCTTTAGACAAGGCAACAAATGACTTAATGAACAAGGCCGGCGAACAAACATACGACCAATTAGTAGACGCTCAAGCAAGTGCATGGGCAGAACGTTGGGAAAAATCAGACATCACAATTGATGGTGATGAAGCTGCTCAACAAGGAATTCGGTTCAACTTATTCCAATTATTCTCAACATACTACGGTAACGATGCCCGCTTAAACATCGGTCCGAAAGGATTCACTGGTGAAAAGTACGGTGGTGCGACATACTGGGATACAGAAGCATTTTGCTTACCGGTTTACTTAGGAACGTCTGATCCTAAAGTTGCCCGCAACTTGCTTTTATACCGTTACAACCAATTAGACGGTGCCCACCACAATGCTCAACAACAAGGCTTGAAGGGTGCTTTATACCCAATGGTTACATTCAACGGAATTGAATGCCACAACGAATGGGAAATCACCTTTGAAGAAATTCACCGAAACAGTGATATTGCTTATGCAATTTACAACTACACAAAGACAACTGGTGACAAGAGCTATGTTTTGAACGAAGGTAGCGAAGTCTTAGTTGAAATCGCACGGTTCTGGGCAGATCGGGTTCACTATTCAGAACGTAACGGTCAATACATGATCCACGTGGTAACAGGTGCTGACGAATACGAAAACAACGTTGACAACAACTGGTACACCAACGTAACTGCTAAATGGGAACTTGATTACACAGCCAAAATTGCCAAGGAAATCTCTGATGAACAAGTTAAGAAACTTGGCATCACAGATGAAGAAGTTTCAAAATGGCAAGAAATCGCTGATAAGATGTACTTACCAGAAGATAAGGAACTTGGAATCTTTGTTCAACACGATGGCTTCTTAGACAAAGACATCACATTGGATGAAAACAACAACCCAATCAACAAGATTCCAGCTGATGAATTACCAATCAACCAACACTGGTCATGGGATAAGATTTTACGTTCACCATACGTAAAGCAAGCTGATGTCTTACAAGCAATGTGGTACTTCATGGATGACTTCACAGAAGAACAAAAGAAGCGTAACTTCGACTTCTATGAACCATTGACAGTTCACGAATCAAGCTTGTCAGCTTCAATTTATGCAATCATGGCTGCTGATTTGAAGTACGAAGAAAAATCAGTTGAATTGTATGAACGGACAGCCCGGCTTGACTTGGATAACTACAACAACGATACCGTTGACGGCTTGCACATCACAGCCATGTCAGGTGGTTGGTTAGCAATCGTTGAAGGATTTGCAGGCATGCGGGTCAACGACGGCGAATTGCAATTTAAGCCATTTGTACCAAAGGCTTGGAACGGATACAACTTCCGCTTAACATTCCGTGGCCGCTTATTAGAAGTTAAGGTTGCCAAGGACAATACTGAAATCAAGTTAATCAAGGGTGAACCATTAACAGTTAAGTTAAACGGCGAAGAAATTGAAGTTAAATAATAAATAACGGTCAGACGTTAACAAATAATGAGGCTCTGGAAGTTTCCAGAGTCTCATTCATCAAAAAGAAGAAAGAGGGCAGATTTTTATGCAAATGCAAGGTGCAGTATTTGATTTAGACGGGGTTATTACTGACACAGCAAAGTATCACTTTGCTGCATGGAGTAAGTTAGCAAAGGAAAACTTGGACATCGAATTACCAGCTTCATTTGAAACTGAATTAAAGGGTGTTAGCCGGATCGATTCATTAAAGAAGATTTTGGAATATGGCAACAAGCTTGACCAATATTCAGACGATGATATTCAAGAATTAGCTGCCAAGAAAAACGGCTACTACTTGGAAGCGATCGAAGGCTTATCAAAAGATGACATTTTACCGGGAATCACTGAATTGATTGCTCAATTAAAGGCCCACAACGTTAAGATGTCACTTGCATCAGCTTCAAAGAATGCGCCGGCAATTTTAAAGAAACTCGGCTTATTTGACGAATTTGATGCCATTGCTGACCCTGCAAAGGTTGCACATGGCAAACCAGCTCCAGATATTTTCTTAGCTGGTGCAGCTGCTGTTGACTTGAAACCAAGCGAATGCGTCGGGGTTGAAGATGCGGTTGCTGGGGTCCAAGCCATCAAAGACGCTGGCATGGTTGCCGTTGCTGTTGGTGACGCAAACGAATTAGCTAAGGCTGATAAGGTAGTTCCAACAACTGCTGATTTCAGTTATGATTTGTTTGAAGAAACATTTGAAAAAGCAAACGCATAATTCAATTAACAATAAAGAAGAACTCAAAGGAACTTGCCTTTGGGTTCTTTTTTTGGTTTATTTAATGTATCGGAGAAGGAGATTCAATCTTTTGCAAGGAGAATTTTAAAATGCAAAATGACATTGCTGACCATACTTATGATCTGGAACGTTTCAAACGGATTTTAGACCGAATGAACGCTGCTGGATGCGAGTTTGTGGTTGCAAGCGGCAGTCAGTATTTTACGATTCGGGATTTATTTGCTGACTGTGCCGATCAAATTACGTTTATTTCTGAAAATGGCGCTTTAATTGAAAGCCACGGTGAACGTCTTTTTACCCAAGAAATGGCAGAACCAACAATTCAAGCGATGATTGATTTTGCTCATCATCATTCCGAAATCAAAATGGTAATGTGCGGGGCGCAAAGTGCCTATTGTGAACGCGGGACAGTTGACCAAGCCTTTTTTGATTTGACGAATTTTTACTATCATCATTTAGAATGGGTCGATGATTTTAGTGACGTTGATGATCAGATTTTGAAATTTGCTACCAATGTACCAGAAGAAAAAACGGATGCGTATATGGCGCTGTTTTGTGAGAAATTTGCGGGAAAAATTGAACCAACTTCAAGCGGCTTTGGGGCCATTGATTTAATTATTCCGGGTTGTCATAAGGCTGCGGGATTGAAATGTTTGGTTGAACGGTGGAAGATCACGCCTGATCAATGCGCGGCCTTTGGCGATGGCGGAAATGATATTGAAATGCTGTGGTATTGCAAGCACAGTTATGCAATGGCCAATGCTGGCGAAGAAGTCAAACGAGTTGCCAAGCATGTGTGTCCATCAAACGAAGATGATGGGGTTTTAGTGACTTTAGATCAATTGTTTTAGTAAAAGGAAGATGTGACTTTTTAGGTCCATCTTCTTTTTGCTTAAAAGTATAAAGAAGTATAAAACAAAAATGAAAGTATAAAGAAGTATAAAACAGGAAAATTATGCAAAAACACTTGCAAGCGATAACAAAATGTGAAAGAATAGTGATTGTAACAAATGGTCTATTCCAATTTTGACGAAACTAATTTAGAAAACGAGGAAGAATATTATGGCATATTACATTCATGCAGCAAAATTCTTTTTAAAGAATACAACTGAAACAAATGGTTACTTGGAAATTACCGATGACGGTAAGTTTGGTTCATATTATCCAGAATCAGCAAAGCCGGCTGGTAAAATCGTTGAATACGGCGACAAGTGGGTTGCCCCAGGATTGTTTGATACGCATATTCACGGTCTTCTTGGCCATGATGTTACGGATGGTGACTGGGATGCAATCAATGAAATGTCAGAAGGTTTGTTAAAAGCCGGGGTTACTTCATGGTTGCCAACAACGGTTACGGCTTCATTTGATCAATTGAATAACGTATGTAAGGCAATTGGTGATCACCAAGGTCAAGAAACGGGTGCTAAGATTCGCGGTATTTATTTTGAAGGCCCATACTTCACGGAAGAACATAAAGGCGCCCAAGACCCGAAGTACTTACGCGATCCTGACATTGATGAATTCCACAAATGGCAAGAATCTGCGCATGGCTTGTTGAATAAAATCTCAATTGCGCCTGAACGGAAGGGTGCTGCAGAATTTACTCGCCAAGCAGTTGAAGAAGGAGTTGTGGTTTCAATCGGTCACAGTTCAGCAACTTATGAACAAGCTAAGCGGTGCATTGAAGCCGGCGCATCAATGTTTACGCACACATACAACGGAATGAACGAATTCGGTCACCGTGATCCTGGAATGGTCGGTGCTGCTTACACGATGGATGATACAACATGCGAAATCATCTGTGACGGCCACCACAATGCACCAGCTGCTGTTCGGGTATTGATCGATCAAAAGACGCCGGACAACGTTGCGTTGGTTACCGATTGCATGCGGGCCGGCTTAATGCCTGATGGCGACTACATGCTTGGTGAACTTGAAGTTTACGTTAAGGACGATATGGCACGGTTAAAGGTTGGCAATAACCTTGCCGGAAGCATTCTTCTGTTAAAGGATGCCTTGAAGAACGTTGTTGACTGGAACATTGCAACGCCAGAAGAAGCCGTTCGGATGGGCTCATTAGTTCCTGCTAAGAGCATGCACATGGAAAATAAGGTTGGCTCAATTGTTCCAGGTGCCGATGCGGACTTCTTGATTCTGAATCCGGATATGACTTTAAGTGAAACATACTTGGATGGAAAGTCACGGTATCAGGCTTAATTGAGTTTAGAAATGAAAAGAGGTTGTGACGCAAGTCACAACCTCTTTGCTATACTGCATAATCGGGTTTCAAAACAAACGAGCTACGATGCGAAGCTAGTGAAAGACGCAAACCTCTGAATCTATGCTGACGCGATTCATTCGCTTTTCTGCTTCCGCCACGCTCGTTTTTAACGTTTTGTCACATCTAATTTTGTTGTCAATCAACATTAATGTTGACAAGCAACAAAAATAATTAGATAATACTTTTGGAAATTAATTTGGGAGGTAATTAAATGACAAAAGTATTGGTAATCAAGGCGCATCCGCATGCTGAGGATAGTATTTCAATCAGTGTCGCTGACTATTTCATTAAGAAGTACCGGGAACTTCATCCCGATGATGAGATCATTACGCATGATTTATATGCCGAAAAAGTCCCGCCGTTAAATGATACGACAATGAAAGCGTGGAAGCACCAACGAAACGGTCAACCATTATCTGATGAAGAACAGCAGGTAATTGCGGCGCATAATCAATGGTTAAACGAGTTTTTAGAAGCTGATAAGTATGTGTTTGTCAACCCAATGTATAACTTCTTTTTGCCGGCAGAAATGAAGCAGTATGTTGATATTATTGCAGTTCCACGGAAGACATTCAAATATACTGAAAAAGGTCCGGTTGGTTTGCTTGAAAATAAGAAGGCCTTGCATATTCAAACGGCCGGAAGTGTTTATCATGGAACACCACTTGAAAAATTTGATTTTGGTGGGATCTATCTTAAATTAGCGTTGAAATTGTTTGGCGTGGACGACTTTACTGATCTTTATATTGAAGGGGTTGATCAGTTTCGTGATCGGCGTGATACAATTAAAGAAAAAGCAATGCAGGATGCTGCAAAAATCGCGGAGAAGTTTTAATCAATGAATAATAAAATCAATCAAATTACAATTTTAATTTCCCAAATTCAAAATGCACATAACAGTGAATTAACGGTTGCCCAAGAATGGATGCTTGAGCACGTTAAGGATCCGGAACTAAAGAAGAAGGTTCCGAAACTTTCAGTTGTGGCATATCATATTTTGGATACGTTAAGCCAGCATCAAGAGCTTACCGGAATTAAAATTGCTCAAGAGCTGGGAGTTACCCGTGGCGGAATTACCCGGGCGGCTCGCAAAATGCAGGATGAAAAATTGATTGTTGCTGTGCGGCATGAAGACAATAAGAAGAACATTTACTATCAACTGACCCCCGAAGGCCAAAAGATTGCCAACTTACATGCTGAAATGCATCAGGAACTTTACCGGCAGCTTCAAGAAAAAATTTCGACTGATTTTACCAGTGATGAGCTCGATTCGATCATTCGTTTTTTGAGTTACATCAAGGATCATGTGATGTAAGAAAGATTGAATACAACGTTGAGATTATCCAAATTGTATTTCAAGAAATTATTTATTACGCAAATGCTCTTAAAGATAGTCCGTACCAAAAGTAAATAATCTTATGAGAAATCTGGTTTCATGCGGATTTTTCTTTTTTTATAAGGAGTTCCATAAGTTTTTTAATTATTATTAAAGAATAAAATAAAATAATTCTATCAAAATTTGGGCGTAAATGTTTTCATTTATTTATCTGATTTGGTAAAATAATAGTCGTTGAAAGTTTTAAGCAATTAAAACTTTTTCTAAGGATTTTCCTTAAATAATTTATGAGGTGATATAGATGGCTAACACAAGAACATCAAGAAAAATTGCTATCGTCGGTGTCGGCGGTGTAGGTATGGGTTGTGCATACTCAATCTTAAACCAAGGTCTCGTTGATGAAATGGTATTAATCGACGTTGCCGGTGACAAGGCTGACGGTGAAGCTCGTGACTTAATGGACGGTGTTACATACGCACCAGAAAACTGCAAAGTTTACCATGGTGACTACTCAGATTGTAAAGATGCCCAAATGGTTATCATTACAGCTGGTATCAACCAAAAACCAGGCCAATCACGTTTGGAATTAGTTGGTACAAACGCAAAGATCATGCGTTCAATCGTTAAGGAAGTTATGGGTTCAGGCTTCGATGGCAACTTAGTTATCGTTTCAAACCCTGTTGACGTATTGACATATGTTGCATGGGATGAATCAGGCTTACCACAAAACCGTGTTATCGGTACAGGTACATCACTTGACTCAACTCGTTTACGGATGCAATTATCAAACAAGACAGGTGTTGACGCACACGACATCTCAGCATACATCGTTGGTGAACACGGTGACTCAGAACAACCATTATGGTCACAAGCTACAATCGGTGGCAAGCCATTAATGGACTGGATCGAAGACGGCGACGAAGGTGTTATCAAGAAAGATGAACTTGAAGACATCCGTAAGACAGTTCGTGACGCTGCTTACTACATCATTGATCGTAAGAAGATCACAAACTGGGGTATCGGTTTGAGTACAGCTCGTCTTGTTCGTGCAATCTTAGAAAACGAACACGCAATCTTGACAACATCAGCATACTTCAACGGTGAATACGGTTTGAAGGACATCTATACAGGTATCCCAGCAATCGTTGGCGAAAACGGTGTAGAACGCATTGTTGAAATGCACATCACAGACGAAGAAATGGCCGGCTTACACAAGTCAGCTTCAGAACTTAAAGAAGTTCTTGACTCAGTTCGTGAAAAATAATCTAATTGAAAGTTAGACAATTAAGTCTGTTGGGTGATTGTCGCCTGACAGGCTTTTTGTGTTTTAAGAGGTTAAAATGAAATATCCTGAAGAATTAGTAGAACGGGTAAAGCAGCGGGCAGCTGGTTATCGGCTTGAAGGTTTTTTGTCCGGTCAAGGGAAAATCAATCCGCCATTGATGATTGTTGGTGAAGCCCCCGGAAGAAAGGAAATTACGGCGCATATACCGTTTTCTGGGCAGTCTGGTCAGGAATTAATGAAGTCATTAGCGATTACCGGACTGACGCGGGATGATGTTTACATTACAAGTGTTGTTCGCAGCCGTCCATACTCGGTCAAAAAAGTTAAGAATAAAAAGACTGGCGAAATTGAAACCAAAACGCCGAACCGGACACCAACGAAAAAAGAAGTGTTAGCCTATGCCCCGCTTTTTGATTGGGAACTGGAACAGGTTGATCCGAAAGTCATCGTAACGGTTGGCAATACGAGTTTGCAGCGCATTTTAGGACCTAAATTCAACGTTGGAACCCATCATGGTCAAGTATTCCGCCAGCCAATCCAGCAGTTAAATGCAACGGGAGACGGCTATATTTTATCTGATCGGAAATATACGGTGATTTCAACGTTCCATCCCGCAGCAGTTTTTTATAACCGAAAATTAGCCCCTGAAATTGAAAAGGACTGGCACTTGATCGATCAGGTATTAAAAAAACGCCAATCCGCCGCAAATCAAGACTAAAAGAATTAAGAGGCCCCACTGAAAAATTGAAATCGAATCGTGATAAGTTTCGGTGCGGGGATAATCGTTGGAAAA
>ERZ1643250.3522-NODE-3522-length-10678-cov-7.834698_pt1 | contig 10678 bp, 9 predicted proteins | sample MGYA00579262_ERZ1643250 | MGnify/ENA primary metagenome ERZ1643250 (study PRJEB29033, sample SAMEA4952265) | chicken gut metagenome | biome: Broiler Chicken; feature: Gastrointestinal Tract; material: Caecum | place: Ireland | collected 2018 | study: Broiler...
CAGGCCAAGATCGCGATCACCGTACATAACCAGACCCTGCTGCCGCAGCTGCGCATGACGCTGCGCCATGTGAATTATCTGGACGACACGATTTTTGTCGGCCTGGGGCTGGTGGAAGCGGCCCGTGTTGCTGTTGCAAATCCGGACTTGCATATTATGGGGGAACTGCCTGCGCTGCCGGACAACATTGACGCATTGGTAAGTGCTGCGCAGACGACCGGGCTGTTTGGCCTGCGTGCGGCGCCCGCCGATCTGACCCCGAAGCTGATTGCGGCATGCCGTCAGGCGGGCCTGTTTACCATGAGCCTGCCGACGGATAACGAAAAGTCGCTCGCAATGCTGATCCATAACGGGGTCAACTTTATTGAGACTGCGCGGCCGGATATCACGGCGATGCTGCTGCCGGCGGGTGAGTCCGAGCCCCATCAGATTCCGCTGATGCGGTATTGAAGTCTGTATCCGTTGATAAAAAACCCCCGGAAAATTTCCGGGGGTTTGCTGTATTTATTATGATCGGATATCCGATGACCGATGTAAAGCGAATTTAGCGAGCAGGATAGCCGCCACAAGAACCAGCGTGCTGATGGTGCCCCAAAGTGGTATTCCTGTATGGAGCTGCATTCTGCAATATACAGAGCACAGCAGGAACAGCAGGCCGATGCTTTCGAGAAGACCGGACAGAAACCGGTCTGCCTGCTTGAGGCGGCTGCGCCGGTCTGCCCGCGCGTGCTTTGCCATTCCGAGGACGTCGGTCAGCATCTCTGCAGCCTCGGCGCGGCAGACGGTTTCGGCGGCGATCCGTCTGCCCTGCATCAGTTCCAGCACGCTGACATCCAGCGCCGCCGCAAGCGGTTCGATGAGGTTGATATCCGGCAGGCCTGCGCCTCGTTCCCATTTGCTTACCGCCTTGTCCGTCACATGCAGTACAGCCGCCAGCTCGGCCTGTGTCATGTTTCGCTCCCGGCGTATCGCGGCGATAAATGCGCCTGTTTTTGCTGCATCCATGATATTCCTCCTTTTGAGGAAAGTATACCTTATCAGGTGGATTGATGCAACCGACGCAGGGATTAGGCGGCATCGGCGGAGATCTACGATGCGTCGAGGTGTTGTTGAGTGGGTAAAATGCAGGAGAGAGACTTTTCCTAATATATTTTTTGTGCTATAATAAAACGGTATGTATCCATTTATCCAGATAGTCGAAAGGAGTCGCCTCTGTGGCTGACATTTCCGTACAAAACCTGACAAAATACTATGGCGACCGCCTGATCCTGCAGGATGTTTCATTTGACATCCAGCCGGGCGAAAAGGTTGCCATTTTGGGCGCGAACGGCGCGGGCAAAACCACCCTGCTGAACATCCTGACCGGCCGCCTGCCGTACGACGGCGGGCATGTTTCGCTCGGCGCGGGGAAAAACGCGGGCGTGATCGACCAGATGCCGGATTTCCCGGACGACGCCACGGTCGAGGACGTGCTGCGGCTGGCGTTCCGCGAGTCGGACGAGATCACCGCCGCCATGGATGCGCTCACCGACGAGATGGCGCGCAAGCCGGATGACGCCTCGCTGCTCAAGCGATATGCACAGCTCGAGACCCGGCTGGAGATCCTCGGCGGATACAACCGCGATTATGAGATCGACCGCGTGTGCAACGGTCTGGATATCCCGCAGAGCATGCGGGCGCAGCGGTTTGAACTGCTGTCCGGCGGCGAGAAGACGCGCATCAACCTCGCGCGCATCATTTTGGAACAGACCGACATCCTGCTGCTCGACGAGCCGACCAACCACCTGGATATGGACGCGGTCGACTGGCTGGGAAATTACCTTGAGGCCTACCGCGGCACGGTCATGATCATTTCCCATGACCGCTGGTTCATCGACCAGTGCTGCGACCGCGTGATCGAGATCCACGACTGCACCTGCGACTTCTATAACGGCAACTATTCCTACTACGCGGTCGAGCGCGAGCGCCGCCGCGAGGAGCAGCTCAAGCATCACGAACATGAGATGGCCGAAAAGAAGCGGCTCGAAGCTGTCGCGCGCATCATGCACGAGCACGGCACCGAGCATCTCGCTAAGCGCGCGGCGTCGATCGAAAAGCGCATCGCGCGCATGAAGGTCACCGACCGCCCCAAAAAGGACAAAAAGATGACCGTCACCTTTGGTGACCCGAACTACGAGACCGAAGAGGTATTAAAAGTCCGGGATATTACAAAGAGTTATGACGGCCGTGAAATATTACACGATATCAGCTTCAACATCCGCAACCGCGAAAAGGTCGCGCTGCTCGGCGCGAACGGCGCGGGCAAAACCACCCTGCTCAAGATCCTGCTGGGCGAGGAGGAGCCGGACGCGGGTGTCATCCGCAAAGGCGTGGGGCTGCGGCCTGCTTACCTGCCGCAGCAGGTATACTTCGCAAACCCGCACCGCAACCTGATCGACACGCTGATTTACGACAAAAACGTGTCCATGCAGGTGGCACGCAACCGGCTGGGCTCGTTCCAGTTCACGGGCGAGCAGCAGATGAAAACGGTCGACATGCTCTCGGGCGGCGAGAAGAGCCGCCTGCGCCTGTGCGAGCTGATGTACGATCCCTTGAACTTCCTCATTCTGGACGAGCCAACCAACCATCTCGACCTCGCCAGCCGCGAATGGATCGAAGAAGCGGTCGAAGCGTTCGACGGCACGCTGCTGTTCGTGTCGCACGACCGGTACTTTGTCGAGCGGTTCGCCACCCGCGTGCTGTATCTCGAGGACGGCAAGCTGACCGATTTTATCGGTTCGTATTCCGACTTTTTAAAATATCGTGAAAAAGGTGAACTGCCGGAAAACCCGGCGCCTGTATCCCAGCCAAAGCGCAAAAAGCCCGATGTCCCAACACTGGACGACGTTCCCCGCCCGCCGGAAAAGCCCAAACGCACGGGCGGCACCAAGAATCTGCAAAAACAGCTCAATACGCTCGAGCGTGAGATCTCCCAGCTCGAGCAGCAGTCGGCTGACCTCGAGCAGCAGATGATCGACGCGTCCTCGGACTCGGCGCGCCTGCTCGAGCTGATGACCGAAAAGGAGCAGTGTGATGAGGCGCTTGCCGCCAAGATGGACGAGTGGGAAGCGGTCGCCGCGGAGTTGGAGGAAATGCAGCAATGATCGAACGCAGGATATGGCTGGCGATAGCGGCGGTACTCGCCGTGGGCGGCGCGATCCAGCTGCCGTGGGCGCCGTCGCGGTTCGGCGGGGTGTTTTTCCTCGCGCTGGCCGTGGGCTGCGCGGGCGAATGGCTCATGCTGCGCCTGCGGGACAGGCACAAGGCATTCCGCGTGCTGTCTGTCGTGGGGCGCGTGCTGTTCGGGCTGTTCCTGGTGTCGTTTGTCGCCATACAGGGCATCATCATGCACGGGATGCAGCCCGACCCGGAGGCCGCGGACGCGGAATACCTGCTCGTGCTCGGCGCGCGGGTCAACCCGGACGGGCAGCCCTCTGCGGCGCTCGCCGCGCGGCTGGACACAGCATTCGATTTTATGCAGGAGCATCCGGAGATCACCGCGATCCTGTGCGGCGGGCAGGGCAGCAACGAACCCTGTACCGAGGCGCAAGCGATGTATGATTATCTGGTGAACAAAGGGATGGATGCCGGCCGTCTGCTGCTGGAAGACCAGTCCAGAAACACAATTGAGAATATCGAAAACGCCCGCGCACTGATCGGGGACGGGCATCGGACAGCGGTTGTGACGAGCGACTACCACCTGGCGCGCGCCCGCGTGCTCATGGAGCGCGGCGGGCTGGATGCCTGCGGCATCCCTGCCCCGACACCCTATCCGGGACAGTGGGTCGCGGTGCGCTGCCGGGAATACTGCTCGGTGCTGGGGCTGATGCTGACCGGCCGGTGGGCGTGATACGCAGACGCGGGCCATTAGTATGGGTGATCCCTGGTGAACCGATTGAAAATGAGAAGTGATGGAATATGTTTGAAAAACTAAATGCCCTTGCCCAGCGCATGGATGAGCTGGAAGCGCGCCTGTCCGAGCCGGGGCTGTATGACGATCCCGACCGGGCGGCAAAGCTCCTCAAGGAGCGCAACGAGCTCGAACCGATCGTCGCGGCGTTCCGCGCCTATGAAAGAGCAAAGCAGGCGCAGGAGGACGCGCTCGAGATGCTGTCCGACCCGGACATGAAGGAGCTGGCGCAGGAGGAGCTCCAGCAGGCCAAGGCCGACATTGCGCGGCTGGAGGAGGAGCTCAAGATCCTGCTTCTGCCCAAGGACCCGAACGACGACAAAAATATTTTTGTGGAGATCCGCGGCGGCGCGGGCGGCGAGGAAAGTGCGCTGTTCGCCGCCGACCTGTACCGCATGTACACCATGTACGCGGATAAGCGCGGCTGGCAGACCGAGGTCATGAGCAAGTCGGAAACCGAGCTGGGCGGCTACAAGGAGATTGTGTTCCGCGTGGCGGGCGACAAGGTGTATTCGCGCCTCAAGTTCGAGAGCGGCGTGCACCGCGTCCAGCGTGTACCGGAGACCGAAAGCCAGGGGCGCGTGCACACCTCGACCACCACGGTTGCTGTTCTGCCCGAGGCCGAGGAAGTGGATTTCTACCTCGACCCGAACGACCTGCGCATTGATACCTTTCGGTCTAGCGGTGCAGGCGGCCAGCATATCAATAAAACGTCGTCCGCCATCCGCATCACGCACATCCCGACCGGCACGGTTGTCGAATGTCAGGACGAGCGCAGCCAGCACAAAAACCGCGACAAGGCGATGCGCGTGCTGCGTTCCCGGCTGTACGAAGCCGAGGTCGAAAAGCAGCAGGCCGCCATCGCCGCCGACCGCAAAAGCCAGGTCGGCACGGGCGACCGCTCAGAGCGCATCCGCACCTACAATTTCCCCGAAAACCGCGTGTCAGACCACCGCATCAAGCTGACGCTCTACAAGCTCGACCAGTTCTTAAATGGCGATATGGATGAGATCCTGGACGCGCTGATTGCGGCGGATACGGCGGAAAAGCTCAAAGCACAAAGCGAAACCTGACCCCTCGAAAGGAGACTCCCGCAAATGAACGAACTTTCCGCACTTTGGGAGGCTGCGCCCTGGCTGGTGGCTGGCGGTGCGCTCGTGGTCATCAATATCGTGCTGCTGATCATGAAGCTGACCAAAAAACTGATTTTTCTCGCCGTAGGCGCGATACTGATCGCACTCGGTATCTATACCGGTGCCATTCAAACGCCGGATGCGCTGCTGGCACTGCCGTTTTGGCTGTAAGGCTGCAATGCTGTTATCAAATGCCGCACTTGGCCGGATGATGGAAAAGAGATCAGCATGTTGGAGAATTATCCCCACTAATGGAAGTGTAAAAGATGAAAACGATTGTTCTTTCCCCACAATTTGATAAAAGTGCGGTAAAAACCGCTGCCAACCTGCTTTTACAGGGCGAAGTGGTGGGAATGCCCACAGAAACTGTCTATGGACTCGCTGCAAATGCTCTAAATGGGGAAGCGGTGGCGAAAATATTCCGCGCAAAGGGACGCCCGCAGGACAACCCGCTGATTGTCCATATCGCGGACTTCGACCAGATCTACGGTCTGTGCCCGGCGGTGCCGCCGCAGGCGAAGGCGCTGGCCGAGGCGTTCTGGCCCGGTCCGCTGACCATGATCGTGCCCAAAGGGGACTGCATCCCGGACGAAGTGTCCTGCGGGCTGGAAACCGTGGGCATCCGCCTGCCGTCGCACCCGCTGGCGCGCGATCTGATCCGCACAGCGGGCGTACCGCTGGCTGCGCCCTCTGCAAATACGTCCGGACGGCCGTCCACCACCACCGCAGAGCACGTTTTGCGTGATATGGATGGAAAAATCGCCGCGATCCTGGACGGAGGGCCGTGCGGCGTGGGCGTGGAATCGACCGTGGTCACCCTTGCGCTGGACAAGCCGCGTCTGCTGCGGCCGGGCGGCATCACGCTGGAACAGCTGCGCAGCGTGCTCGGCGAGGTCGAGGTAGACCGTGCGCTGTACGAGAAGATCGGGGACGACGTGAAGGTGTCCGCGCCGGGCATGAAGTACCGCCATTATGCACCGAAAGCACCGGTGACGGTTGTGCGAGGTACCCCACAAAAGACGGCTGAATACATTAAAGAGCATATTGAAGGTTCCACTGGTGTGCTTTGTTTTGATGAATACAGGGATTGGTTTCCCACCTGTGTGGTGGAGTGCTTTGGCTCCCAATTTGACCTTGCGGCGCAGGCGCGCGAGGTGTTCGACCGCCTGCGGGCGTTTGACGATACGGACGTGACGCAGATCTGGGCGCAGTGCCCGTCGGATGAAGGGCTGGGGCTGGCGGTCGCGAACCGGATCAAGAAGGCGGCCGGGTTTGCGGTGATCCAGCTTTGAGCAAAGCGGGAGGGAAGTGCGCCTGCGCGGCGCGGGCGCACAAGAGGGGAGAAACCAACTGTTTTCTCCCCTCTTGCGAATCACCCCTCTTCCTTCAGGACGCGCTGCGCGCGTAAAAGTAAGTGACGCCTTCCGTCTGCCACCCAATTGCCATTGCGACAGGCAGGGGATTGGCTGCCACCCCAGAGGGGCGCGCCTGCACCCGGCCGGAGCGTCGCCTTCACGCGAACAACAGGCATAAGCCATACATCGCCAGCACTCCCGCCTCCCGGGTCAGGCGCAAAAACGAAACTGCCGCGACATTATCGCAAATCAAATTTTTCCACAGAATGTGGATAAAATTTGTTTGCGGTCGCGGGCATCCGCGAACATCCCCCGGCGGGGGTGATTGACAAGAGGGGGCAAGGCCCCCTCTTGTGCGCCCGCGCCGCGCAGGCGCACGCATCCCGCCGCCCGCAGGCGGCGAAATCTTAGCCTGCTGAGAGCAGATTCCCGGCAACAGGAATAGGGCGAATATCCCTCCAAAGGATGTGGTAAAATGAAAATCATCGGCCTGACCGGCGGCAGCGGCACCGGCAAAGGTACAGTCGCCGCGCGTATGCGCGAGCTGGGCGCGGGCTGGGTGGATGCGGATGCAGTCTACCGTGCGCTGTGTACGACAAACCGGGAAATGCTCGCCGCGCTGGACGCGGCGTTCGGCGGCGTGACCGACGAGACCGGCGCGCTCGACCGCCCCAAACTCGCGCAGATCGTATTTTCCGACCCGGAAAAACTCGCTAAGTTGAACGAAATCACTATCCCTTATATCCGCGCGGCCTCGCTGGAGAAGATGCAGGCGCAGGCGGACTGCCCCATCGTGCTGTACGATGCGCCGACCCTGTTTGAAGCCGGGGTGGACGAACTGTGCGCGCAGACGGTCGGCGTGCTCGCGGATTTGGAGACCCGCGTGCAGCGCGTCATGGCACGCGACGGCATCTCCGACGAGGCGGCGCGCGCACGCATCCTCGCTCAGCCGGACGACAGCTTTTACCGCGCGCGGTGCGACTACATCATTGAAAACAACGGCGACCTTGCCGCCCTGTGGCGGGAAACCGATGCTTTATATACTATTTTAAGCAAAGGAGAATTATCATGACTTCCGAACAGCTGTTTTATGACAAGAAAACCGGCTTTGATAAGCTGACCGGCAGCGACAAGCGGAATATGACGGCCTACGCCGAAGAGTACAAGAAATTCCTCGACGAGGCCAAGACCGAGCGCGACGCAGTCAAGGAAATGGTACGCCTGGCCGAGGAAAAAGGCTTCCGCGCATGGACACGGAACGACACGCTCAAGCCCGGCGACAAGATCTATCAGGTCAACCGCAGCAAGGGCATCACGCTTTCGGTGATCGGCAAAAAGCCGCTCGCGGAGGGCGTACGCCTGACTGCCGCACATCTGGATGCGCCGCGTGTGGATATCCGCACGGTGCCGCTTTATGAAGATGGCGGCATGGCGTTTTTTAAGACCCACTACTACGGCGGCATCAAAAAGTATCAGTGGACCGCGATCCCGCTTGAACTGCGCGGCGTGGTTTGCGTGTGCCACAACGGCCAGATGAAAAAGGTCGATGTGCGCATTGGCGACAAGCCGGACGACCCCAAGTTCGTCATCACCGACCTGCTGCCCCACCTCGCCTCCGAGCAGATGGTCAAAAAAGCGACCGAGGTCATCAAGGGCGAGGGCATGAACGTTTTGGTTGGTTCGGTGCCGAGCGAGACGGTGGACGAAAAGTGCAGCGAGAAGATCAAGCTCGCGGTGATGGAATACCTCAACCGCCAGTACGGCATGGTAGAGGCGGATTTCCTGTCCGCGGAGCTGTGCTGTGTGCCTGCGTTCAAGGCGTGCGATATCGGCTTTGACCGCTCGTTCGTCGGCGCATACGGCCATGACGACCGCGTGTGCTCTTACACCGCGGCAACCGCCCTGCTGGATATGAAGGGCACGCCCGCGCATACCTGCGTCTGCCTGCTGGTGGATAAGGAGGAGACCGGGTCGGACGGTGTGACCGGCATGCAGTCGCGCGCATTCGATACCTTCATGGCTGACCTGTGTCGTACGCAGAACGCGCTGCCTGAGGAGTGCTATGAAAATTCGGTGTGTCTGTCCGCGGACGTGTGCAACGCCTTTGACCCCAACTTCCCGGAGGTCTCTGAGAAGCGCAACGACGCCAAGGCCAACTGCGGCTTTGCGCTGGTCAAGTACACGGGCGCGCGCGGCAAGTCCGGCACGTCGGACGCGACAGCCGAGCTGATGGCGCGCATCCGCTGCATCTTCGACAAGGCGGGCGTGGTCTGGCAGACCGGCCAGCTTGGCAAGGTCGATCAGGGCGGCGGCGGCACGGTGGCGATGTATCTTGCCAACCGCAATATCGACACCGTGGACGCGGGCGTGCCGGTGCTTTCCATGCATGCACCGTTCGAGGTGATTGCCAAGCTCGACTTGTATATGGCATACAAAGGCTTCGGGGCGTTTTACAAGGACTGATATATCCTCCGGCCTATGATACAGCCGGCGGATATCACGATACTGTTACTGCAGAGAAATAAAAAAAGGACGCGTCCAGCGTCCTTTTTTGATAATCTACTCAAAGATCGAAAACTCAATTTCCTCAAGGGAATAGCCGTCCTCAAGAATCATGGGGGCCCGCAGGTTGTGATCGGCAAACGATTCGGGGAGGCGGGCCAGACTGAGGTGCAGGATACTCCCGCCGCCCTCGCGTGGGGACAGCAGCAGGCTGCCGCCGTGCAGCTGCGCAATGCGATGAACCAGAGGAAGGCCGAGTCCAAGCGGCGCGCCCTGCCGCGCGAGTGCGAGGTAGTCTTCAAGGGAAACGCTGCGCTGCCATCCGGTCAGCAGCGCCTGGAAGGTTTCGGCATGCAGTCCCGGGCCGCGGTCTGCAACCGAAATGGTGAAAAATGTGTGGTCGTCATGCAGGGTGACGGTGATATCGCCCGCCATCGGGGTGACGCGCAGGGCGTTGGAAAGCAGGTTGTACAGCGCGGTGCGGACAAGCTGCGGTTCGACCAGCGCGTCGCACTGGTCAGGCACGGTGACTGTGATGTTCTTCGTGCCCCTGGCCGGGCCGTTTTGTAGTGCAGCCTGCACGGAATCACGGCAGAGGGCGGAAAGGTCGATATGGTGCAGCCGGAGCTGTTCAGTCAGCGGTGGGTCATGCAGAAAATCCGAATGGGCCAGCAGGCGGTACAGCCGCAGGCACTGCCGCCGCAGATGTGCGGCAAGGCGGGGATCATCCACCTGATCGGCGTCCGCCAGCAGCGTGCCCAGATATTGCATGCTTTTGGCGTGCAACACGCGCAGGCTGCCGTCATATGCAGCGCGATCCTCGCGCAGGAAGGCGAGCAGAGCCCCATCCCGGTGCGGCAGGATCTCCAAACAGTAGTTTACGCCGTCCAGTTCCTCGTATACAGTTCGGGACTGCTGGTCTGCAATACAGGAGCGAAGCGCTTTGGCTGCAGCCTCGTCCAGCAGCTGGTCGATCCGCTCGAGTGGGAGCAGCCGGATCAGCTGCCGGGCGGCATCATTGTAATTTTCGATGTGCAGCGACGGTCCCACGGTGACCAGCGCCGCATCCTGGAGAGGGGTGCGCGCAAGCAGCTCGCGCACGGTGCTGTCCTCCAGATGGGAGAAGAAGGAATCGTTCATCGCTATCATCCCTAAATCCAAGCCGGGCATTCGCTTCCTGCGAGTATAACATTCGTCCCGGGCTGCAATACTATATTTTGTGTGATGTGATTATTATACCACCAGACGGGAAAGCTTTGCAAAGAAAAATATACAAAAAGCCTGCCGTTCGTGACAAAAATTTCACAAATATTACACCTTGCGGCAAGCATACCAAGTAGTGTATAATAAAATCATCGACAGAGAACTTGATTAAACATTTCAAAACTGAGGAGGAAACTTGCAAATGGCTATCAAAGTAGGCATCAATGGTTTCGGCCGCATCGGCCGTATGGTTTTCCGCGCGGGTCTGAAGAACCCGAACATCGAGTTCGTAGCGGTAAACGATCCGTTCATGACTCCGGACTACATGGCGTATATGCTCAAGTATGACACCATGCACGGCCGTTATGACGGTACCATCGAGTACGACGACAACTCCATCACTGTGGACGGCAAGAAGGTTCTGTTCCATGCTGAGATGGATCCGAAGAACATTCCGTGGGGCGCAGACGGCGTTGACTATGTTGTTGAGTCCACCGGCGTTTTCCTGACCAAGGAGAAGGCTCAGGCTCACATCG
>ERZ1643250.3524-NODE-3524-length-10676-cov-9.952641_pt1 | contig 10676 bp, 6 predicted proteins | sample MGYA00579262_ERZ1643250 | MGnify/ENA primary metagenome ERZ1643250 (study PRJEB29033, sample SAMEA4952265) | chicken gut metagenome | biome: Broiler Chicken; feature: Gastrointestinal Tract; material: Caecum | place: Ireland | collected 2018 | study: Broiler...
CAAGGTGGTGCTAAAACTGCGTGCAGATGGGGCTGGGATGGCGATTTTTGCACTGTATCTTGCAGAGCGTGTAGACGCTATCGTTCTGGATGTTTCCATAAGATATTCTAGTAGGTCAAGCAAGCACCTTTAGGATTAAAGCATTAAGCAACAGTTGGATTCGGAAAGGAACCGAACGCGTAAGCCCCCAGAGAAGAAAATTAAATCAGCAGAGTAAAAGCAGTAGCGATATAAGGGATGATATCGTGCGCGGCCCAGATGGTCAGAGCACATTTTCGGAGACTATGCTTGCCCGTCTGCCCCAGCATACCGAAACGCGTATGCAGAACTGCTAAAACCTACAGCACGTTCCAGCAGGGCCGCAAATGTCTTTGGATGAGCCAATGAGTTTAACTTGGCGCCGGGAACACGAAAACGTGCAATTTTTCCCAACTATATGAATGGGTGAAACTGAGTAGAGGTTATCAGAACAGGATTATGGTTAAGGAAAATTGTTGAGAGTTTTTTGATGTGTAATCGAGAGAATACGGGAGACCTAGTATTTAAGGATGAAAATGGGCTTTTAATTACCACCAATATAATCAAGGTAGAAAAATTCAGAACAATAAACGCCTTTTGAGCAAAATGGTCAAAAAAAAGAAAAAGTGTGAAACCTTTTTATGCTTTTATGCGGATTAATAATGTGGAAGAAAATAAACAAGCCGTAATAGCTGAAAACGGAAGGAATCTCTAGAGTTGAGTATCTACAGCTTTTCAATGATAAAATTAGCCTAGAAGTTGATTTGCTCGGGATTCTAGCACGTAGTAAAGCTGTGGACTTGGCGATACATGGCAGGTTGTTAACTCATGCGTTTTCATACACTTAGCCTTTATGCAAACAACATATGGCGAGTAATGAGTCAAAGCGCATGGTTATATAAAATGGACGGACAAAAAGGCACGATGGGAGGTTTTCAAATGAAACTGAACAAGGTTAATAAGAATTACATCGCTACACCTGAAGAAAACATTGTAGATGAAAATGGCGCGACAACCATTCCGGTTATTGTTATCCTTGCAGCAATTTCTGCTGCTGGTGTGATCCTTGCCGGAATCACATGTAGATGTAGTTGCAATTGCTTCACTTCGTCGGCTGTTGCTTATGCTAACCAGGGAACCACGACTGGGGTCGTAGCTCGAGTGAAATAAACGAATAAACGCCTTTTTGTCCGTCCATTATTATAGAGATACAACATTATATATATATACTTTGAGGAGATTGTAAAATGGAACGATTTATAAAAGTGAATGAGGATGTCTTTTATGATTGTGTGCAAAATCGACTTGTTAGGGCGTCAAATAGCATGCACGAGGAAGTAGAAACAAATGCATGCATTTTTGTACCGCCGTTTGATAATAACACACTAACTTGTAATCTAAAAAATTGTCGGAAACAGTTAATACTTTCAGTTACAGAGAATTGCAATTTTCGCTGCGAATATTGTATATATCACGAACAAAGATATGTCGGTGAGAAAAACCTTTTGTTTATGCCTTACGAAGTCGCTAAGAAAGCGATTGATGAATTTATTTCAACATCCTCACAATCTGATGAAATTGCCGTATGCTTTTATGGCGGGGAACCTTTAGTGAATTTTCCGCTCATTGAAAAATGCGTGAATTATATTGTTTCAAAAAATTTAAATAAGAAAATTCTATATGTTGTAACAACAAATGCAACACTAATTGACACATATATTGCTGAGTTTTTGTATAAGCACCATTTTATTGTGAATATTAGTTTGGATGGTGCGAAAGGAGTTAATGATTTATACAGAAAATATGTGGATGGTAGACCAACATTCGATGATATAATCCGAGGAGCTAGAACACTAATAGATACAAATCCGATTTATTGGGAGGGACGTTTGAACTTTTCATGTGTAAAATCACCGATTCAAGAATATTCGCCGATTCTCGATTTCTTTGAGATTGCACCTTATGGTTATTCGGTTTCTAATATGGTTGTGACAAATTATATGAGTGAAATCCTTAAGGAAGCTTGGAATAAAACCAGAGATGATGAACTGCAGGACTTTAGTGGATATAAAAGAATGGCGGCAACAGAAGATGACACAATACTTGTTGCGAAATATAAGCTTCAGCAAGGAATTAAGGGCAATGTTCTTTGCCCAGGTGGGTATTGTATGCCGTTAGTAAAGAGAACATTTGTTGCTGCCAATGGTGATTATCACATCTGTGAAAAAATAGACCAAATTCCTAAAAACGCCGTAGGTAACGTCGAAGAGGGAATGAACGTCGAAAAAATCGTGAATCTAGCAACTTCCGTTTTAGACTTTCACAATAAAAATTGCAAAACATGTTGGGCGGTCAGATTTTGTCCTATATGTTTTGCAGCATTGGATAAATTTCCGAAAGAATGTGAACATTATAAAAATAGAGCTCTATTTTTCTTGCGCAATATTGCATTAGAAACTAAAAACAACGTGTGATGGGTAATGAAAGGATGAGAACGAATGCAAAAACGTACATATGATGCCTATACAGGAAAAAATGTGAATGTTGTGTTTATCGATAATGGGCAATCAACTCGTTGTACGACATATAATTATACTGGAGAGGTTATCACAAATACAGGTAATCATATGACACATGCGGAAAAGTGTGTTCATGTTGCACAAGAGACCGCAAAGAATATCAATGCAATGCTGATTGATGCTTCTGATAAAAATCTAGGTGTTGTAACTGAAGCAACACTTATTAGGGCTCTTTCGTTAGCTGAATCATTTAAACCGAACATCATTTCAATAAGCCTTTCTGTTCCGACCGCATCAAAAGCACTGGTGGGGCAAATTCATAAACTTGTCGACAATGGGACAATCGTTTGTGCTGCAACGAACTTGTTCACACCCCATGCATATCCGCATTCGGTGAAAGGCGTACTTGCTATCAATGAATGGGTTTGCAGTGATTGTACTGACCAAGATATATATGTTTATGATGATCAACTATACATCAGTTGTCAGTTATATGAAAACATTGAGGGACGAGGAAGTAGTTTTGCGACGGCTTATTTTTGTGCGATTTGTGCAAAGATATTAGAGTTTAGTCCGCTAGCAACTTCACAAAGTATACTAAACTTTTACAAGAACTTTACTGTCCAAAGAAAACCAAAAGACAAATGCGATATTAACTCAACAACAAAAAAGGCGTTTTACTTATTTAATCGGAATCACGATATTAAGGACAATGCCATTCTCCTTACAAAAGAATATCAATATTATATTGATCCTGACCATATGCAAGTGAAAACGGTGGATTCAGGTGAGTCCGTCGGAAGAGGAGAAATTGATGAAATCGATGTGATAGTTGCGGATGATTATGCAATTGAACGTCCCGTGATTGATGGTTCAAAGTTTGGAGAGCAAATTAGAATCCAATATTTTGATAATATCGTCTGCGACCAAAACAGTGATTATGAATTTGACTCAAGGATTATTTTGAATATCTCTGTTCCAAGTATATGTATTTGTAGCTATGGTAAAAATATGGAAAAAAGCAATATCCAGAGATATTTAGATAAACACTTGCAGAGTGATGGATTGAAAGTTGGGAATATAACATTCAATCCAATAGGAAAGCTATCTGGGTATAACTGGATACAATACCCACAGAAAATACAGTTTCCAGATACATATAGTTTAATAAACCAAAAAATGTCTAAGATTTCGCGATCGTCAGATATTTTGGTTACTTCGGTGGCTGGTGACTTTGACAGATATTTGTTTTCACACCGAAAAGTGGGCGATCTTTGCAATTTGTTTTTTGATATTCATCAACCAGATATCGTAATATTGTCAACCTCTGATTTTGTCGATGTAGCGGAGCTTATTAGAGTCCGACATTATGTGGAAAGTGTACTTGGTGCTACGCTCATATTATATGTGACAAATAAAAGCAAAGATGACACTCTGCATTTTTCGAAGGCACAAAACTTGTTGATTTCAGAAGAAAGGCTGATTTCGTATCAAAATCAACTCAAGAAGGCTTTTGGTGACAATATTGTCTATTCAAAAAAAGATTTGAGTAATGCAGATCTATACAATCACATTATAAGTTTGCTTACAAAGTGATAATAAGCTCACCTAGATAAAAATTTTCAATAAGAGATAACGATATGTAAGGGAGTAATAGAAATGGTAGCTTGGATCATTTTAGAGCACACGGACAAGAACTCCGATAGAAATTGATAGCAAACAGGTTGAGAGGTTATGGTATTTCTTCTACGACCGCCTTACAAGAAAATATTGGTTTAAGCCCATTCGAATCTCTATGATCATCATAGGAAATCACTAGATTAAGGAGTCAATATATGAGATCATACGATGGAATTCAACCCCGCATGAAAGGTTGTATCTCGGCTAATGCTCTAAAAGTGATTGCAGTCATTGCGATGGTTATTGATCATTTAACATATGTTATACCGATTCAACAGACTGCGCTTTATATTGTTATGCGTTTCATTGGCAGGCTTGCTGCCCCGATAATGTTTTATTTCGCAGTGGAAGCTTATCATCACACGCATAGCGTAAATAAGTATATTGGGAGACTTTCGATATTTGCGCTAATTAGCTATATCCCATATATTTATTTTATGGAAAATACTCTGCCTAATATGTCGACGTGGTACAGATTCAACGTTATATATAGTATATTAATCGGAGTATTATTTATTCATGTTAAGCACGAGGTAAAAAATGTTGTGCTTAAGGTTCTAGTGATGGCTCTGTTAGTTTATCTGTCCATATTAGGAGATTGGTCGTATAGGGGCCTACTAATGATGTGCGTATTCGACTTCTTTTACCGTGATTATGAAAAGCAAAGATTTGCGTACTTATTGGTTGTTTTCACTGCCGGAAATTTGATAACATACTTTTTTGAAAATCCCGTGTTAATCTCGTTGACGGGAATGCCTTTCGATACTTCGATTTACGAGCTATTATTAAGCGAATGGGGGATGATTGTTCCCATTGTTTTACTTAGAGGCTATAACGGAAAGCTAGGAAAAGGAGGACGTTGGGCAAAATGGGGGTTTTATATTTTTTATCCAGCTCATTTGCTTTTATTGGCGCTGGCACGGAACATTTTTGTCTGAAATTGAATATGTGACAGTGGTATGATATAATACTAGCACTTTCGAGCGGGTACTCTCAGAATAAAAATTAGGAAAGTAAATGAACCTCAAAAAGCACAACGATGTAAAGGTGAACTGAAGAGTTCTTCGGAGAGAGGTGAGTAGTCTAAATAGGACGAGGTATGAATATTTATTTGCCGGCAAATGCTAAGCCGAGTTATTTCATGGAAAGAACACGGCAAAACAGAGTTGCACATACAAACGTCGATATACGGCTTGGAGATAGTGAAGGGTAGCTATTCGTAAAAGTGCGTTTTGTGATTACGCTTTCTGTAGTGATGACAACTAATGGTTTACACTTGCTATTTCCTGTTGTGCCGAAAGGGAGTGCCAACAAGGTGATTGTATGAAAACAAGCAAAGTAATATTGAATTATTTGAGAAGGCGTATGCAAATTGTCTTCTTGGGAAGTGTCACTATTGTATTGTATCTTATACTAGAACTAGTGTTGCCCTACATCAATATGAACTTAATCGATAGAGGGATTAATGCGGGAAATGTTGCGACGATAGCTAAGCTAACAGCCATAGTGATTTTGCTCTACATACTAAAATGTTTATTTAATCTTGTTGGCATTTTCGTGTTTTCAAAGATATCTAAAGAGTTCGCATATAATCTTTTTGTAGAAGCGCTGTCTGCATTGCTTCATACTAAGAAAAACTTTTATACGAAGAACAGTAGCGGTACAATATTACAACGTATTGGTGAAATATGGGAGCTAGAAAATATCTTTGATCCGAGTATCATACAAAGCATGTTTTCAATATTGACATTAGTCGCAACGGTTGGTGTATTAATAAGTATAAATGTGCAAATGACACTACTTATTCTAACAGTTGGGCTACTTTGTTTTTTGGTATGTTTGCTAGGAAATAAAGTGATTGATATTTTCCTGCCGAAACTCTTAGACATGGGTACATGTATAACAGCTAAAATTAATGAGCTAGTTAACGGAATTTTTGAAATCCGAACCATTGAAACGGTGGATTTTTTTACAAATAAACTGCTGGACGTGGTGAAGCAACGTGTAAAAAAGGGGGTTGTTTTTTCGTCGATGCTCCCTGCGTGTGCACAGGGATCACAGTTAATGATTTCTATTCTGATGGCTCTAATTCTATATTATAGTGGCATCCAGATTGTGGCAGGTAAAATGACCTTTGGTCAATATGTTTTATTCTCTGAGTATGCACAACTGGTTTTGGCACCGTGTTTGACAATAGCAAATACAATTACTACAATAAAGCCATCTTTGATATTGATACGCAGAATTTATGAGTTTTTTACTTTGCCCGACAGCGAAAAGGATCAGCTTCTTTTAGAAACGAAGACCAATGTAGACGATAAGGTAGATATACAAAAACTGTCGATGAAAGATATTACCTACAAGTATGAAGCTCAAGACAAACCAATATTAAATAAGTTCAATCTATGCGCATTTAAAGGCCAAATTGTTTTACTTAAAGGGAAAAATGGAAGTGGCAAAACAACAATACTTAACATTCTGCTGGGAAATATTGACACCTATGAGGGAGAAATCCGGCTAAATGATGAGAGAATCGCATCAAGAGAATATTTCGGCGTGGTTAACCAAAAACCATATATATTTAACATGAGTCTTAAAGAAAATGTAGTGTTACAGCAGAAATGTGATGATAAACGCTATAACGACATTGCGAAAAGTCTGCATTTTGAAGAATATTTCGATTCTGCAGTAATTGGAGGCCAACAAGTTTCGGAAAATGGCAAGTCACTTTCGGGTGGACAAGCTAAACTGATTGCACTTGCAAGGTGTATATATAGTGGGAAACCAATTTTACTGTTTGATGAGTTATTTTCAAACATGGATGGATTTTTGTGTGATACTGTAAAGAATTATTTACTACAACATAAAAGTGACCACATTATTATTATGGTTGAACATGGTGCAGAATATGAAGATCTGGCGGATCAAGTTGTCGCAATATGAGGTATAGAATGAGTAAAAAGTACATTAACGAAATTAGGGTTATAAAACCGATAGAAAAATCTTCATATCTGTCTAGGCTGCCTGCAGTTCGCTTTTTAGAAACAAAAAGGAAAATGTCTTTTTCGAATAATGTGACATTTTTTGTGGGAGAAAATGGCACTGGGAAGTCTACAATTTTGGAGGCAATTGCGATCGCTGCAGGATTCAATGCAGAAGGAGGCTCTCGTAATTTTAATTTTTCTACGGAGGATTCTCATTCGGAATTGCATCGCTATATCGCGTTATCCAAAGCTTTACACCCGAAAGATGGTTTTTTTTTGCGAGCAGAGAGTTTTTATAATGCCGCTAGCTATATAAATGAATTAGATAAAATACCAGCACCCGGCCCAAGGATTATTGAAAACTATGGAGGAAAGTCACTTCATGAACTTTCTCATGGAGAAGGCTTTATGGCATTAATAAATAACCGCTTCTTTGGTAATGGTTTATATCTTTTAGACGAACCAGAAGCTGCTCTTTCACCAAGTAGACAAATGGCGCTATTAGTGCGAATTCATGATTTGGTAATGAGAGGTTCTCAATTTATTATAGCGACGCACTCTCCAATACTAATGGCGTATCCTGGAGCTGAGATTATGGAGTTTTCTGAAAATGGAATAGTAAATGTGGATTATAAAAAGACCGAAAATTATCAACTAACCTTGCGCTTTTTAGAGTCTCCAGAAACAATGATACGGGAACTTTTTGATGAATAATTGCCAGGCTTATAAGCGCTTATCGTAGATAGCGTATAACCGAACGCTCAAAGGCAGATAAAAAGAAGTACAGTCTTCTTGGCATGTGAGTAACGGCAAGATGATTCTATGCGGGGGAACGCTTTGCAAAGCGTTCCCCCGCAGCCTTTCGATAAATGCATCATTCCTACAGAATGCGTGCACTGTTCATACAGAGGAATAAATGTCATCATTTTTCTTGTCTCTAGAGATTCTTTTTTTACACTAAAGCGAAACTGATTGTTGAGCAATAAGAAGAGCTAAGAATGAAGCAACAAAGCGAAGTGACGAAATCGGATTGACTGGTAGCGTCCCACTATGGCGAAGATCACATCGTGGAATGGTAAGTGCTCAACATAATACCTGTAGAACAAATGCTTACGCTGGACAACTACACTGACACACAGATTATCAATCTTAACAATCTTTTGGAGGAGGCTATCGTACCCGTAACTTGCCCAACACAAGGAGAAAGTTTCATACCTGGTGATGCAAAGATTCAAACCGTATGGCCTTGCGATTATGCCTATGATTTGGATCACAGTAGTTCTATCTACTTGAAGACTTGCAACAGGGGAATTTAAGCTGTTTGCTGACCAGTATTGTTTTATACAAGACCATGCGAAAAATAGTAGTACTAAGACTTTCTCAAACTAAACACATGACTTTATTTGTATAAACAGCCAAATAATAGAATTCTATTTTGTCTAATCAAACAAATATCCAATCAAGCAAAGCTCACCATGATACGATTCGTCGACTCCGACGTTACTTATGATCATCGCGGCCTCGTGACCACAGAAGTCAACGCCAAGGGCGACGGCAAGGTCTTCGTCTATGACGGCAATGGCAACCTGATTTCCAAGACTGATGAAGACGGTTATGTGACCGAATACGATTACAGCCCCGTCAACCTGGTCAGCGAGATTCGGTATGCTGATGGTAAGGTGGCCAACTACCTGTATGACGGCACTGGCGACCTGATCAAGATGGATGACTGGAACGGAACCACCTCCATCTCCATGGACCTGCTGGATCGTATTACCTCCGTCACCGATCATAAGAGCCGCACCGTGGAGTATGGCTGGGACGCCGTGGGTAACAAGACCAGCCAGGGCTACCCGGACGGCAGCCAGGTGGATTACTGGTACGATGCCGAGAACCAAATCGTCCAGGTGCAGGATTTTGACGGTGGCGTCACCCTGTTCGAGTATGATCCCGACGGCAATAAGATCTACAAAGAGTATCCCAACAATGAAACTGCATGGTACAGCTATGATGTCTGTGACCAGATCATCGAAATGGATGAGTATGACCTGGGCGGCAAGAAGCTGTACAAGACTACATACAGCTGGGACGCTGAAGGAAACCGGCTGAGTGAGATGCAGTATAACCATGGTCAGAGCGTCGATGCAGCAGCCGGGCCGGATGCCCTTGCTGAAGATCCGAACACCAGCGTGCCTGATACCCAGGAACAGGAAAGCGGATCTGTGCTGGATAGCATCCTGAACTTCTTTGGCCTGAGCGCCACTGATCCCGCTGCTCCCAGTGTTGACCTTTCTGATCCCAATCTGGAAACGACCAGCGCCGAATATCCTATCGTCAACGCTGTGGCGCTGCCGGATCCCACAGCCAACACAGCGGCAGGTATTTTCCTGAATGCTGCAACTGAAACGGCTTCGGAAACCAATGCCGCACTGATGCAGCTGGCAGAAGAAGAAACTGCCGCAGCCGAGACACCAGAACCGGAAGCTCCTGCAACGGAAGTGCCTGTTGATGATACGGAGGAAGCGTCCAACAAACCCGAAACCGGCAAAGGAGATGCCTCCGTTGAAGGTAACGGAGACGGAAACGGTCAGGTTCCTCCGGGACAGACCGAAGATGGTGATGGAAACATCGTCAACAATGGCGGTAATATGGCGCCTGGTCTGAATCGTGGCGATAAGATTGACAAACCCGAAAACCCGAATAAGCCTGACAAGCCCGAAAATCCCGGAACCGAGGATAAGGACGACAAGAAGGCAAACAAGGCTAACAGCGGCACTCACATCTACACCTACGATGAGCTGAACCGTATGGTGTCCAGCGACATCGCAAAGGTTGTTACCAATTATTCCTACGATACTTTGGGCAATTTGGTACTTGAAACTTCCAAGAACAAGAGTGTAGACTATGAGTATAATGAGTTGAACCAGCTCGTCCGCAAGACCACCTCCACCAACGAGGTCTTCACCTACACCTATGACGCCCGCGGTAACCGCACTACAGAAACCGGGAAAAAGGCTTCGCAGTCCTTCGTGTACGATGCTACCAACCGTCTGGTGGAGGGTACCAACTGGAAGGGAGACAAGTCGGCCTATACCTACAATGGCCTGGGTCTGCGGGTCAATAACCTGGTCACTACCCATGCGGGCAAGACCTATGACCGCGACTATGTGATCGACTACACCAGCCCGGAGAATGATGATCTGTACGTCTATGCAATGGGCAATGGTCAGTTGGAATACGAGCAGCGCCATGTGTACGCAGGCTCTGAACGACTGGAACAGATTACCGAGAAGGGCAACGGTGGCTGGGAGCGTACCCTCTACGTTCACGAAGACGTAATGGGCAATACACGGTACTACACCAAGGCCACTGGCCAGACCTTTGCTGAGTTGCAGTACGATGCCTGGGGCCAGCCGGTCAGCCCGAACAAGCTGGTGAACAACGACCACGGCAACTATGTCTTTGCCACCTTCAC
>ERZ1643250.3529-NODE-3529-length-10669-cov-8.798756_pt1 | contig 10669 bp, 9 predicted proteins | sample MGYA00579262_ERZ1643250 | MGnify/ENA primary metagenome ERZ1643250 (study PRJEB29033, sample SAMEA4952265) | chicken gut metagenome | biome: Broiler Chicken; feature: Gastrointestinal Tract; material: Caecum | place: Ireland | collected 2018 | study: Broiler...
GGCCTGAAAAAAGCAGGAAAGGACAGGACGGAGAATGAGTAAAAACAAGGATAAAACCAATGTAATGCGCATACTGGATCAGAAGAAGATTACCTATATCAGCCACAACTATGAGAGCACCGGAGCCATCAGCGGCGTGGAGGTGGCGCAGGCGCTGGATCAGGACCCGGACATGGTGTTTAAGACGCTGGTTACCGTGGGAAAATCAAAAGCAAACTATGTATTTGTCGTTCCGGTGAAAAAAGAGCTGGATCTGAAAAAAGCGGCCCGCGCTGTAGGAGAGAAGAGTATTGAGATGATCAAGTCCAAAGAACTGCTCCCGCTGACCGGGTATATTCACGGAGGATGTTCCCCCATCGGCATGAAAAAGCAGTTTGTGACAACCATAGACCAGTCCGCCGCAGACTGTGAGCGGATCATATTCAGCGGAGGAAAAATCGGATACCAGGTGGAGATGAGTCTGTTTGATCTGGAAAAAGTGATTCCTTTTGAGCTGGCGGATATTGCAGAATAGCAAAGAATAAAGAAGCGGCTTCCGGCTGTCTGATTTTCTGTATGAGACAGCGCCGGTTTATATCCATATTCGAATGAGAAAGGCAGGTGAGGAGAAATGCTCCGCTATACAGGAAAACGGATCGTGACAGGGATTCTCTCCCTTTTTGTACTGGCTACAGCGACCTTCTTTCTCATTCATTTTATGCCGGGCAGTCCGTTCCAGAGCGGAGCGGTTTCCCAGCAGGTGGTAGACGCCCTTGAGAAGGAGTACGGGCTGAGTGAACCGCTGATTTCCCAGTATTTCTCCTACATGGGAAATCTGCTGCGGGGAGATCTGGGCATTTCCTACACAGAGCCGGGGACCGGCGTGACGGAAATTATCGGGCGGACCTGGCCGCTGACCGCGTCAGTGGGAATCGCGGCGCTTCTGACGGCGGTAATCACGGGAACCGGGCTGGGAATCCTCCGGGCGGTTACAAAGCACAGAGCGGTGAAAAGCGTGATTTCCGCAGGAGAAATGCTGGCGGCAGGCATTCCCGGATTCGCCGCAGCCTTTCTTCTCCTGTATGTGTTCAGCATGAAACTGAAGCTGCTTCCGGTATCCGGTCTGCTGACGCCGGCCCACTATGTCCTCCCTACTGTGGCTCTGGCTCTGTATCCCACCGCAGTGATCTGCCGGCTGACCGGAAATTCCCTGGAGACGGAATTCCGGAAAGAATATGTGGTCTTTGCCCGGATGAAGGGGCTGAGCCGGAGCCGTACCGTGTTTACCCACGCTTTGAAAAATGCGTATCTTCCGGTTCTGCGTTATCTGGGACCGGCTATGGCATATCTGCTTACCGGGAGCTTTGCGGTGGAGAGTATTTTTAATATTCCGGGGCTGGGACGGGAATTTGTAAACTCCATCACAAACAGGGACTACACCCTGATCCTGGGCCTGACCGTGTTTATGGGAACCGTGGTGATCCTGGCAAATCTGCTGACGGATCTTCTGTGCGCGTGGCTGGATCCCCGGACGCGGAGGTCCATTTCCGGTGATATCTGAAAAAGGAGGCGGCAGTTTGGAAAACTTCATTTTTCATTTCAGAGGCAGAAGAGCAGAAACAGCCTCACAGAAACAGGAAAAAAGTGAATACAGAAAAGCCGGAGTATACGGCGGTTCCCGGCTCTCACGGAAAAACCGGAGAAAGTTCCTTGTGTATGGAATTATTCTGGGCGTATGGGTGCTGCTGGCAGTGCTGGTGCCTCTTTTCTGGCCCTTTTCCTATTCGGAACAGAACGGGGACATCCGGAATCAGGCCTTTTCCCTGACCCACTGGTTCGGGACGGACCGGTTCGGGCGGGATCTCTTTGCCCGGGTGTGGTACGGCGCGGGAATCAGTCTGCTTGTGGGCATATCCAGCGCGCTGATCAACGGAATACTGGGAATTTTTGCGGGGGCGTTTTCAGGATGGCTGGGAGGAGCAGCGGATATGGTGCTGATGCGGATCGGAGATGTGATCTCTTCCATACCGTCCATGATCTATGTAATCCTGATCATGCTGGCTGCAGGCTCGGGTCCGGGAAGTATTATCCTGGGACTGTGTGTGGCAGGCTGGGTCGATATGTCGAGGATCGTGCGGGGGGAGATCCTGCGTCTGAAGGAGACGGATTTTGCCTGTGCAGCGAAAATGGAAGGCCTGTCTTCCATGCGTATTCTGTTCCGCCATCTGCTGCCCAATGCGGCAGGCCCCATTCTGGTCAATCTGATTTTCCTTATCCCGCAGGCGATTTTTACAGAGTCTTTTCTCAGTTTTCTGGGAGTGGGGATCGCGGCCCCGGCGGCCAGTCTGGGAACCATTATCCAGGAGGCCAGAAGCCAGATGGCGCTCTATCCCTGGCAGATGGCCTGTCCCCTTGTGGTACTCTGTGTCATGCTTCTGTGTCTGAATGCGGTCGGATCTGTGCTGGAAGACCAGACCGGGAACGCAGGGGGAAACCGGACGCTGTACCATTGGGATAATATTATTGCTGATAAAAGCCGGCCTGCCGAGAGGATGACGGAAGGAAGAGAAAGCAAATGAAAGTGCTGGATGTACAGAATCTGAACGTACAATATCATACGGAAAAAGGAAATTTCGACGCTGTCAGCGCTCTTTCTCTTTCGATAGAAGAGGGGAAGATCACCGGGCTGGTGGGCCGGTCCGGCTGCGGGAAAAGTACGGCAGTGCGGGCGATTATGGGGATTTCCGCAGAAAATGCGGAAGTGGAATATGAAAATCTGTCCCTGGACGGGGAGATTCCCGTTCCGGGGTACAATATTGCCATGATTTTTCAGGATTCCCAGAACTGCCTCAATCCTTCTGTGAAGATCGGAAAACAGATCGCCGAGACAGTGAAAAACCGGAGGAAATGCACCAGAAAAGAGGCAGACAAAAGGGCTCTGGAACTTCTGGATCTGGTGGGAATCCGCAATCCGACGCTTCGGATGAAGCAGTATCCTTTTGAACTGTCCGGCGGCATGCGGCAGAGAGTGGTGATCGCCATAGCCCTTGCCTGTGATCCGCGGCTGATCGTCGCAGATGAGCCCACCACCGCCCTGGACGGGGCAGTGCAGGCGCAGATCCTGGGGCTGCTGCGGAAAGTGGTCCGGGAGACGAAGACAGCGCTTCTTCTGGTCAGCCATGATCTGGGGGTGATCGCCTCTTTGTGCAGCCGCGTATATGTGATGGAGAAAGGACAGGTTGTGGAGTCCGGCACGGCGGAGGAGATTTTCTACTCCCCGGAGCAGGAATATACAAAACAGCTGATCAAAAACGCCGGGAAAATGCATTTCCGGACAGAGAAAGAAAAGGTAAAGAAGGAAATCCTGCTTCGGACGGAGCACCTGACGAAAGAATATCATACGAAAGAAGGCGTCCGGGATCTTTCTTTTGAACTGTACAAAGGCGAAACATTTGCCCTGGTGGGAGAGAGCGGCAGCGGAAAGACCACCCTTGCCCGCGTCTTAAGCGGAATTTTAAAATCCGACAGCGGAATGATAGATGACAGAAGCAAAAACAGAGCGCAGATGGTATTTCAGGATCCTTACGGGGTTCTGAACCCCTGTCTGACGGTGGGGCAGGCTCTGGAGGAAGCCATCCGGAAAACCGTGCCGGATCCCTGGCTGCGCAGACAGAAAGCAGAGGATATCCTGCGCCTTTCCGGTCTCAGGGAAACGGTCCGGAACCGGTATCCCCGGGAACTATCCGGCGGAGAACGACAGAGGGCCGGCATTGCCCGGGCTCTGGTCTGTGATCCGGAGCTTCTGATCTGTGACGAGGCTTTTTCCTCCCTGGACGCCTCCACCCGGGACGGACTGCTGGAACTGTTTGGAACTCTGCAGAGAGAACAGGCCCTGACCTGTCTGTTTATCTCCCATGATATGAAAGCCGTTGCCCGGATCAGCGGCCGGATGGGCGTCCTCTTCCGGGGAGAACTGGTGGAGACAGGAAGAACCAGATCGGTCTGTACCGATCCCTGGCATCCTTATACGAAGCAGCTTCTCCTGTCCATGCCGGCTCCGGATCCTCTGCGGGCGGGACGGAAAAGGGGAATTCCTTTCCGGGAGAAAAGTACGGAGCTGCCGGGCAGAGACGGCGGCGCGCACAGGGGATGCCCCTTTGCAGAAAACTGTCCCTACGCCATGGACTGCTGCAGGGAGGAAACACCGGACAGCTATGTATTCGGAGAGCGGACGGTAAAATGCTTCCTCTACTCCGAAGAACACAGCGGCAGAAGAGCAGAAGGCTATAAAATGACATCTCAGATATAGACGGATGTGCGAGTCTTAAAAAGGAGAAACAACATGAGTACAAGAAGGAGAACACGGAAGAATACAAAAAGGATCCTGCCCCGGCTGCGGGCGGTTCTTCTGACCGCGGCGCTGACGGCGGGGCTGCTTACAGGCTGCTTACAGGACAGCGGCGAAAGCGCTGACGAAGCCAAGGAAATTACCATAGCCATCAGCAGCGACACGGGGACCCTGGACCCGGCAGGCTCCATTGCCCTGAGCTGGCTTTCCTATGCCCCGGCCGCAATGGACGAGCTGCTCACTTTTGATGAGAACGGCGAGGTGGAGTACCGGGCTGCCAAGTCCTATGAGGTGAGTGAGGACAACCGGGTATGGACCTTCCACCTGCGGGAAGACGCCCTCTGGTCCGACGGTACGCCGGTCACATCCGAGGATTTCCGAAATACCATAGAACGGGCCCTGGACCCGGCTTCCGGCAGCGGATACGCGGTATACCTTTTCCCTATTGAAAATGCGGAAGAGATATACAATGGAGAGGCGGACATAGACAGTCTGGGCGTGGAGACGCCGGATGATAACACGCTGATCTTCCGGCTGGATGAGGCCTGTGTGTATTTCCTGGATCTGCTGCGGCTTCCCGTGTATATGCCCTCCTGCCGGACCTATGCGGACTCCGCGGACAGCGGCTGGGACAAAAATCCTGAGACCAGCCTTTCCAACGGACCGTTTTTCCTGAAGGAGTATGTACCGGATCAGTATTTTGTTCTGGAGAAAAATGAAAATTACTGGAATGCGGACGCGGTAAATCTGGATCGGATCACCTTCCGGTTTTACGCCGATACTCAGACTATGGCCAGCGCCTACGAAGCCGGGGAGGTGGATGTAGCTACGTCTCTTTCTTCCACAGTGATGGAACTGTATGAGGGGAAAGAAGATCTTTATCTGACGGAACAGATCGCTACCCGGTATATTTATTTCAACCTGAATGTAGAACCCCTCGACGACGTGCGGGTGCGGGAGGCCATCAATCTGGCGGTAAACCGGGAAGAACTCTGCAGGATTGTGGGAGAGGACACGGAATCGACTTACAATCTGGTGGCCAAATATATGAAAGATAAGAACACAGGGGAATATTTTACGGACGGCGCGGAGCAGCCTTTTGAGGAAAATGTAAGCCGGGCGCAGGAGCTTCTGGCCCAGGCAGGCTATCCCGATGGAGAGGGCTTTCCGGTGCTGACATACCGCTATCCCTCTCTGGAAATGGACTCGGATACGGCCCAGGTTCTGAAAGAACAGTTAAAAGAGAATTTGAATATCGACATAGAACTGGAGGCCCAGGAACTGCAGATGAACTACAGCAGCCGCCATGCAGGAGACTTTGACCTGTGCAGAATGAACTGGACGGCAGACTTTGCCGATCCTTATACCTATCTGTCCATGCTTCTGTCAAACAGCACGTACAACTGCAGCGGCATTCGGGATGCGGAGTATGACAGTCTGGTTGAACAGTCCGATTCTGAGGCGGATCCTGTAAAGCGGTCAGAGCTGCTGCACCAGGCGGAACAGCTTGCGGTGGGAGAGCAGTTTTACATCCTTCCCCTTTATGCCATGAAGGGCGTAAATCTGGTGAACCCGGATATCACCGGTATTACCCGGAATCCGGCCACCGGAGGTCTGGAATACCGGTATGCGGATGTAAGGAAATAAACAAATGGATAAGGACAAAGGAGGAAGAAAAACATGCTGGAACTGGTTACAGGAGGAAGCGGCAGCGGAAAGTCTGCTTACGCGGAGGAACATATCTGCCGGATCCACCGGATACTGAGCAGAAAAGCCGGCAGGAAGCTTCCTCTTTTCTATATTGCCGCCATGATCCCGCGGGGAGAAGAGACGCTCAGAAAAATAGAACGTCACAGGAAGATGAGGGAGACAAGGGGATTTCAGACGCTGGAATGGTATACGGATATTGCAGGAAAAATCCGGGAAAAATCTCTGCCCGAGAACGCCTGCGTTCTGCTGGAGTGTCTGTCCAATCTGACAGCCAATGAGATCTATGAGCCGGAAGGAGCCGGGAAGAGAGCGGCAGATGCGGTGACAGAGGGGGTTCGGATGCTTAAGGACAGCTGCGCCGCTGTAGTGGTTGTAACCAATGAGGTGTTTTCGGAAGTCTCTTCGGAGAGCGGAGAGGAAACAGACGAGATGACAGAGTATAAAAAGATCCTGGGAGAGATCAACCGGACTCTGGCAGAGACAGCGGACCAGGTGACAGAGGTGGTCTATGGCATTCCCTGCGGCGTCAGAGGGGGCCGGGAACTGAAGCTGGTAACAGGCGGGGCGTTTCAGGGGAAATACGCCTGGGCGTCGGCAGAGTATCCCGGACTCTCCTGGACGGACGGAGGGATCTGTTCCCTGGATGAGATCCATACATTTCAGGGAATAAACCGTTTTCATCTGTTTATCCGGCGCTGGCTGGAAGCGGGACGGGAAAAAGAAGAACTGACGGATCTGATTCTGGAACGGCAGGGAGAAATTGTCCTTGTTGGGGATGAAATCGGCTGCGGTCTGGTTCCCATAGACGCTTTTGACCGGGAGTACAGAGAGGCTGCGGGACGGATCTGTACAGAGCTGGCGGCGGAGGCGGCCCGGGTAGACCGGGTAGTCTGCGGGATTGCCCGGAGAGTAAAGTAGCCGGCATGATGGTGGAAATCATGCCGGCTGCCGGTTCCTGTCTGTCGGATGTCACGGAAAAGATATCTGGATTGTAATTGTGGAATTTTCATAAGCGGCGCTGATGGTTCCGTTCATTTTTTCTGTAAGCGTTTTGGCTATGGACAGGCCCAGCCCTGTTGACTTCCGGGCTGTATTTACAGTATAAAAGCGGTCGAAAAACCTGCCTACCTGGACTTCGGTCAGTCCTGCCGCGTGATTGGAAAATGTGATGGTCCCGTCTTCGGACAGGGAGACGGACAGGTCGCCGTCACTGTATTTTACCGCATTGTTTATAATATTTCCGAAGATACGGGAAAGAGCGTTTTCATTTAATGTGCGCTCTATTTTTTTGTCCGTAACAGAGATCTGAGGCGTGATATTATGCTGGTTTAATACTGCATAATAGGACAGGATACAGCTCTCCAGCACACCGTTTACCGTGACTTTTTCCAGCGGAAGTTCTTCCGTATCGCCGGCTGCTATCGTGTAATGGAATAATTCTTCGGTAAGCTGCTTTAACGCTTTTGTCCGGTCTTCGATGGCGGAGAGATAGCTCTGTCTTGTTTCCGGGCACTCTTCCGTCTTCAGAAGCCTCAGGTAACCGTAGATCGCTGTCAGAGGAGTCCTGAGATCATGGGAAATATTTGTGATCGCTTCTTTCAGCTCCAGGTCGCCGTGTTCAAATTTCTGTCTGCTCTGATGAAAGACCCGGAGCTGGGAATTTATTGCAGCGGCCAGCTCTCTCATATCGGCGTCATGGCCGGATATGTGGATCAGCATATTTATCATTGTAAATATGGCACAGAGAGCGATTGTTGTGAGCATACTTCCTGAAAGGATCAGCAGGACTTTTCGGAGGGGAATCGTCAGTCCTCCGATCAGCGGAATCCCGATGACAATGTTTGCCAGAATATAGGACAGGCAGAAGAGAAAAGATGCGGCAATATTTACGATCAGGTTTGAAAGATAAACTGCTGTCCGTTCATGCCCGACAATTACTTTATTTCTTATGGTTCCGTCACTGTATTCCACATTAAGGAACAGGGAACAGAAAATGGCGCTGACAACTCCGATCATCATAGTATAAACAAAGAAGGTGCTGTCCAGTGTTACAGATGCTCCATATCCGGTTAGCTGCCGGTACTGCTGAAATACCAGCCATCCTCCGGCAAAAAACATAAACCCAAGTCCGACCTGAAACAGCCGGTTTCTCCACAGTCTGAAAAAGTTTGCATATAAAAGCTTACTCATATTTCCCGCCTCCTGTCAGATTGATGTAATAGCTTTCCAGCGTTTCATTGTGTTCATGCATTGCCAGAATTCTGCAGCCGTTTTCTGCAAGAGCCAGGGACAGCTCTGACACCGGGATTTCCCCGTATACATTTGCCTCAGTATCAGAAATAATATCGTATTCCAGATTCATAAAATCCAGAGCGCGGGCAAGGACTTCTGTATCTGTTACATTCAGGACCATGCATTTCCGGCAGTTCCGTTCCAGTTCTTCTGCGGTCAGCTCTTTTACCATAGAACCTTTTGCAATAAAGCCGTAATGGGTCGCAAGCCTTGAAAGTTCGTCCAGATTGTGGCTGGAGATAAGAACTGTGATCTGACGCCCCCGGTTCAGGCGCAGGATCAGTTCCCGCATTTCTATGATTCCCTGGGGATCAAGTCCGTTGGTGGGCTCGTCCAGAATAAGGAAATCCGGGTTCCCCGCCAGCGCGACTGCAATGCCCAGCCTCTGGCGCATCCCCAGGGAAAAGTTTTTTGCTCTTTTTTTCCCTGTATTACTCAATCCTACAAGCTGAAGTATTTCAGAGATGCCGTCGTAAGAGGGCAGACCTAAAACATGATATTGATGTTTCAGATTGTTTTCCGCTGTCATATCCGGATAGATCGACGGACTTTCTACTATAGCGCCGATCCGCTCTCTCATCTTTGCGATTGCTTTTTCCGAACTCTTTACACCGTACAAAGTATAGTTCCCGGAAGTGGGCTTCTGCAGTCCGCATATGATGCGGATAAAAGTAGTTTTCCCCGCTCCGTTTTCTCCGACAAATCCGTAAATGGATCCTCTGGGGATATGCATAGAAAAATGATTCAATGCATTAGAGTGGCGATATTTTTTATTCAATCCTGATGCTGTTAAAATATATTCCATTTCCATGGCCTCCTTATCACTTGTGATGCTGTTATTTTAGAGTGCAGGTGTTAAGAAAGCTGTTAAGAAAAGTGCAAAGAAACTGTAAAGCTATAAGGCTTTCCGAGGGCAAAAACGTTACATCTGCTGTTGGTTTTTCTCCCGGTATTTCCGTACCCGTGCGGCGGTCTGCCTGCGCCGGGCTTCTTCAGCACAGCGCTGCGAACAGTACATCCGTTTCCCGTCGGCCGGGAACGGTTTGCCACACTGCCTGCAAGCCGTTAACGGCGTCGGCTCACTGCGAAACACAGCTTGCAGTTTTGCATCGGTCGGCAGCACTGCGTTGCGGAAATATCGGCACAGAGCGCTGCTTGTGTAGTAGATACCGAACATGGGACAGTCGCAGTCCAGCGGCAGACATCCGTATTCTTTGTCGTAGTTGGCGCACAGGGAAGTAATCAGCTTCTTCTCAAAGGTATGAATCATACCTTTGACGCATTGATTTCCGAATATAATTTCAAGGACTATGCTTTTTCCAAGCTGCGTGAACGATATAAGGCTTGGACAGGTAACAGTATGGAGGAAAAGCTGTTTGATTCCTTTGAAATACGGAATGAATACGGTAAGCTGACCAATGCAGGCGCTTTGCTTGCGGATGATGCACCGATCAAGCAATCCCGCCTGTTCTGCACACGCTGGAACGGCCTTGATAAAAGCGGCGGTATGGTGGATGCGCTCGACGGTGCAGAGTATTCCGGCAGCCTGATTATCCTGCTTAATGAAGGGGTTAGTTTCGTAAAGCGGAATATGAAAACACGTTGGAAGAAAACAGCCAACTCCCGCATTGAAATGCCAGATTACTGCGAACGGAGCGTTTTTGAAGCTCTTGTCAATGCGCTGATCCATCGTGACTATCTGATCTTGGGCAGCGAAGTCCATATCGACATTTACGATGACCGTCTTACAATTACTTCCCCCGGCGGCATGGCGGATGGTACACGGATACAGGAAAGAGATATTTTCAATATTTCCTCTACCCGTCGCAATCCAGTCCTTGCTGATATTTTTGGCCGGTTGGGATATATGGAACGACAGGGGAGCGGATTTCGGAAAATCACGGAAGCCTACCATGCGGCCCATAATTATCGGGATGAATTGGAGCCTAAATTTTATTCCGATGCAAGTTCATTTCAAGTTACACTGTATAACTTGAATTATGGAACTGCAATAAACACAGCTAAAGTTATGATTGAAGATGAAAATGTTGCGATTACTCCTGATTATCTTGCGATTGACGGACTGAACGCAAGCCAAGCTACGATTAAAAAAGCAAAAATGGTATTCGTAAGCATGGGCATTGATGGTATCTTTGGACGTTCCGACATAGCCGCTATTACAAGCGATTCCGTTACTGCCGCCGGTAATCTCATCACAAAGCTAAAAAAAGCGGATTTGATTGAAGCTGTCAGTGGGTTCGGAAAAGGGAAATACAAATTCAGAGTTCCAAAAGTATAAAGAGAATGCCCGTTATCAGCCATACAGCCGATAACGGGCAT
>ERZ1643250.3538-NODE-3538-length-10659-cov-10.854489_pt1 | contig 10659 bp, 9 predicted proteins | sample MGYA00579262_ERZ1643250 | MGnify/ENA primary metagenome ERZ1643250 (study PRJEB29033, sample SAMEA4952265) | chicken gut metagenome | biome: Broiler Chicken; feature: Gastrointestinal Tract; material: Caecum | place: Ireland | collected 2018 | study: Broiler...
TGAACCAGATCCTCTATAAGAGACTGGCGCGCGATCTGAACCGCGCCCGGACAATTCCCGGAAAACATAAAAAGATCCTGGGACTGGAGCAGGTGGACAAAGTGATCAATATCGATCAGTCGCCGATCGGGCGTACACCACGATCTAATCCGGCAACTTATACCGGCGTGTTTGACCTTATCCGTGATCTTTTCGCCGCGACTCCGGATGCCAAGGCACGCGGATACAAGAAAGGCAGATTCAGTTTCAATGTAAAGGGAGGGCGGTGCGAAGCCTGTGCAGGAGACGGGATTCTCAAGATCGAGATGCATTTCCTGCCGGATGTGTATGTTCCCTGTGAGGTCTGCGGTGGAAAAAGATACAACCGTGAGACTCTGGAAGTAAAATATAAAGGAAAATCAATCTATGACGTACTCAACATGACAGTGGAAGAGGCGTTGGAATTCTTTGACGCGGTTCCAAGTATCCGCAGAAAGATGCAGACACTTTACGATGTGGGATTGTCCTACATCCGTCTCGGACAGCCTTCGACAGAGCTTTCCGGCGGTGAGGCGCAGAGGATCAAACTTGCGGCAGAGCTGAGCAAACGCAGCACCGGAAAGACAGTATACATTCTCGACGAACCTACTACCGGGCTTCATTTTGCGGACGTCCATAAACTGACAGAGATCCTGCAGAGGCTTGCGGGGGACGGCAATACAGTCATTGTCATTGAACACAATCTGGATGTTATAAAGACGGCGGACTATATCATCGATATCGGACCGGAAGGCGGAGACCGGGGAGGTACGATCGTGGCGTGCGGTACGCCGGAAGAAGTCGCGGCGAATGAAAAGTCCTATACAGGGAAATATATAGATGAAATGCTGAAAAGAAAATAAAATCCAAAAAAAGTCTTTCCATTTTTTTGAAAGTCTATTATACTGGTTATTGCGGACAGGCAGGAGGAGGGAACCTGCCTGTGTTCCGTGTTACAGATAATTTTAAGAGGAGCCCGGAAGGGTGTAAGATACAGGATGCCCTGCACAGTATATAAACAGATCCGGCAGGATGTTATGCCAGGGTCTGACTATGTGCAGAGCGGTTTCGCGGGAAAGAGTATAAAGATTTGGAAGGGAGAATTGAATATGTCAGTAGATATCGGGATCGATCTCGGAACTGCCAGTGTGCTGGTATATGTCCACGGCAAGGGTGTTGTGCTCAAAGAGCCCTCTGTGGTAGCATTTGACAGAGATACAAATGAGATAAAGGCAATCGGCGAGGAAGCCCGTCTGATGCTGGGGAGGACTCCTGGAAATATTGTGGCGGTAAGGCCGCTGCGCCAGGGTGTGATCTCGGACTATACGGTTACTGAGAAGATGATCAAGTATTTTGTACAGAAAGCGCTGGGAAGACGTACGTTTAAGAAGCCACGTATCAGCATCTGTGTACCCAGCGGTGTGACCGAGGTTGAGAAGAAAGCAGTGGAAGAAGCGACGTTTGCAGCGGGGGCAAGGGAGGTACATCTGATCGAGGAACCGGTCGCTGCGGCGATCGGAGCAGGGATCGATATTGCAAAGCCATGCGGCAATATGATCGTAGACATCGGAGGCGGTACTTCAGATATTGCCGTCATTTCTCTGGGCGGTACGGTGGTGAATACATCCATCAAGGTCGCGGGAGATGATTTTGACGAGGCAATCGTCCGCTATATGCGTAAGAAACATAATCTTCTGATCGGTGAAAGAACTGCAGAAGATATCAAGATAAAGATCGGCACTACGTATCCCCTCGTAGAGGAGGAGACGATGGAAGTCCGGGGAAGAAATCTTGTGACCGGACTGCCAAAGACCGTCACTGTGACCTCTTCCGAGACCGAGGAGGCTTTGAGGGAAGCCACCAGCCAGATTGTCGAAGCGGTTATCTCCGTATTGGAGCAGACTCCGCCGGAATTATCAGCGGATATTCTGGACCGGGGAATTGTCCTGACAGGCGGAGGCGCAATGCTGAGAGGACTTGAGGAGCTGATCGAGGAAAAGACGGGGATCAATACAATGACTGCCGAAGATCCTATGAAAGTTGTGGCGATCGGTACGGGAGAGTTCGTGGAGTTCATGAGCGGCAGAAAGGATTTTTAAACGGTTATCAGCAGGGATGTGAGCAGTAAAGGCACATCCCTGTTCTTGCGTGAAAGGAATAGATTTTGGAAACGGTTACAGGTTATGTGGAACATATTGTGTTCCGCAATGAGGAAAACGGTTATACAGTTTTTCATCTGGAAAATGATGATGGTGAAGTGACCTGTGTGGGAAATTTTAATTTCATCAATGAAGGTGAAATGCTTGAACTGACCGGGGAATATGTAAATCACAATGTATACGGCACACAGTTGAAGGTTGTTTCACATATTGTGAAAGAACCGGAGGATCTTGTGTCCATTGAGCGGTATCTGGGATCCGGAGCGATCAAAGGCGTGGGGGCTGCCCTTGCAGGCAGGATCGTGAAGAAGTTTAAGAAAGATACGTTCCGGATCATAGAGGAAGAGCCGGAAAGGCTTGCAGAGATCAAGGGGATCAGTGAACGTAAAGCCAGAGAGATCGCAGCCCAGATGGAAGAAAAAAAGGATATGCGCAAAGCCATGATCTATCTCCAGAAATATGGGATTTCGACGAAGCTTGCGGCAAAAATCTATCAGTATTACGGTATGCGTGTATACAAAGTGCTGGAAGAGAATCCTTATCAGCTCGCTGACAATATTGAGGGAGTCGGGTTCAAGACTGCTGATGAGATCGCAGCCCGTATTGGAATACATACCGATTCCGACTACCGGATCAAAAGCGGATTGTTCTATACATTACAGCAGGCAGTCGGCGAGGGGCATGTGTATCTCCCGCAGGAGCTCCTGATGAAGCGGGCGGGCGCGCTCCTGGGAGTGGAAATCCATGATATAGAAAAACATATCATGGATCTGTGCATCGAGAAAAAGACGGTAATGAAAGAAGAAGACGGAGAGATAAGGGTCTATCCGTCACATTACTATTATCTGGAACTCAATACGGCAAAGATGCTCCATGATCTGGATATCAACTGCGAGATGCCGGAAGATATGATGGAACGACGTCTTTCCAAGGTGGAGCAGGCGGAACAGATCGAACTTGATCCTATGCAGCACAGGGCTGTGATCGAGTCCATTAAACATGGTCTTCTCATTTTGACGGGCGGTCCGGGAACAGGAAAGACGACGACGATCAACACGATGATCCGGTTTTTTGACAGTGAGGGGATGAGTATCCTTCTGGCTGCACCGACCGGACGTGCGGCCAAACGAATGACAGAGGCTACCGGATATGAAGCACAGACGATCCACCGTCTTCTGGAGGTGAATGTCAATCCTGAAGAAGAAGGCAGTGTGGGCGGGTTTCTGAGAAACCGTCAGAATCCGCTGGAAGCGGACGTGATCATTATTGATGAGATGTCCATGGTAGATCTTCCGCTGATGCATGCGCTCCTGTCCGCAGTTGTTCCGGGAACACGCCTGATCTTGGTAGGGGATGTGGACCAGCTTCCGTCTGTAGGTCCGGGCAGTGTACTAAAGGACATTATTGCATCTGAAAAATTTCCTGTCGTTACGCTGACCAGGATCTTCCGTCAGGCAGGAGAGAGCGACATCGTGGTAAATGCCCATAAGATCAATGCAGGGGAACCGGTGGTCCTCGACAATAAAAGCAGAGATTTTTTCTTCCTGAAGCGCCAGGATGCAGATACGATCATTGGCATCGTTATCATGCTGATCCAGAAGAAGCTGCCGAAGTATGTACAGGCTGCTCCGAATGAGATACAGGTAATGACTCCGACGAGAAAAGGGCTTCTGGGCGTGGAACGCCTGAATACGATCCTGCAGAGGTATCTTAATCCTGAAGACCCGAAGAAGAATGAGAAAGAGATAAACGGACGGCTCTTCCGGGAAGGCGATAAAGTGATGCAGATCAAGAATAACTATCAGCTTGAATGGGAGATAACGACAAAGTTCGGTCTGACTGTAGACAGTGGCACCGGAATCTTTAACGGAGATATGGGCGTGATCACGGAGATCAACGATTACACAGAGACGATAGAAGTAGAGTTTGATGAGGCGAGAAAAGTAAAATACGGATATGATATGACGGAGGAGCTGGAACTTGCCTATGCTATCACAGTCCACAAGTCGCAGGGGAGCGAGTACCCGGCTGTTATCATCCCCCTTCTGCCGGGACCAAGACTGCTTTACACGAGAAACCTTTTGTATACAGCTGTTACCAGGGCAAAAAAATGCCTTACAATCGTGGGGAGTGATACAGTATTTCAAGAAATGATACAAAACAAAAACGAACAGGAAAGATATACAAGTCTGGCAGAAAGGATCAGAGAGTATCAGGGAATCTCCTGAGAAAAGCGGCGGAACGGCTGCTCGACCTGCTCTATCCGCAGGTATGTCCGTTCTGCGGACAAATATCGCCGGGAGGGATTTGCGATAAATGCAGGACAAAGATCGTATATATCGGCGGGCCGCGCTGTATGAGATGCGGAAAACCGGTGCGGGATGAATCATATGAGTTCTGTGAAGACTGCAGCAGACAGGAGTCCGGCATAACCTGCGGGCTGAACCTCTGGCTTCACAAAGAACCTGTGGCAGGGGCTCTGTACAGATTTAAATATCATAACAGACGCAATTACGGGAAGATATTTGCCGGGGAACTGGCTGCGCGCTATGCGGATCAGCTCCGCCGCTGGGAGGCAGAGGAGATCATACCGGTGCCGCTGCATCGTTCACGAAGGAGAAAACGGGGGTTTAACCAGGCGGAGATCCTTGCCCGTGAACTTGGCGCTGCAGCCGGCATACCTGTACGTACAGACGTGCTGTTCCGGGTGAAAAAGACATCTCCCCAGAAAAGTCTGGGAAAAAAAGAACGGCAGGCAAACCTCAAAGGCGCTTTCGCGGTATCCGGAGCGTGGAATCCGGGGAAAAATGTGGTTCTCATTGATGACATCTATACAACCGGTGCGACTCTGGACCGGGCGGCAAAAATGCTCAGAAAAGCAGGCGCCCGAAATGTTTACTTTTTGACTATAAGCATTGGACAAGGTATCTGACTATATGATATACTAAAACATAATGGACTGAAATAGATAGGCCAGTACATAGGAAGGACGTGTAAAAGCGTTATGATCGATAAAAGAAAAGTACGTCTGATGACGAGAGCTGCGATCTATGAGAAGAGATATGGCGAAGAAGATATAAAAATTACAGGTTATTATCAGAAAGACTATTCGAGTCTGAATACGTGGATCACGCTGATCTGGGTAACGGCAGGTTTTTTCCTTCTGGCTGCCCTTATGTTCCTGGCAGGGGGGGAGAGTCTGATAGAGGGGATCACAGTCGTAAAGCTCCTGATCCTTGCAGCTATCGTACTCGGTTTATATCTGTCGCTTCTCATCATATACGGAATCGGAGCCGGTTCGTTTTACAGAAAGAAGCATATCAGGGCAAAGCAGAGAATGAAACGGTATATGCGGGATCTTTCCCGTCTGGAAAAAATGAATCTTAAAAAGGAGATACACAGATCATGAGCACGTTATTAGTTTGGAGAGAAAAACTGCAGGAGATATATGCAAAGTATTCTACGTATATCCTGAAAGCACTGCAGCTCATACTGGGGCTGGTCCTGTTCGGGCTGATCAATGCCAACATAGGATTTATGAAAATGGCTTCTTCTGTCTTCTGTACCGTGGGTCTGGCAGTAATCTGCACTTTTTTTCCGATGATAATAATGGTGACAGCGGCAGCTGCGCTGATCCTTGTTCATTTCTATTCGTTATCACTTCCGATCGCAGTGGTGTCACTGATCATTTTTCTGATAATGTACATTTTCTATTTCCGGTTTACACCGAAGAAAGCATGGCTTGTGCTTATCTCAGCACTGGCTTTCGGATTAAAGATACCGTTAGTCGTTCCGGTAGTTTTCGGTCTTATGGGCACACCTGTCTGGATCGTTCCGGCATGCTGCGGCGTGATCGCATATTATATGGTAGATTTTGTCAAGGATTCTGCAGCGGCACTCAGAAGTACGGATGCGGATGCACTTTTTAACAGCCTGATGAGTTTTACACGGCAGGTATTGACGAGCAGGGAAATGTGGCTGATGGCAGCGACGGTGGTCGTAGGTATCCTTGTGGTAAACCTGGTGCGTACGCGTGCGGTTGACCATGCGTGGAAGATCGCATCTGCAGCAGGAGCAGTCGTCAGCGTGATCATAGCGGCAGCAGGAAATATGGCTCTTGGAACGGGGGGTTCCTATGTGTCGATCGCTGTCAGCGCGTGCCTCGGAATCCTGGTCGGACTTGTTCTGGAATTCCTTTTCTTCTCTGTGGATTATTCCAGAACAGAGAATATACAGTTTGAGGATGATGAATACTATTATTATGTCAAGGCGGTCCCCAAAGTCGGTGTTTCTGCTCCTGAAAAGGAAGTGAAACGTATCACGGGGAACAAGCCTCAGAAGCAGGAGGATCATTCATCAGATGAAAATGCAAACACGAACACAGAAGATATACTTCTTACGAGAAGTCTGAGCAAAGAGCTGGGTCTTGACCAGGAAAAAGGAAAGACCGAGTAAATAAGGCGGTGACATAACAGTAATGATAGACTGGCTGAAAAATTTTATAGGCAATTACACAGAAGGCATGTATCTTCCGGCTATCGAGGTTAAAGATGTCATTGAGATACTGATCATCACAGTGATCTTATATGAGATCATGCTCTGGATCAAGAACACGAAAGCATGGATGCTCCTCAGAGGTATCATCATGCTGGGGGCTTTTATCCTGTTTGCCTGGATCTTCCAGATGCATACGATCCTCTATCTGGCCGCGCAGTCCATCAATGTCCTGGCAATCGCGGCAATCGTAGTGTTTCAGCCGGAACTGCGTCGGGCGTTGGAAAAACTGGGCGAGAAGAACCTGCTCAGTAATATCAATCCTTTTGATAAAGGCAAGGAGAACGAGCGCTTTTCCGATATGACGGCGGACAGTATCGTATCAGCCTGCTATGCGATGGGCAATGTATGTACGGGAGCTCTTATCGTGGTCGAACAGGCAATCCGCCTTAACGAGTACGAGATGACCGGGATCGAACTGGACTGCAAGGTGTCTTCTCAGGTGCTGATCAATATATTCGAACATAATACACCGCTTCATGACGGAGCGGTGATCATCCGTGGCGACCGGATCACTTCGGCGACCTGTTATCTGCCCTTGTCGGACAATATGAGTATCAGTAAAGATCTGGGCACAAGGCACAGGGCAGCACTTGGTATGAGCGAAGTATGCGATGCGCTTGTGATCGTTGTGTCAGAGGAGACAGGCCTTGTGTCGGTTGCGATGGGAGGCACTCTTACACGCGGGATCAAGCGGGAAGAACTGAGAGAGAAGTTGAGCCGGATTCAGTATAGGAGTACAGAGTCAAAGAAGAGATTCTCTATACGGAAAGGATGGCGCAGAAAATGAAGAAATATAAGCTTACAAACAATCTGGGCTTAAAGATTACGGCACTTGTCTTTTCCGCTTTTCTGTGGCTGATCGTGGTAAATGTCGACAATCCCGTTTCAAGCAGTACATTTACGAATATTCCGGTTACGATTGTGAATGAAGATATCATTACCTCGTCGGGAGAGGTGTATCAGGTGCTTGGAGAAGAAACGGTGAGCGTGGTGGTATATGCGAACCGTGAGATCCGGCAGAGTCTGTCCGCGGAGGATATAGTGGCTACAGCGGATATAAAGGAAATGGATACAAGTACCGGGCTTGTGCCCATCACGGTAACGATTCCGGAATACAGCGGCAAATATGAGTCCGCCGAGGCTGTACCGAGAAATCTCCAGATACAGAGAGAAAAATCAGGAAGAAAGGTTCTTGCGCTTACAGTAGATACTAAGGGCGAAGAACGCGATGGGTATATTGTGGGCGGAATGACTGTTCATCCGGAGAATGTGACGATCACAGGCGCCGAGTCTGCCGTGGAGGAGATTGACAGCGCGGTTGCACTGGTGGATATCAGCGGTATATCCGAGGATGAGGAGAGAACAGCAGAACTTAAATTATACGATGCCAACGGTAATGAAGTCGGGCAGACCCGTCTGTTGAATAATCTCGGAGAAGACGGACTTACCGTATCAATCGAGGTTCTTGAGAAGAAGACAGTTCCGGTGACGGCTGAAGTTCTGGGAACCCCGGCGGAAGGTTATAATTATACCGGCTGTACGGTTGAACCTGAACGTATACAGATCTGCGGAAAGAGTGACGAGATAGAAGATGTGGAGGAGATTGTGATTCCTTCATCTGTGATCAACATCGATGGCGCACAGAGTTCGGTCGAAGAGACGGTAAATATTGCTTCGTATCTGCCGGAGGGGATAAGGCTGGTAGATGAGAACTCAGGTAATATCAAGATTACAGCGATGGTCGAGCGGGAGGGAACGCGTACGATTAATTTCCTCGTGAGTTCCGTGATCATCAATAATCTGGCGGATGACCTGACGGTGAGTTATGAACCGGATGCAGAGATCGTGTTCACGTTCAGCGGCGAACAGGAGAAACTGGATGTACTGGACATCAGCAATGCGGTTTCGGTAGACCTGGCGGAATATAAAGAACCGGGGACTTATGATATTCCGGTGGAGGTGAATCTTCCGCAGGGAATAACACTGACTTCACAAGTGACAGTTCAGCTTACGCTTGAAGATAAGTCGGAGAGTACGGAGAACGGTTCTTCGGGACAGGGGACTGACGGTTCCTCTTCTCAGGAAAATACCGGCGGTACTTCCGGGCAGGACGGAGCCGGAGGAGAATAAAAGACAGAATGAACAAAACACAAGGAGTGAATCCAAGATGGTAAACGGAAAGGTAAAGATAAAAAATCCAACCGGTCTGCATCTCAGGCCGGCCGGACTTTTCTGTAAGACTGCCATGCAGTTTAAAAGTAAGATCACAGTCCTCAAAAAGACAAAACATGAAGACGTGACAGCAAATGCTAAGAGTGTACTGAGCGTGCTCGGGGCATGTATCAAGAGCGGAGACGAAATCGAGATCGTCTGTGAGGGACCGGATGAAGAAGCAGCATTGAGTGAGATGGTACAGCTTGTGGAAGACGGGCTGGGAGAGTAATCAGGAATATAGATTCACAGGAGGAAAAGAATCATGAGCAAAGCAACTTTAGTCATTATGGCGGCAGGAATCGGAAGCAGGTTCGGAGGAGGGATCAAACAGCTGGCCCCGGTCGGACCAAACGGCGAGATCATTATGGATTATTCGATTTATGATGCGATAGAAGCAGGATTTGATAAAGTCGTATTTGTGATCCGGAAAGATCTGGAGCAAGATTTTAAAGAGGTGATCGGAAACCGCATTGAAAAACAGATCGAAGTTGCATATGCATATCAGGAAATTAATGATATTCCCCAGAAATATCAGGAGAAGTTTACGGGGAGAACAAAACCGTGGGGAACAGGACAGGCTATTCTGTGCTGTAAAGATGTGGTGGATTCTCCATTCCTGGTGATCAATGCAGATGACTATTACGGGAAAGATGCATTCAGGGAAGCCTACTCCTATTTGACAAGTATGGAAGATACTGGTAAAATGCAGATTTGTATGGTCAGCTTTGTGCTCAAGAATACACTCAGTGAGAACGGCGGAGTAACCAGGGGAATCTGCATGGTTGATCCTGACGGTATGCTTGCCGGCATTACAGAAACACACAATATTGAAAAAGAAGGGGATAAGGCGGTCATCAGAACAGATGGAGAAGCAAAAGAGCTTGATCCGGATTCTCCGGTCTCCATGAATATGTGGGGGCTGACTCCGGAGTTTATCAACATCCTGGAGAGCGGATTTGACGGATTCCTTAACAGCATCAGTGCGGAGGATCTGAAAGCTGAGTATCTGCTGCCGACCATTATCGGTGATCTTCTGAAAGAAGGAAGACTGGACGTCCGTGTTCTGAAGTCTCACGACCAGTGGTTTGGAGTGACATATAAGGAAGATAAAGAAGCTGTAATGAGTGCGGTACGCAAGCTCATAGCAGACGGAGTATACCCTTCTGTATTATACAGATAGTACGGATAGCTGATACGACTACATATTAAGAGAAAAAAACAGTAAAGGAATTTTGACAATGGCGAAAAAACGCAGATCGGTAGATAATACCGGGCGTAACGGTAGAAATACAAGTAGATATTCCGAAAGAACCGCAACGAACAGATTAGGCTCATTTTGTCTGGCGTTTCAGGCGCTGGTGAGCATTGTGTTTATGATCGTGGTCATACTGCTCGATATGCTGCCTATGAATTATCTTGCGCTTGTTGCAGCAATATTGTTTTTTCTGTGGTGTATTGCGTTTACAACACAGGCTGTAAGGAAAAAACGGGGAACCGCCGGGAAGATTTTCAGCCTGTTGATGATCTGTGTGCTGACATTCGGCGCTTACAACATCGCTCAGGCGAATAACATGCTTTCCCTGATCACCGGCGGTAATACGCGCGTGGATAAGATGGCTGTCGCTGTTCTGGCTGATGATTCTGCTGAGACGATTGAAGATACAGTGGGATATAATTTCGGTGTACAGTTCCAGCAGGGCGGCGATAACAT